>ENA-UOWO01007418-UOWO01007418.1-activated-sludge-metagenome-genome-assembly--contig:-NODE-7418-length-10854-cov-5.331142_pt1 | contig 10854 bp, 10 predicted proteins | sample MGYA00238148_ERZ761564 | MGnify/ENA primary metagenome ERZ761564 (study PRJEB28885, sample SAMN05720194) | activated sludge metagenome | isolation source: Anaerobic digester | place: USA...
TGTCAGCATATAAAGATTATAGAAGTTGCTGGATTTTTTCTAATAAAAAACTAGAAGAATTAAGACATATAAAAAAATTAAAAAAACTAGAAAAACTTAAATGTTTGCATAATAAATTAATATCATTAGATATATCAGGATTAACAAATTTAGAATTATTAGATTGTACACATAATCAAATACAAAATTTACAATTATCGAATAATAAAAGCCTCGAAGTATTGGAATGTAGTTTTAATAAATTAGAATTTTTAAATTTATCTGGTGCAGAAAATCTTAAAAAATTACGTTGTAGTACTAATAAATTTAAAACTTTGGATTTATCTGGATTAAAAAAGCTAACGCATTTGTATGCTATGAACAATAAATTTTTAACAGAACTAATTGTTCCATCTAATTTATATGTATTGCAATTATCATATTGTGACAATCTGAAAAGCGTAACCATCGGTGAAAATAAAATAGATGTATTTATTTCAGGAAATAATGTTTTTACTAAGACATCAGATGGTAGAATGGAAATAATTGCAAAATTTATCAAAGAGAATTCAAGATAAAACAAAACTGAAGAATTACAATAATATACGAATTTTAAACTTGGTAGTCTGGGCGGGAATCGAAGTGCGTGCATTACTAGTTTGAAGATTTTGGCAGTCTGGGCGGGAATCGAAGTGCGTGCATTACCAGTTTGAATATTTTGGCAGTCTGGGCGGGAATCGAAGTGCGTGCATTACTAGTTTGAAGATTTTGGTAGTCTGGGCGGGAATCGAAGTGCGTGCATTACCAGTTTGAAGATTTTGGCAGTCCCAACGGGAATCGAACCCGTATTACCAGAATGAGAATCTGGTGTCCTAACCGTTAGACGATGGGACCAACGTTTTCAGAGTTTATAGTGTAAATTTCAAAGTGTAAAGGGGAAATTTGGTTGGGGCACACGGATTCGAACCGCGATAAAGAGAACCAAAATCTCTTGTCCTACCGTTAGACGATGCCCCAATTGTTTTCATTTTGGTTCTAGTAAAATGGATAAAGTTGAACCAAAATTGATTATCCTATCCAAAAGACGACACCCAAAAGAACCAGGCAATTATAAATAACTTTATGGAATTTGCAATAATAAAATCACTTTTATGTATTCAAATAGTAAAAAATCTTAAAATTCCACTTGATTTTTAATTATTAAGTTTTATAATCATTAATAAATTTAATGAATTTTTATAAGGGGGCAGATATGCCACGAAAAGAGTTTGTTCGCTTGATTGAAGAAAATATTTTGATTTTGGATAAATTGGGTGAGCGTTTAAAAATTGATTCCGCCACTGTGGCAAAATATCCGCGTCAGCAATTGACCGCACTGGTACGTTTGCATTTAGGTGGTCGTGCGAAGTTAAAAGACATTGCTCGTCGCGAATTTGTAACAACACCAAATTTGTGTGCAACATTTAAAAAATTGGAACACGGTGGTTTTGTTACGCGCGATATAGATGAAAATGATCGCAGAAATACATGGTATTCAGTAACCAAGACAGGTGAAGAATTGGCAAAACTTGTATTGGATGAATTTCGTGAAGGTATAGAAACGATGTTTAAAAATATAAATCGTGAAGATGAAGAAAAGTTGACAGGTGCGTTAAAAACAATGAATGAATTATTAATAAAAATGGAGATAAATAATGCGTAAGTTTGGATTGTTATCAGGTATTGGTATTTTTTGTTCTGTGCTGATGGTACAGAATTCTTTTGCTATGGATTTGTCATTTGATACGGCCGTTGAAAAAATTATGGCCGAATCCCAAGATTTGAAAAAGGCCGATGCAAATGTTAAAAAGGCCCAGGCCCAATTAGATGCTGTAAATGCCAACAGATGGATGAATGTCGAAGGTTCTGTCAGTTATATGAATCTGGTCAATGTTGAAAAACCATTAAGTGGTGACGGTGTTGTTTTGCCAACTGAATTTGGTGGTTTGATAACTGCTATGACTGGTGGTGCGGTAACAAATGTTCAAATACCGGATAATATTGGTATGGCAGGTGTTACTGTAAAACAGCCAATATATACTTTTGGAAAAATTGGTAACGCAGTCGATGCAGTCAGATCTGCAATAAATATGTCAGAATCCGGACGTGAATTGGCGAAACGCGAAGTTAAATACGCTGCTGCAAATATGTATTGGACTGCAAAAATGACAGATGGTTTGGTAAAAATTGCAAAAAAATCATTGGATGATACGGTTTCTGCAAAAAATAAACTGACAGCTGCTGGACGTGCTGGACGCGGTAATTTGGTAAAAATAGAATCAGATATCGAAGCCAAAAAGATAAATCTGTCTGATGCTGAATTTAATCGTGATACCGCATACAGAATGTTAAAAATTTTGGCTGGAATTGATATGAACGAAGATTTGAATTTAACCGATGATATGCCTGTTAAATTCGAAAATATTGAAACAACAAAACTTACATCTAATCCAGAATGGGATATGTTGAACCAACAGATTCAGATGTATGAATCAAACGCTTCATCAAAACGTGCTGGTCATTATCCAACATTAGCAGCCACAGCTTCGTATGATTATATAGCCACTAATACAAATTCCGATGTTTTTGCTGGCGATAAAAATCAATCTGCATACTGGGGAATTGCATTCCAAGTTCCATTGTTTGATGGTGGTCTGGCACGTGCAAACGCAACAATGGAAGCCATGAATGCAGAATCTGCACGCCAGGATTTGGACAAGTCCAAGAAAATGAAAACCGAAGAATTTAATACTGCTTTGAAAAAATACAATCATTTGCGCGGTAATTTAGAAAGTTTGGAAAATGCTAGAAATTTGGCAGAAAAAGCATACAAAATTTCACGTGATCGTTTTGCAGCTGGACAAACATCAGCCATTGAATTGGCCGAAGTTTCAGCAGGGCTATCACAGTTGGATATGGCTTTGTTAAACGCAAAGTACAATATTCTGATGGCCGAAGAATCTATTAAGAAATTGGGTGAATAATTATGAAAAAGTTTATTTATATTTTATCTGCAGTTGCAGTTGTGGGATGGTTTGTGTTCAGATTTGCAGTTATTGAATCTGAAAATTCAAGATATGTTTTCAATGCTGCACGAGTATCTGAAAAAGCAGGAGTTCCAGTAAACGTAATAGAAGTGAATAAAAAAACCGATGTGTTAAAAGAACCTTTGTTTGTTAAAAATAATCGCGCATTGGTTTCTTCTTCGCGTGTTTCAAAATTCCGTACAGGACAAAAAGTCGGAAATGGAACAATTATTTCTGTTTCATATAACATCGATTTGGATTCAGGAATGCATATTGTTACAACCCGTGGGGTATCAGACGGATTGAATTATGCAGAATCTGTAAAAACAGGATTTTTTATACCAGTTTATGCCATAGACGAAGATACCGTCATGATTGTAAAAGATGGTATTGCACAAAAACAAAGTGTCAGAGTTTTAGATCAAGATTCCGATACCGCTGTTGTATCAAGTGGATTATCAAATGGTGATACGGTTATTTTGTCCAAAATATCAGATGGTGAAAAAATAAATATAGAAAATAAATAAATTTGCAAAAACGATTTATGCAAGGGAGTATAAAATGCTGAATTTTTTCGTTAAAAAGCCAATAACTACTTTAATGTTTGTGCTTTTTTGGGTTGTTTTAGGAGTAGTTTCTTTTCCAAAAATGAATATTGAAAGAACACCTTCTATTGATTTTCCAATGGTAACAGCAACTTTTGTTTATCCTGGTGCCACACCAGAAGAATTAGAATCCCAGGTTATTAAAAAAGCCGAAGATTCAATTTCAGAAATTGCAGGATTAAAAAAACTGACATCCCAGGCGTTTGAAAATGGCGGATATGTGATGGCCGAATTTAACCTGGGTGTTAATGTTAACGACAAGGCATCCGAAGTAAAAGCAAAACTGGACGCAATTTCATCAGAATTTCCAACCGATTTAAAAAAACCAGTTGTAGAAAAATTAAATCCATTACAGCAATCGGTTGTTGATATTGTATTACAGGGTGCAGATCCGCGCGATATGGAACAGTATGTAAAAGATGTTCTGTCAAACAAGATAACAGCATTACCTGGTGTTGCAAATATTTCAGTATTTGGAGGTCAAGAACGCGCTGTCAGAATATTTATGAATCCAGAACTGATGGCATCGCGTGGTGTTGCAATAATGGACATAGTCGGTGCACTGGGTTCAAAGAATTTGAATATCCCAGGCGGTAAAATAGAAGAGGGTACAAATTCTTCCAATGTTCGTTTTATTGGTGAATTTCAATCAATTGATGATATTAAGAATTTAAGAATAACCACATCCGAAGGTCAGAATTTCCAATTGCGTGACATAGCAACAGTTGTTGATGCTGCACGTGATATAGAAACCGGTGCCAGATACAATGGAAAAGATGTTATTATTGTATCAATTGTTAAATCATCTGACGGAAACGCTTTGAAAATATCTTCTGCTTTGCGTAAAAATTTGCCAAATTTCCAGGCAGATATGAAATCACGATTTCCAAACTCAGAAATGAAAATTATTTCAGATTCTTCGATAGCAATTGCAAACGATACATATAGTACAATTTATGGAATTATATTGGGTATTCTGTTTACTGTTGTAGTTTTGTTGGTATTTACCAGAAACTGGCATTCAACTTTTATTGCAGGTGTGGTTATACCGGCGTCGCTGGTTGCTGGATTTTTCTTTATGAACAGCAGTGGATTTACAGTTAATTCTATGACTTTGTTGGCGTATTCTTCGGCACTGGGAACATTGGTATCGAATGCGATTATTTTGATTGAAGCTGCAATACAAGAAATGCATGCAGGCAAAGATTCAAAACAGGCCGCAGTTGATGGTACCAGAAAAGTTATGGTTCCAATTTTGGCTGGTGTTGGAACAAATGTTGTTGTTTTCTTGCCCTTGGCATTTATGGGCGGAATCGCAGGTCAGTTCATGGTGCAATTCGGATTGACGGTTGTTTATGTAACTTTGTTATCATTGCTGTTTTCATTTACCCTGACACCGATGATGATAGGTCAATTTTTGCGTCCATCCAAGAAACAAAAAAAGGGTGCAACCGAATCGTTGAATAAGAAAAAAGAAGTTATGCCACGTTTCCGCAAATGGTTTGACTATCAATATAAACATCCATGGCGTATATTGGGTATGGGTTTAATTGTTTTATTATCTTCTGCAATGTTGGTCAGGTTCATAGGAAGTGAATTTTCACCAAATACAGATACTAATGAAATTACTGTAACTGCACGTGCGCCAATGGGAAGTACTTTTGAAAAATCTGAATTTGTTGCAAAACAAATAGAAGATAAATTGCATACTTTTCCAGAAGTAAAAGCAACATCAGTAAAAATTGGTGAACGTGGTTTGCAGAATATTTCTGTAAAAATTGAATTGGTTGATAGATCAGATAGAAAAATGTCTGATAAAGCTTTGGCACAAAAAATACTGCCAAAATTGTCAGAAATTCCAGATGCTGAAATTCAAATTCGCGCAGGTGAAAGTATGAGTGGTGGCGCAAGTTCTTCGGATATGGTTTTGAATATCAGCGGAGATGATGATGCAAAACGTAATGCTTATGCGGAACAAGCTTTGAAGATTATAAATGATATACCAGAAGTTCAAAGTGCAGTTCTGGCACAACAGGATCCAAACCAAGAAATCAGATTTATTCCAGATGATAGTAAAATGAATTTTTGGGGAATAAAAAATTCTTATGCTGGATTAACTTTACGTACAGCATTGTTTGGAAATGATTCTTATAAATACAAAGAAAATGGCAAAGAATATCCTATTATATTGGAATTTGCGCGTCCTTTTGTTAATCAAGACATGTTTGACAGTGTTTATGTAAATTCCCAAAAAGGACTGGTTTCTTTGTCGGAATTAGGTTCAATAAAAGATGTTCGTGCAACACCGGATATCAGAAGATTGGATAAAAGCAGAATTACCGAGATTGATATTAATATTGGAAAATCAACAATTGGCCCTGTACAGAAAAAAATCCAGGAAAAATTGTCTGAAATAAAATGGGAAAATGGATACGATGCCAAGTTTGGTGGTATGTCTGAAATACAGAGCGAAACAAATACTGAAATTGGAACAACATTTTTGTTGGCGACAATTCTGACATTTATGTTGTTGGCTGCAATTATGAACTCTTTGGTTCATCCATTTACAATTGCTACATCAATTCTGACCAGTTTTGCGGGGGTGTTTATTTTACTATTCTTGTCGGGTGCAACAATTAACGTTGCGGCTTTATTGGCAATTGTTATGTTGGTCGGATTGGTGGTTAATAACAATATTTTGGTTTTGGAACCTGCTATTGGTCGAATTTCCAAAGGACAAAAACCATACGATGCATTGTGGGAAGAATTCAAAGACAAAAAGGTTATGATTTTAATGACTTCTATTGCAATTATGGCTGGTATGTTGCCACAATTATGGAGTCCCGACGGTATGAAAAAATCCATGGCTGCGGTTATGATAGGTGGAATGTTAGCAAGTCTTATATGGACATTTATTTTAACACCAGCATTGTTCTTTCTGATGGAAAGATTAAGACAAAGAAAAAAGAAATAAAAAAAATCCCAAAGTAATCACTTTGGGATTTTTTTATATCCTGATATAATTCTTGTTAATTAAAAGGAATAATATGTTAAAAAAAATAAATCTGGTTGTATTTGATTTTGATGGTACTTTATCGGCATTTGATTCAAATGCACAATTTATAAAGTATTGTTTTTCGCATTCTTTGCGTCCCTGGTTTTTTCTGCCTTTGATGATTTTTTTATCACCTATGAAATATATAAATCCAGGTGGTATTTGGTGGCGTGAATTATTAAGAATGTTTTTAACAAATGATATGATAAAAAAATTGGTTCCAGGTTTTATTAAACAACATAAGATGAATCGTTTTGGTTGGGCAGCAGAACGCGTTGCAGCTGAACGTTCTGCTGGTAATAAGGTTATTTTAATATCAGCTGGACCAGAATATTTAATTAAAAAACTTGTCAGCGATATCAAATTTGATGCAGTTATTGCTTCTGAATACGAAAAGTCACATCCTTGGAAATTCAAATCATTTGTTTGGGGTGCAAACAAAGTCGTCGCAATGGATAGATGGGCAAAAGAAAATAAATTTATTCCAAAATTATTACGTAGCTACTCAGACAGTAAAACAGATTTACCAATCATGATGTTGGCCAATGAACAGGTTTGGATAGATAGAAAAACCGGCTGTAGGAAATAATTTTATAATTCAAAATTCCATAATCCCTGCTGACCTTTTGCGGGGATTGGTTTATCCAATTTTTGTATGTTTTCTAGTCTCCAAGCATATCTTCCAATTCTCCAATCACCAAAATCCAGTTCAGTTTGGGTTTGGTTATAAATAAGTTCCGGTGTGATTAAAATACAATCAGTTAAATCGCAAATCGCGACTATTTTCCCAAAGCTTAGATTTTCCATACCATATTTATCAGCTAATGCCTGGTATTCTTTGGACATTGGTCTGACAGCTGAATGAATTGCTAATTTGATTCCATGGTTACCAATAAACAAATCTGGTCGTGCCAACTTGGTTGACCATGACCTGGTTTCATATTTCTTTAACCCACATGCAATTGCATCAGCAAAAGGTTGCCACAGGGTAAGAGCTTTCATCATTCTTCTCCGAAATCCATTTCACGCAGTTTCTCTGCGCGTGGTGTTATTTTTTTAACAGATACTTGCAGATCTTCTATATCTTTTTCTGCCATTTGGAAATGCTGTTCAACTTTGCTGGCGCGTTCAGACAATCTGGACAAGTCTGTTAACAACATATCCAATTCCTTTTTTATTTGGGCAGCAACTCGTTTGATTTTTATATCGGATAATACTGCACGAATTGTATTCAGGGTTGCCCAAAGTGTCGCAGGGGATACAATAAATACTTTTTTATGTGCACCATAATCAATTACATTTGGAAATTCACGATGTAGTGTTTCAAATATTGATTCAGATGCGATAAACATCATTGCACTTTCAGCAGTTTTGCCTGGGATTATATATTTTTCAGAAATCGCATCGATATGTTTTCTGACATCCAGTTCAAACATTTTTCTGGCACCATCATCGTGTGATTCCATAAATCTTGTAAATCCTTCCAGTGGAAATTTACTGTCAATAATCATATCACCTGGCGGATAAGGTAATCTTATTATACAATCTGGACGAACACCATTTTCCATAACAGATTGAAAAGCGTATGTTTCTGGTGGCATTACATCTGTGACCAAATCTTCTAATTGTCTTTCACCAAAAGATCCGCGCGCCTGTTTTGACCCCATCAATATGTTCTTGAAATTAGCAATATCTCCGCTGATATTTTTCAAATCATTTGCATTTTGTGCCAGTGCGCCCAGACGTTCGGAAATTCTTTCACGCAAGTGTGCGTTATCTTCGCGCAGTCCTGATAAATCAACTGTTTGTTTTTTTGTTAATAAAATAAATAGCAAAATGATAATTATCCCCAATAACAGAAATAAAATATAAGTTGTCATTTGAAATTCCTTTGTTAAAATCATTATAGAAATAAAAGCAGGTTTTGCAAATGAATAAGTTAGAAATGAAACTTTGTGGGGACTTGGTTTTGCGCGAAAAGTGCGAAACTGTTCCGGAAATTACACCTGAAATTTTATCCATTTTGGATGAAATGGTAAAGGTTATGCACGAACAAAATGGGGTCGGGTTGGCTGCGCCCCAGGTTGGTTTTTTGCAGCGATTTTTGGTCATGATGAATCCAGATACAAAAGAAGTGTTCAAAATGATAAACCCAAAAATAATATCTCGGTCACCAAAAACATGCAAAATGGAGGAAGGTTGTTTATCTGTTTTGGGTCCTGATAATATGCCTGTTTATTCAGATGTGGTCAGACCCGAATCCGTAGAAGTTGAATGGTTTGACGAAAATGGTCAGGGTATGCGTGCAAAAATGTCCGGTTCGCCGGCACGTATTGTTCAACACGAATGTGATCATTTGGAAGGTATTTTATTCATAGATTATCTGTCACCTATTAAACGCGAAATGGTTATGCGCAAAGTACGGAGGAGAAAATGAAACTGGTTCTGATGGGTACAAACGATTGGGTTGTTCCTGTTTTTGACGCAGTTGCATCACAGCATGAAATAATTGCTGTATTTACTCGTGCACCAAAACCTGCTGGTCGAAAGATGATACTGAAAAAATCGCCAGTACATGAGTGGGCAGATTCACTTGGCTTACCAGTTTATACCAGTACAAAAGATTATAATTTTAAACCTGATTTTGTTGTTGTTGCATCATACGGTGTAATACTGCGTGATAATGTTTTGAATTCAGCTCCAGTTATAAATATCCACCCCAGCTTATTGCCAAAATATCGTGGGCCTTCACCAATTCAGACTGCTTTGATAAACGGCGATACCGAAACTGCGATTTGTTTAATGAAAGTAATTGCCGAAGTTGATGCTGGTGATATATTTATGGTGCGCAAAATTGAAATTGGTGAAAATGATACAAATGATACTTTGGAACACAAAGTGTCCGATATTGCATCAGAAATGTTAATAGAATATCTGGCAAACCCACAAAAGTATCCGGGTCAACCCCAGACTGGGACACCAACTTTTTGCAGAAAGTTTACCAATGAAGATACAGTTATTGACTGGAATAAATCACCCGCTGAAATTCATAACCTGGTACGCAGTATTGGTGGTCGAACTAAAATTACGAACAATGATGTTAAAATATTAAAAACAAAAATAACCCCTGATGGAAAGCTGGAAATTTTACGTGTACATCCGGCTGGAAAAAAGCCTATGTCTTGGGCGGATTTTTTAAACGGGCATTTGTGGATAAAGGCATTGGGATTTCATAATGTCGCGGTATAAGCTGATTCTTGAATACGATGGAACAACATTGATTGGTTGGCAGGAAAACCCAGGTGGTATTTCTGTCCAGTCTTTGTTGCAGGATGCTGTTTTCAAATTCAGTGGCGAAAATGTTGTTGTTCATTCTGCGGGTCGTACGGACGCAGGTGTTCATGCAATGGCGATGGTTGCACATTTTGATTTAACCAAGGAAACAGATGCAAATACGGTAATGCAGGCGTTGAATTTTTATTTGAACAAAAATCCAGTTTGTGTTTTGGATTGTGAAGTTGTGTCAGATGATTTTCATTCCCGATTTTCATGTATTCGTAGAAATTACAGATATATTATTTTGAATCGTCGTGCACCGGCCGTATTGGAACGGGATAAAGTTTGGTGGGTGCCACGAAAATTGGATTTGAAAAAAATGAAATTGGCGGCTGAAAAGTTAATTGGTAATCATGATTTTACTTCGTTTCGTGCGGCTGAATGCCAGGCAAAAAGTCCAATTAAAACATTGGATAAAATTGAAATAAAAACGCACAAAACAGAGCACGGTCAGTATATTCATATTGATTTTTCCGCGCGTTCTTTTTTGCATCACCAGGTTCGAAATATTGTTGGAACATTGGTTGAAATCGGTCTGGGTAAGCCATTTGAAATTGATGAAATATTGGTTGCAAAAAATCGCAGCGCCGCCGGGCCAACAGCACCCGCATCGGGACTGTATTTCGTCAGTGCCGAATATCCCACCATCGGTTCGTTGGTGTGTGAATAATTTTTCCAGATTTATAAATTACAAATCCATCGCGCAGAATTTTATTATTGCACTTTTTTGATTCAATATCAAAGTATGATAAAATAAAATCAATTTTCGGATCACGACAAAAATCCCCAACGTGCGTGGCAGTTGGTACATATT
>ENA-UOWO01007423-UOWO01007423.1-activated-sludge-metagenome-genome-assembly--contig:-NODE-7423-length-10848-cov-4.743630_pt1 | contig 10848 bp, 11 predicted proteins | sample MGYA00238148_ERZ761564 | MGnify/ENA primary metagenome ERZ761564 (study PRJEB28885, sample SAMN05720194) | activated sludge metagenome | isolation source: Anaerobic digester | place: USA...
ACAAATTCCGACAGAAAATTCATCAAACAAAAACAAAAAGAATCTTTTAGTGTACAAAAGAAGACGGCGAAAAGCTTCGCCATACCACCAGGAAAATATCCCAAGAACAAGATTTCCCTCCATACACTTTCGTCCATTACTATACAGTAATTATATCACACCAGAAGAGAACCCCAAAAGCCCACTCAAGGATTGTGCTTACTCGAGACTGATAGCACCAACAGGACAATCATCTGCAACCTGTGAAACTTCGGCCTCATCCTCAACTAGTACAGGATTCTTCTTGGGAACTGCTTTTCCTTCCTGGTCATCGTGGTCAAAGTATTCGTCGTTTGTACTATAGCAAGCTCCGCAATTGATACATTCATCACTAATGGAAAGTTCTTTCAGCTCACCTTTGATTTTTTCCTCTGGCATAAATTCCCTTTCAATAATATTTGAAACAAGCATATCCGATCTGAAAAGGTTCTTCAAGTAGGATCTTAAATTAACCACTTTTCTGCAGTATGCTACTTATTATAACACCTTTTGTTCCACTTACCCCTTGACAAATTATGTTATTGCTGATATACTCATATAATTTCACAAAGAGTGAAAGAAAAGGCAAGGTAATACCATCCTTCGCACAAGGCTACGGAGGGTTACCAGCCAAGCAAAGAATTAACATAGGATTTAACCAGCTAAAGCATAATATTAAAATTAATTTATGCAACCGGCTGGCAAGGAGAACAAAATGAAAGAAAAATTACAAAAAGAAGTCATTAAGGTAGGCACAAAGACAGTTGACTATGAGAAGCTGGAACACTACGAAGCGGTTTCAATCGCTGTTGTCGGAATCTTATCAGCCACAATTGGCACAATATATGGAAGCGGACTATTTTAAAAATACCCCTTTTCAAGCGGCTCCAATAAAAATCCCTAGATTCTAGGGATTTTTATTTATTAGTTTTTTCTAATTGCCCGCAGAATTGCTCTCACTTCCCTGTCGGTCAATACGGCTTCTCCGGCATCATTTCGCCTAAACATTGAATCGAGAAAGGAAGAAACAGTTGAAGACAGAGACGAGCGGGCTGCCTCAAGCTGTATCAAGACATCCTCATCAGCCCGATCTTTATCAAGCATCTCCTCTATGCCACGAATCTGGCCCTCGATACGACGCAGTCGGTTGTAAATTGGTTGGTGCTTCATAGCATGAATGGATTACTAATTGCCCAAATTACTAATAACTAATTTAGCAAAAATCAACTCGCTATACTTTTTCGAAAATAATTTGCTATTCGTTGTTTGGATAATTCGTCATCCATTATTGGTTGGGGATTTTATCCCCAACGATACCCCCACTTTTCCACAATATACCCCTCCCTGGTATATTTCAAGCGCAAATCTTGTGGATTATTGCTAATACAAAAATACCCCTCAGTTTTCACTGAAGGGTATTTTTTCTGAGCTATTGCGTCTGCTTTAGCTTCGAGCGCGTTCTTCTTGAGCAAAGTCAACGTGAATGCCACGATCCTTGATTTTGAACTCAGGATCAGCATTTACGGTGTCTTTAGCTGCAACCGCCTCTTCGACAGTCTCGAACTCGACGAAACCAAAACCCCGTGAGCGGCCGGTCATACGATCGGTCACAACAGTTGCGTTGACAACATTGCCGAATTGGGCAAATGCTTCACGCAAGTCATCAGGGGTAGCGGCCCAGGCTAATCCGCCTACGAAGATCCGCTTGTTTGGCTTGGCCTCAGCGGGTCTATCATTCTCGTCTCTATCCATACAAATTTCCTACTAGATTTAAAGTTAGTTGCATGAACATGTAAGCGTACTAGCTTGAACCACTCTTCCAGCAACTCACCTAAATTTAAATCTAACGACTTAACTATATTATCAAGCTTCGACCTTGCTTGAATTTATAACGATATTAGCATAAAAAGCAAAAAAATACTAGCATTATTCCCAAAAAAGCAGCAGTGCCATTACCAAAATTCCAGAGAAAAGGCCGAGTAATTGCATAAGGGAGCGCTTGACTCCAACTTCACGATGAAGCTCTGGAACCAAGTCAGAAAGAGCAATGTAGAGAAAGCCACCGATAGTGAAAGGAATCATAAACTCTATGAAATTTTCCGCACCCTGTCCTATCATATAAACAACGCCAAGGCCCAATACCGATGCTAGGGCAGAGAGAAAATTGAACAAAACCGCTTTCTTAACAGTGAAACCAGAGTGGAGTAACACCCCAAAATCACCCAGCTCTTGCGGGATTTCGTGAAGGGCTACCGCGAGTGTTGTAGCAATACCAAGCGGGAGAGAAACAAGAAAGCTTGCTCCAATCACAACACCGTCAAAAAAATTATGCAAGCCATCAGCAACCAGATTCAGCGCTCCCAGATGCCGCGGGTGATCAGAGCAACTAACATCATGGCAATGTCGCCAGCGAACTACTTTTTCAAGAACAAAGAAAAAAGCGATTCCAGCCATTAGTCCAATCGAGAGAAGTGATGATGAAGATGACTCAATAGCTTCCGGCAGCAAATGAATGAAGGAGTCCCCGATCAATGCTCCGGCAGAAAACGCAACCAGAACAATCAATGCTCTTTGGAGTACCTTCTGTTTAAGACCCAAAGTCAGGATTCCAACAATCGAGATCAGGGAAATTATTAAGACAGCCAGAAGTGCAAAACTAAAATTCATAGACGCACCATTTAATTCCTTGGCACAAACTTACCAAGTAGGCGTTAAAAAATCAATTGGTCCTCCCCCTTTTTAAGTGGGTGCCTGCCGGCAGTCAGGTTAGGGGGGGTATACCGCTACCACACAACTACTTAACTTTCCGAATAATAAATTTCCTTTCGCTCGAAATGCTCTAACACCTTTTTGCTGGGTGGAAAAATATTGGCTGGAACAGAACCAAGATCAAACCATCGCCACTCAGTAATTTCATCCGGCTCCATTACTCTTGGCTCGCCCACCGCTTCCTTACACAAAAAACCAATCGTTACAAAATGAGCATCAGGCACACGGTCATTTGTAATGCTGATCAACTTGATAGATTTTTCATCCAAAGCTAAGCCTGTCTCCTCCTCCACCTCGCGACAAGCAGAAGTCTCAAAGGTCTCGCCAAACTCCATCTTGCCGCCAGGCATTGTCCAAGTACCCTCACCATGGAGCTCAGAATCAGCCTTAGCGGGATCCTCATGCCGTTTTCCAAGTAAGACCTTGCTATCACGAAGAATCATCACTCCAAAACCAACACGAACCACTTTCTTATCCATCAAAGCTCCTTGACTATAGCCAATAATTTATGGTCATCCTGAATGAACGATAGTGAAGTGAAGGATCCCCTTTTCGTGGAGATGATAGGATTCTTCGCTTTGCTCAGAATGACTGGATTAAACCGAAATTAATCTTTCCAATTAGGATTTTCCTTCTCAATTAAAGCAATTTTCTTGGATCTAGTCCAACCCTTTATTTTCTTTTCAGCAGCAATTGCTTCTTCTGGAGAATTGAACGCTTGGAACCAAACCAATTTATTGATGTTGTACTTCTCAGTGAAACCCTTAACGATTTTACTTTTATGTTCAAAGACTCGTCTCTCAAGATTATTTGTAACACCAACATAGAGTACAGTGTTGTATTTATTCGTCATTATGTATGTGAAATAAGTGCTCATTTTTTCAATGCTGTCATCCTGAACGAACGATAGTGAAGTGAAGGATCCCCTCGGCATATTATCCAATAAGATTCTTCGCTCTGCTCAGAATGACCACAACATGTTATTGGTTATATTAACGTATCCCGACTTCCATCACATATTTCTTCATAATCTTCTTTGCTTCTTTTAGTTCCTTGTCAGTAAAAGGCTCAAAGTTTGTTGATTCGTCGATGTGCTTTGACTTTACATAATTTTGAATAAAAAAACGCTTAGCTCCCTTGATCAATTGGCCGATTCCTTCAAAATCTTCCACCGAATGCAGCGGCTTGGCCACTGTCGTCCGAAACTCATAATCGATTCCTGAGTTCACTATCAATCCAATACTTTGTCTAATCCTGTTTTCCAAGTTTTTACCGGCGCTTACGCTGTGACGGGATCCCTCGATGGAATTTACCCCGACAAATGTGGGACTCGGGATGACACTTTGGGTTTTGGATTTTGGGATTTGATTGGAAATTGATAATTGACCATTGAAAATTGTCATCGCATACTTTGTAGGCGATGACTTAATATCCATTGCAATATAATCAACATCGCCATCGGCAATAATCTTTTTAAGCCGATCTGGATAATATCCATTCGTATCAAGTTTGACAGCGAATCCAAGTGCCTTCATGTGGGAAATAAATTTGTCTATATCAGACTGCATCAATGGCTCGCCGCCTGTAATACAAATACCGGTCAGTTTGCCATAGCGAGATTCAAGAAAATTAAAAATTTGTTTCTCACTCAAAATTGGCTCGTACTTTTCAGGCAAGACCAGCTCAGGATTATGACAGAAGCCACATCGAAAAGGACAACCTTGTGTAAAAACGGTCGCCGCTACATGGCCAGGAAAATCTATCAGTGTCAATTTTTGTAAACCAGCTATTCTCATAAAACCAAAACCCCAGACCCCAAAACCAAAATAAAAATTCAAATAACTAAAGCTGAAAAAAACAAGCCTATTTCTTGTTTTCTTGTCTCTTTTGGCTTTGGTGTCTTGATTTTGGGTTTTGTAGGCGAAAGGGGTCGCCCTCCTCCGTGGATAAACGACCCCTAACTCACCCTGGTGCTCAATCTATATTACGAACTAGACTGTCGTTTCTTCTGTACTTGCAGCCGTGGCTGTTTTAGCCGTCTTCGAAACTACTCTGATTTTCTTGGCTGTTTTTTTCTCAGTTTCGAATGGAATCTCCTTCGTCTCTGGCTCTGCACTCTCCTCTGCTGCCCTCTCTGCAATCTGGTAGGATGTCCTATCCCCAAACTCTGCGCGCTTGCCATTATTCCATTGCTGAACTGGTCGAATATAGCCAACAATCCTCGAGTAAACCTCATTCTGCTTGCCGCATTTCTCACAGACAGGCACCTTGCCGGCGATATAGCCATGCTCTTGGCAAATCGAGAATGTTGGCGTGATCGTGAAGTAAGGCAGGCGATAATTCTCGCAGATCGTCTTTATCAACTTTTTCATCGCTTTTACGTCATTGATTTCCTCGCCGACAAAAAGATGAACTACTGTGCCACCGGTGTATTTAACCTGAAGATCATCCTGAAGATCGAGCAGCTCGAATATATCATTGGTATAGTCAACCGGTGTATGAGAAGAATTGGTATAGTATGGAGCCTCGCCATGCTCCTGATAGGCATCCTCATTAGCAACCATAATATCTGGATAGCGCTCCTTGTCCCGAAGAGCCAAGCGATGGGAGGTACCTTCAGCCGGCGTTGCCTCAAGGTTGTAGAAATTACCTGTCTCCTCCTGGTAAGCAAGTACCTTCTCCCGCATGAAATCAAGCACTTCTCTGGCAAACTGTTGGCCATCAGCGGTCACAAGATCACGTCCAAGCAAGTTGAGCGCCGCCTCATTCATTCCAACCAATCCGATCGTTGAAAAGTGATTGCCCCAATAACGCTTATCACGCTTGAATATATTGCGCAGATAAAACTTGCAGTAAGGATAAAGTCCCTTCTCGGTAAAGTTTTCTAATATCTTGCGTTTTGTCTCCAGGCTTTCTTTAGCTAGATCCATCATATAGGCCAGGTTGTAGAAGAACTCTCTCTTGTCTCGCGATCGATAGCCGATTCTGGGTAGATTGATGGTTACCACTCCGACCGAGCCAGTAAGAGGATTGGCGCCAAATAGACCGCCGCCACGCTTGCGAAGCTCGCGATTATCAAGACGAAGTCGACAACACATACTGCGAGCATCCGCCGGATCCATGTCAGAGTTGATAAAGTTAGAGAAATAAGGAATACCATATTTGGCCGTCATCTTCCAAAGACCATCGAGATTTGGGTTCTCCCAGTCGAACTCTTTGGTCACATTGTAGGTAGGAATGGGGAAGGTGAAGACGCGGCCGGAAGCATCACCCTCAGAAACGACCTCAGTAAAGACATCATTAAAAAGATCCATCTCCTTCTGGAATTCTTTGTAGGTCTCCTTTTGCGGTTTACCACCAATGATTACCGGCTCATCAGCCAATGTCGCTGGACAGACAAGGTCCATAGTAATATTCGTAAACGGAGTCTGGAAGCCGACACGAGTTGGCACATTCATGTTATACATGAATGACTGGAGGTGATTCTTGACTTGCTTGCGATCAAGTTTGTCATAACGGATAAATGGAGCAAGCAAGGTATCAAAATTAGAAACTGCTTCCGCTCCCGCTGCCTCACCTTGCAGAGTGTAGAAGAAATTGACTAGCTGGCCAAGAGCTGCATCTAAATGCTTTGGTGCACGACACTCAATCTTACCAGTTGCGCCACGAAAACCGGAGGTGATCAAATCTTGCAAATCCCAGCCGACACAGTAAACGGACAAAGAACTCAAATCATGAATGTGGAGATCACCCTCGCGATTGGCTCGACCGATCTCTGGAGTATAGATTTTGTTGAGCCAATAGCTCTTGGAAACTTCGCCGGCAACATAATTATTAAGTCCCTGAAGAGAGTAGGCCATATTAGCGTTCTCTTTGACCTGCCAATCAGAATTGTTGATATACTGATCCATCAGCTCTACTCGCTGAGACTCGGCTAGGTCACGCATTTCAGCATGTTTTTGACGATAAATGATATATGCCCTGGCCGTTTTCTTGTATTTTGAGGCAAGCAAAACCTCCTCGACTACATCCTGAAGCTCTTCAACTGTCGGAATATTCCGGCGAATTTTTTCCGGGGCTAGCTCCATCACCTTTTTAGCCAACTTTTCAGCAACTTCCGGTCCGAACTCTTCTGTAGCTTTCCCAGCTTTTCCAATAGCAAGGGCAACTTTTTCCGAATCAAAATCTACCAGCTTACCGTTTCTTTTCCGAATCTTCTTGTACACGCATCCCTCCAAAAATTATAAATGAAAAAACCTAAACTCCAGACCCCAAAACCAAAAGGAATTCTAACTTTCCAAAGACACAGGAACAAAACCATCTAACTTTAAAATTTTCTGCTTTGAATTTTTTTTGGCTTTGGAGCTTGGGCTTTGGGTTTTCCCCCGACTTGTCGAGGCGGTAGTTACTATTTTACAAAGCCTTCGTTTTTTAATCAATATTTTTGTTTTAAAAAAATACTATATGTAGTATTTTATGTAATACCTGAAACACTACATATAGTATTTAGTGGTAATAATTATCAACAAGCACGAAATATCTAGTCTGGCAGTAATTTATTACCAATTATCAATGCTTGAGCAAAACTAAAAAGCATAACCGATCGAGGGGTTAGTTTGAATTAAGAATTAAGAAGAAGGAATTAGGGGCGGATTAATAATAAAAAATTGAAAGTGGAATCACGGAAGGCTCTTCGCCCCCCATAATTCGTACTTCTTTCTTCGTTATTCGAGTTCTACTTTTCTTTAGTCACATCGAATTCGAGTTCTTTAATTCGACTGGCCGCATCAAGCACGACAAATTTCATCGCGTGCGTGCCTTGATCAAGCTGCTTTACATTATATTGAATTTGCAAGGCATTGGTCTCTTCACCTGCTTGCGGCTGCCAAGAAGCTACTTTGGTGCCGTCAAGAAAGAATTCTATCGATTGCAACAACTCTCCACTCTCTACTTTGGCGCTCACAGCCACATTCTTTTCACTGGTTACAAATGGTACCGGAGATGGACTTAAGAGGGTAATTTCCAAGGGATTGTCGATTGTAAAATTTGAGCTTTTCTCTGTCTCCAAGGTCCCGTCTGAAGCCACAACACGAAGCGCGTACTGTCCATTAGAATAACCCTTGGTATTAAAACTGAATGAATATGGGGCAGTAAAATCCTGGGCTACCATCTCACCATTGAGATAGAAATCAACCCTGACAATCCCGGCGTCATCACTTGCCTCTGCCATAACATTTATCGTACCGCTGACACTACTGTTATCAGCAGGAGTTGTGATAGTAAGAGTTGGCGCCTGATTGAGTGAAACCGGAACAGGAGGAGCTGTAGTGTCTCCAATCGTGTCCAACCAGCTTCGAACACCAGAGGAGGGATAACCATAGGCAGCCTTCATTGCATGAAGTCCATATCCCGAGTAAAGGTAAGAGTAATCTTCAGCGATTATTTCCGATTCGCAGTTTTCCCAGCCCTTCGAGTAGTCAATTGCTACCGACTCCTTTGGCAAGGACCGCAAGGCATAATAATCATCAGGAAAACGAACACTCGCTGGTAAATCGAGCTCGACCCACTTGTGGTAAAGGGTATAGTGATGTCCATATTCATGAGAAAAGACAAGCTTCATGTACTCGTTGAATTCCGGACGATCTTTGTAGTAGTAAGAATTCAAAATAATCATTCCGGAGGCAGACGTAATATCACTACCGGAAGCATTGATAGTATATTGACCACCATACTGACCGGACCAGCCGGTATCCCCTGCATCACGAAGCACTATTTCCCGCAGAGAGGTTGCTTCATTGCGATAGCGCAAAGTGCTGGAAAAATAATCTTTGATCACTTTTTCAAGGTCGGCATGAGCATTGGTTTCATCCCGAAAAGGAATGCTTTGGATATCTTTGGGTAGAGGAAGAGAGATTGCCTGGCTAAGCTCAGCCGAACTGACCGCTTCTCCGGTTGTGACAGTGGTTGTCTGAGATCCATCAGAATTTTCAGTCGTTTCCTCTGTCAGATTTTTCTTCTTCGGAGTTTCAGTCTTAGGAGGAGCCTTAATGGCTGCTTTCTTAGTTTCCGGAGGTATGCTCGGTGCCTCGACAACCTTCTTCTCAGCAATTGCCGGAAGCTTTTCAACAGATCCTTCGACCGTGCCACGCACAGTCACACTCTTTTGTGGCATCGTCGCGATATAAGCCCAAGCCAAACTGCCACCAAAAATAGCAGCGAAAAACAGTACAAAGAAAGATTTTTTTAGCTTTGATAGAACTGTTGTTTTCTTTTGACGGCGCTTGATTTCTTTGCCAATTATTTGCAGCAATTGGTGTTGGGCCTCATCGAGATCGTCGTTGATGATAGTGTAATCAAACTTTTGACCAGATTCCATCTCTACTTTATATTTATCAATACGTTTTTCTCTCTCCTCGTCGCTTTCACTTTGACGATTTTGGAGCCGCTCCATTGCTATCTCCATGCTTGGAGGTACAATAAAGACAGAGACAACATTCCCAAGTCTTTTTTTTAGGGATTGCACCCCCCTTACATCCTTTCTCATCACCACAATTTTGCCGGAATCCAGAGATTCCTCAAGATCTTGCTTCTTGGTTCCGTATTTGAACCCACAAAACTCCTCCCACTCCAGAAACTCCCCCCGCTCGATCGCTTTATTGAACTCATCAGGGGAAACAAAATTATAATCATGTCCAGCCACCTCTCCCTGTCGGATCGGTCTGGTAGTGTAAGAGACGGAAAAAGCAAACCGCTCAGGATAAGCCCTGAGCTTTTTTAGTACAGAATCCTTGCCGGAGCCGGAAACACCAGAAACTGCCAATATAAATTGTCGGGAATGCTTCTTCATTGAAACTAATTATAACAAGGAAGCGATCCCCTGTCTAAATAACCAAGCAAGCGATTTATTGTTGACACGATCAAGAGGCGTACTGTAGCATCTTGTTTAAAACTCCAAATAAATAGTAAGAAAAGAAAGATATATGGGAAAAAATACAAAGAGAGGTTTACGATCAAGGTTTATCAAAGCCTTGTCTATCGCAGTCGTAGTTATGACTGCTTTTTCATCTATAATTGGCTCCCCGCCTGTTCCCAAAACGGCATCGGCTGCTGCTTCCGATTGGAAAATTAAGAGCATTGATACTCAAATCATCTCCAAGTGTTGGAACAACGTTCCACAGGATAGTATCAACAAGCAGGTCCAAATGTTGAAAGATCTCGGAGTTAATTATATTGCCATTGGCACTCCGTATGACCGGCCAGCCGAAATGGAAAAATGGACCACGGCGATTCACAACGCCGGTCTTAAGGTCTGGTTCCGCTCGCATTGGCTAAATTGGGAGGGCGACGAGGGACAACCAAAAAATATGACTGCCGAGCAATATCTAGCTAAAACAAAGCAGTTTATTATCGACAACCCTACGCTATTCAAGGCTGGCGATTCATTCACTGTGAATGTAGAAGCTGAGAATGCAGGAGTTGGTGCTGACAAGCCTTTTGCTGACTGGGCTGCATACCGAGCTTTCTTGGTACAAGAAATTGATCTTTCCAATCAAGCCTTTTCGCAAATTGGTTTGGGTGGTAAAATTGCCACCAACTGGCTATCAATGAACGGGTGGATTATCGAGAATGCATTGGATCAAACCACTGTCTCCAAGATGGGATTGATCACCCCGGATCACTATTCGCCACAAGGAAACGGAACAGGAGAAATTTCTTCTACAAAAATTGCCTCCGATATGAGCGCCGACCTCGATCGCTTCTATGCAAAATGGAAAGTCCCGATCATGATCGGAGAATGGGGCTACAACATCAATGGTGATGTTTCCGACCAAATGCAAAAGGAAGTGGTAGAAAAGGTTTACCAGGTTTTTGCTGGAAAGTCCTACATATATGGCGTTTCTTACTGGGATCATATGGGCAACCAAACAAAAATTATTAATGACAACAGTGGTACACCGACCACTTACAGGCCAGCGGCTGACGTAATCAAGTCTTACTTTTCAGGCAACGTCTCAACACCAACAGATCCAGCTACCCCATCCGATCCAACTACAACCAATC
>ENA-UOWO01007425-UOWO01007425.1-activated-sludge-metagenome-genome-assembly--contig:-NODE-7425-length-10846-cov-5.586693_pt1 | contig 10846 bp, 8 predicted proteins | sample MGYA00238148_ERZ761564 | MGnify/ENA primary metagenome ERZ761564 (study PRJEB28885, sample SAMN05720194) | activated sludge metagenome | isolation source: Anaerobic digester | place: USA...
CCCTTGACCGGATAAAAATTGGCCAGGGTGCCGACAAGGAAAACTTCATCATTGATCTGGCGAGAGGCGAATAAGGAAAGCTTTGCCCGGGCTTCGGCGCGTGGCCAAAAATTAATTTGGGCGAGATCAAGACCGTTGTGAATGACGGAAATTTTTCGGGCTCGGCATATTTTATTTTTCAGGAGCGCTTGCTGGTCGGCGGCGGAAACGCAAATGAAGCGCGTTTTGAAAAGTCCGCTAAACCATTCTGACAGCCAATAAAATACGCGCTTGGGGGCGGAAAGTGGCTCATTTAAAACCAGGCCGTGGACGGTATAGATAATTTTTTTAACGCCGCATAATTTGGCGGCCAGAGCGCCGAGCGAGCCGGCTTTGCTGGAATTAAGGTGCACGATATCCGGCTTGAGGCGGCGCAGTAGCCGGCAAATGTCAAAAAAAGCCAGAAAATCAGAGCGCAGATTCAAAGGGCGCTGTAAACGCCGTAAATAGTAACTGGAGATGGAAAAACGAGAGAGGAGGGTCAATAATTGGCCATCTGGCTGACCACCAACCGCCACAGAGACATCAAAACCTTCAGCTGACGCTTTGGTAGCTAAATCAAGAACATATTTCTGGGCACCGCCCAGTTCCGAAAGGGTGATGAGATAAAGAATTTTTGGGGGTTGATTGGAAGACATAATCTTGGTATGATGATCATAATTTAGTATACATAAAAACATGAAAATATTAAAGCTGACGCATCTAAAAATTTAAACATTAAAACAGTATGAGGATATTAGTGACTGGCGGAGCTGGATTTATCGGCACCCACCTTAGTGAATATTTGTTGGCCCAAGGCCACCAAGTGTTAGTGTTGGATAATTTTTTTACTGGGCGACGTGATAACTTACAGCCGTTGTTGGGCAACCAAAGGTTGTCGGTCATCACGCATGACATTGTCGATGAACTGCCGGCGGAAATTATAAATAAAGGCGGCAAGGTGGAATGCATTTATAATTTGGCGTGTCCGGCTTCGCCGATCCACTATCAAAAAGATCCGGTCAAAACCATCAAAGCCAACGTGGTCGGGATGACCAATGTTTTGGAGTTGGCTAGAAAAAATGGCGCCCGGATTTTACAGGCCTCAACCAGCGAGGTTTATGGCGATCCGACGGAGCATCCCCAAAATGAAAATTATCGCGGCAGTGTTAATTGCGTTGGACCCCGAGCGTGCTATGACGAGGGGAAGAGGTGCGCGGAAACCTTGTGCTTTGATTACCAAAGGCAATATGGTTTAGATATAAAAATTGTTAGAATTTTTAATACTTACGGACCGAAGATGACCAAGGATGACGGTCGAGTGGTTTCTAATTTTATTACTCAGGCGTTACGAGGCGAGGAGATCACTATTTACGGTGATGGTTCACAAACCCGGAGTTTCCAATATGTGTCTGACTTGGTTGAGGGACTGGTCAAGATGATGGCGGTAGATAATTTTTCCGGTCCGGTAAATTTGGGTAATCCGGAGGAGTTTACTATCAAGAATTAGCCAAATTGGCAGTGGCGCTGACGGACTCAAAAAGCAGACTCATATATAAACCCCTGCCGGTTGATGATCCCAAACAGCGCCGGCCAGACATTGATTTGGCCAGGCAAAAATTGGGCTGGGAACCACGGGTAAAGCTAGCCGTGGGTTTGGCTCAAACGATAGCCTATTTCCGATCAAGGGTATAATTTGACAATTATTGGGCGATATCTTATGCTTAATAAAGATGAAATCCTTTTGGATTTTACTTTATTTTATCTAAAATTTATGGCAGTAACCAGAAAAAGAACAGGATTAACAGTGGTATTTATTATTATTTTAACGATTTTGGCCGTGCTTTTTGACGGGCATATTTCACCTGTTAAAGAAGATGGGAGAACTTGGTCGGTGCCAGAGTGGATGCCCGGAGCGGCTTTTTGGAATAAATTTGATTTTCATTTGGGCTTGGATTTAAAAGGGGGTACGCAACTTTTATACCAAGCGGATACGAGCAAGATTGACAGTCAGGACGCTGATTCGGCGGTAGCTGGAGTGAGAGACGTGATTGAGAGACGGGTGAATGCTTTTGGCGTGGCTGAGCCTTTGGTCCAAATCAACAAGACCCAAGAAGGCGGTTACCGTTTGATTGTGGAGCTGGCTGGGGTAAAGGACGTCAATCAGGCGATTCAAATGATCGGGGAGACGCCGCTTTTGGAATTTAAAGAGCAAAATATTGATTATAGCGGGGAGGAAATAAAATTGACGGCTGAACAACAAAAAGAAATGGATGATTATAATGAAGCGGCCAAGAAAAAGGCGGAGGAAATCAGTCAGCGCGCTTTGGCCGGGGAAGATTTTGGCAATTTGGCTAGGGAATTTTCTGAAGATGCCGGCTCCAAAGATAACGGAGGCGATTTGGGTTGGGCGAGCAAGGGGACTTTTGTGCCCGAGTTTGAGAAAACAATATTTGACGATTTGAAGCCCGGAGAGATCACGGCTGTTCCGGTGAAAACCCAATTTGGTTATCATATTATAAAAAAAGCAGAGGAAAGACAGGCGGAATCAGGAGAGGCGACAGCAACAATAAATGGTACGACAACAGCGGTGGCAGTGGATAATAGAGAGGTTTTGTCCGCGCATATTTTGATCGCGATCAAAACAGCAAAGGATATGGTGCCTCCGGTTGACCAGTGGTCCAATACTCAGTTGTCAGGCAAAAATTTGAAGCGCGCTTCAGTACAATACACTCAGAGTACCGGCGAGCCGCAAGTGAGTTTGGAATTTGATGATGAGGGAGCGCGACTTTTTGAGGAGATCACCGCTAGAAACGTCGGTAAGCCGGTGGCGATTTATCTGGATGGCGAGCCGATTTCCGTGCCGACCGTCAATGAAAAAATTACCGGCGGCAAGGCGGTGATTACCGGCAGATTCAATTTGAAAGAGTCAAAAGATTTGGTTCAAAAACTCAATGCCGGGGCTTTGCCCGTGCCGATTAATCTTATTTCTCAAAAAACAGTGGGGCCATCGCTCGGACAGAAGTCGGTGGAGCAGAGTTTGGTAGCCGGACTGTGGGGGTTGTTGGCGATTGCTGTGTTTATCATCTTATATTATCGTTTACCCGGACTGATCGCTGTTTTAGCCTTAATGATTTACGCTTTGATTTCAATGGCCTCTTATCGCCTATTGAATGTTACTTTGACCCTTTCGGGCATAGCGGGTTTCATTATATCCGTGGGTATGGCGGTAGATGCCAACGTGCTTGTTTTTGAGCGCCTGAAAGAAGAATTACAGCGTGGCCGTGGTTTTGGCAGTGCGCTAGAAGAAGCATTCAAGCGCTCTTGGTCTTCCATTGTTGATTCTAATGTTTCCACCCTGATTACTTGTGGTATTTTGATATGGGTAGGGACTTCCGTAATGAAAGGCTTTGCCATTACTTTGTCTATTGGTATATTGATTTCCATGTTCACAGCCATAATCGTAACCAGAAGCTTTATGAGGCTGTTGCCGGCGAAGTTGATTGAAGGCCAGCGCTGGCTGATATGGCGAGGGAAAAAATCCAATAAATAGTTGATAACTTTTATTTTTATGCTGAGAATTGTCTATAAAAGAAAAATATTTTTCATAATATCTTTGGTTTTGTTTGTGGCGGCGATTATCGCTTTGTCTTTATGGGGCTTGAAATTGGGGATTGACTTTGCCGGGGGCACTCTAGCGGAATACAGCTTTAACGATAGCCGGCCTGATGTCGGCCAGGTGAGGGACGTGTTTGAACAAGCCAGCATTGAGGATGTACAGGTTCAGCTGGCTGGTGACAAGGAGATTGTACTGCGAACCAAGAGTTTGAACGAAGAGGAACACCAAGAACTTTTCGCGGTTTTGAAAAATAGTTTTGGAGCCGACAAGGTAGTGGAAAATAAATTTGAATCTATCGGGCCAGTGGTGGGCAACGAGCTCAAGAACAAGGCAATCACAGCGCTACTTTTGAGTTCATTGTTTATTATTCTTTATATTGCCTTGGCTTTTCGCAAGGTTTCCAGGCCGGTGCAATCTTGGAAGTACGGCGTTGGAGCGATAATAGCTTTGATACACGATTTGACTATCGTGATGGGCATATTTTCAGCTTTGGGACATTTTTTGGGTTATGAGTTGGATATGTTTTTTGTGACTTCGCTTTTGACTATTTTGGGTTATTCGGTCAATGATACGATTGTGGTTTATGACCGAACTAGGGAAAATTTATTCCACAGCGCTGGGGAGAAATTTGAAGATACGGTCAATCGGAGTATCAATGAGACTATGGCAAGGTCGATCAATACCGGATTTGCCACTATGTTGACTTTGATTTTCTTGTATTTTTTTGGTGGAGAATCAATCAGAATTTTTGTTTTGTCTTTGATGCTGGGAATATTCTTTGGCACCTATTCATCTATATTCATAGCTTCGCCACTCTTGGTCGTGTGGCAGAAATTGGGAGAAAAGAAGAAATAGAAAGTTAGGGAAGTATGATTTAAGATTTAGGATTTAAGAATAAAGCCCGGGCTATAAAAGCCCGGTTTTTTGGTATTGACGTTCGGGGGTAAAAGTGGTAGTGTTTTTAGATGTTTAATCGGGTAAAAAATAGAAAATATAAAAAATAAAGAGATTATAAAAAGGAGACGGCTATGGAAAAGAGTATTGCGTCTAGGGGATTACGGCGGTTGCAAAGGACGCTTGCTATTGCTGTAAGGGCTGGTGTCATTCCTAGTAACGGATTAGTGCTTGACGCTGGCTGTAACAGCTGCACTTTGTCTAGTTTGCTGGCTAGCGACGGGATAAAGGTGATAAACATTGACCGGCAAGTAGTCGGCCCGGCACCAAATACGCTTCGCGGTGATGTGAGACAATTGCCTTTTAGGGATGGGCAGTTCGAGGTGGTATTTTGCCTTGAAGTTTTGGAACACATTGAAAAATGGAAGGGGGCCTTTGCTGAGCTGGTAAGGGTAGGGAAATGGGTTGTAGTTACGGTTCCTTATAAAGAAAGGAGGATATTTGTTCGATGCCCGAGTTGCGGTAGCGACACATCGCTGGATGGTCATGTAAATGTTTATGACGAACAGTCATTTTATTTTTGGGGTCTCGAACCAGTAATAAAATATATTTATTCTACCTCAAGGTGGGGAGAATTGCTGGTTCGGGAAGCGAGAATTCTTTTAAGGAAATATATTTTAAGGCGAAAAGAGGGGGTGAACAAAAAAACGAAGTGTGTTCATTGTGGGCATATTTTTGGCTATTTTATTAAAAAGGAACTGTTGAAAGTCCGATTGGGCAAGTTTTTTAGGCGGGAGCCCGATTGGATTGTCTTCATCTTCTAATGTGCAAAAAATGGCCAGAAGAAATCTTCTGGCCGTCTTTTTTGTTCTATGGCTGGCGCAAACAGAGTTTATAAATCAATTCCTGGCAGTCAGATTCCTCGACAAGGCGACCGTGGTAGACGATACCCATTGGATATGCTTGATCATAGCCGTGGTAGTCAGAGCCGGCGCTAATGAGTAAATGATATTTTTGGGCTAGAGATTTGAGATAAATTGTTTCCGCATGGGTATTTTCCCGGCCGTAGACTTCCAGTCCGTCAAAGGGCAGATTTTTTATTATTTTTAAAAGATGCGCGCGGCTGAAGCTAAATTCTTTGGTTTTGCACAAGGGGTGGGCGATGATAGCCAGACCACCGGCGCCATGAATCATTTTGATAGCTGGGAGCGGTTTGAGATAATATTTTTTGGGGACAAAACAGGGACGGCCTTTGGCTAGATATTTTCTGATGAACGTAGAGAAGTCAGGGATAACGCCGAATTCTTGAAGGAGGCGTTTTTTGTTTTTGGGATGATTAATCATCGAGAGGGCGATATGCGGACGGGCCAAGAGTACGCGCTTTAATTCTGATTTTTTGATCTGCCAGCCATTGGCTTGCAGTTTGGCGGCCATTTTTAGGCCCCTATTTTTTCTGGCGGTGATACATTTTTGGGCGTACCAATTTATTTTTTTATTTTGGTAATCAATACCCAAAGCGGCGATATGCAGGGATTTTCCTAGATAGCGGCTGGAAATCTCCATGCCAGAAATAGTATGAACCCCAAATTTTTTGCCGGCGGTCAAAAATTCTTCCATCAGGTTGACATTATCATGATCGGTTTTGGCTAAATATGAAAAACCCAACTTTTTGGCTTTTTTGACGAGTTGGGTGGGAGTGAGGCGGCCGTCAGAGGCGAGGGTATGAGTGTGGAGGTCAAGATACATAAAATAAATTCCTAATTAACCTAATTACTAATTTTTTATACTCCTTTGTCTAAGAGAAAAATGATAATACCGGTGATGGAAGTAACGCAGGAGATAACCCAGAAACGCATGACGATTTTGGTTTCGGGCCAGCCGAGGGCTTGGAAGTGGTGATGGATGGGAGAAGAGAGAAATATTTTTTTGCCGTGGCGGAGTTTTTTGGAGAGCATCTGTAAAATAACAGACAAGGATTCAACCACAAAGAGAAAACCGATAACCAAGAGTAGGAGCGCTTGATTGGTGAGCATGGCAACGATGCCCAAAGTGACCCCAAGAGCCATAGCGCCGGTATCGCCCATAAAAAAACGGGCGGGGTTGATATTAAACCACAGAAAGGCCAAAAGCGCCCCAATAATCACGCCGCACAGGGCGGCTAGATTTGTTTTACCCTGTATCAGGGCGATAGCGCCAAAAGCGGCAAAGGCGGACAACAGGGTGCCGCCGGCTAGTCCGTCCAGGCCATCAATTTCATTGACCGAGAAGGCAGTAGCCACGATGACAAAAATAAAAATCGGAATGTACCAACCGCCGATAAAGAGATCGCCGACAAAAGGAACGTGAAAAATATCCCAACCGAGTTTGAAATAAAACCAATAAGCGCCCACTGCGGCGATGACCGTATAGATAAGCAGTCGGTGCTTCATCCGCAGTCCGCCTTTGCCCTGACTGCGAATGTCAATAAAATCATCAACTAAACCAACCAGAGCCGTGGCGACTAGACAACTAAGAGGTAGGATTGTTTCCGGGCGAGTAAGAAAATTTAGAAAGCCGAGACCAGTATCGGGAAATAAATAATCCAAATAGAAGAATAAAAGCGCCAAAATAAGGGTGGTGAACCAAATAAGAATGCCGCCCATGGTCGGAGTGCCGCCCTTGTGTTCATGCAGAGATGAGAAGATCGGAGTGGCACCGGTATTTCTGATAGACTTACCAAGTTTATATTTATATAAATAATGAGTGAGTAGAGGAGTCAAAAGAAAAGCCAACACAAAGGAGAGAGTGGAGAGGATAAGTATTTTTATCAGATACAGTTCATTCATATTTTAGGAGTTTAAAAGAATAATGAGAACGGAAATAATCGCTAGAAAAAATTGGATAGCTAGCGAGGTAAACAATAAAAAATAGGAAATGATATTTGCTTTCAGGAAGAGCCAGCGGGCCAGGAGGGTATTGATAACAAAAATCACCAAACCAGTAAAAGGCAATAAAAAGACCGACCACCAAGGGCCGATCAGATCAACACCAAAGTAGATAGAATAGCGGAGATAGAGCGGTTCAACTTGAGGTTGAATGCCGCGGTAAAGCAGGAAGAAGTAGATAGCCGTCAAAAAAAGGGAACACAAAAGACAAACTTTCACTATTTTATCTTGTAGAAATAGGCTGTTGCGCAAAGAGGGGAAAAACATAAAGATAATTTTATTATATAAAAATCAATAGAATAAGGCAAGAGAGGAAATAGAGGTCGCAGGATCAACGGGCTAAATTGGGGATTAAGCGGTTAATTCGGAGTTATAAAATGAGGAGGAAGCAGGGGCGAGACAAGAGGACAAATAATTTGTTAAGGCAGTCCGGCGGTTGGTTGGTTGATTTAAATGTTTTGTGTTATAATAAAATTGAAAAAGTTTAAAATAAAATAAATATGATCAACGAGAGTGAATTCATTAAAGACCTAACGGCGACAAAAATTTTATCACCGGCGGAAATTAATAAATTTAATAAAGAAGCTCAAACCAAAGACACGCCGCTTCTGGATTATCTATTAGAAGAAAAGTTAGCCAAGGAAGAGGAGGTTTTTGGTAAAATCGCCAAGATTAAGGGCGTGCCTTTTGTGGACTTGTCTACGGAAACGATCAGAAAAGATATTCTTCAGGTGGTGCCAGAGCCAATCGCCCAATCGCATAGCGTGGTGGCTTTTGATAAAAAGGGAGATGTTTTTCGAGTGGCGACCCTAGATCCGACCGACTTGCAGACCTTTGCTTTTTTGGAAAAGAAAATAGAGGCACCATTGGAGATTTATTACACTACGCCAAGTTCAATCGCCAACGTTTTAAAGCAATATCATCGGAGTCTGAGGGCGGAATTTGAAAAGATCACCAAGCAGGAGGGGAGTGAGGGCGAAGAAAACGAAAAATTAAAAGAAATGGCCGAAGATTTGCCGATTGTCAGGGTCGTGGATACTCTTTTGGAATACGCGATTTTTGAAGGGGCTTCCGATATTCATATTGAGCCAGGAGAGAAGGAGGTAATTATTCGCTATCGAGTGGATGGTGTTTTGCGCGAGGTGATGACTTTGCCCAAGAAAGTACACCCGGGTCTGGTGGCAAGGATAAAGATACTGTCCAATTTAAAGCTTGATGAACACCGATTGCCGCAGGATGGACGTTTCAAGATTGAGACGGAAGATTACAAAATATCCTTTCGTGTTTCCGTGATCCCTATTTTTGACGGGGAAAAAATTGTCATGCGTCTTTTGAACGAGTCTAATAAGATTTTGACCCTAGAACAATTGGGTTTTCAGGATACGGCCCTGGCGGCCATCAGGCGCAACATTGAAAAGCCAAACGGCATGGTTCTTGTAACCGGTCCGACCGGCTCTGGCAAAACAACGACCTTGTACACAATTTTGAACATGCTTAATAAACCGGGAGTTAATATTACAACCATTGAAGACCCGATTGAATATCGCATGGCGGGGGTTAATCAGTCACAAGTCAATCCCAAAATTGGTTATACTTTTGCGTCAGGGTTGCGCGCTTTTTTGCGTCAAGACCCCAATATTATTATGGTGGGAGAAATTAGAGACACGGAAACGGCGGATATTGCCATTAACGCGGCCATGACCGGACACTTAGTTTTGGCGACCTTGCATACCAATGATGCGGCGACAGCCTTGCCAAGACTGCAAGACATGAAGATTGCTTCATTTTTAATCGCTTCAACCGTGAATATCATCGTGGCCCAGAGACTGGTGCGTAGAATTTGTCCAAATTGTATTCAAAAATATAAATTATCGGCGGATATAATCAAGGAGTTGGAAGAATCTTTTGATTTAAAAAATATCATGGAGGTCTATAAAAGAAATAATCTGATCAAGGGGACTGTCAGCTGGCGAGAGTTGGAATTTTATAAGGGTAAGGGTTGCAACCAGTGCAAGGATGGTTATAAAGGCCGGATGGGCATTTATGAAGTTTTGGAGGTAACGCCAACTATCGGGGATTTGGTGCTCAAAGATTCTTCCTCGGAAGTGATAATGAGAAAAGCCAAAGAAGGCGGGATGATTACTATGCTGGAAGACGGCTTTATTAAAGCGAAAAATGGCATCACGACAATCGAGGAAATAATGCGGGTGACTAAGGAATAAATAAAGAAGCAAGATATTTTGTTTTTAAATTAAATATATAGGTTAAAATAGAGTTATGATTTTGGGGAGCGGACAAATCAACAATGAGCAGACATTATCGCAGCAAAAGGAGGGTAAGAAGGTTAAAAAATCTTTTTTAGACAGATTTTTCCACAGCATTAGTTTGCGTGATAAGATTTTTTTTGTACAAAATTTGCGCATCATGATCAAGGGTGGATTGTCTCTCGGAGCGGCGCTGCAAACAGTAGCCGAACAAATAAGCAATAAATATTTCAAAGAGGTGATTAACAGTGTTTGGCGAGAGGTGGAGTCCGGAGTGTCTTTTTCCCAGGCGTTGGAAAAATACCCCAAAATTTTTAGCGATCTTTTTGTTAATATGGTGAAATCAGGCGAGTTGTCAGGCAACTTGGAACAGGTGCTTGAGAGGTTGCACACCCAAATGAAACGGGATCATGATCTGATTTCCAGGGTGCGCGGCGCTATGATTTATCCAGCCGTGGTTTTGATAGCAATGGTCGGGATCGGTACGGCGATGATAATTTTTGTGGTTCCTAAGTTGATTGCTATTTTTGAGGAGTTTCGAGCCCAATTACCTTTGCCGACGCGGATTCTTATCAATGTCAGCAAATTTATTACCGGCCATGGAGTCGTGGTGGCTGGCAGTTTATTTATTTTTGTATTTTTGTTCATAAAATTCTATCGGAGCCAGCCGGGAAAAAGATTTTTTCATAAGTTATTTTTAAAATTGCCGATCATGGCCAATATTGTTAAAAAAATAAATTTGGCCCGTTTTTGCCGGACAGCTTCTTCGCTTTTAAAAACTGACATTCCCATTGTGCAGACTCTGAAAATAACTTCTTTGGTGGTCGGTAATATTTATTATCGGGCGGTTTTAGTTGACGCTTCGCAGAAGATCGCCAAGGGTTTGCAAATAAACAAGGTATTGTCAGCTTATCCAAAATTATTTTCTCCGACGGTGATTCAGATGCTCAAGGTGGGCGAAGAGTCGGGCGCAGTGGAGGAAGTGCTTGACGAGGTGGCGCAATTTTATGAAGAGGATATAAATCAAGTGATGGAGACCCTGCCTTCAATTATAGAGCCAATTTTGATCTTGTTTTTGGGCTTGGGTGTTGGGGGTATGGCTGTGGCTGTAATTATGCCTATGTATT
>ENA-UOWO01007426-UOWO01007426.1-activated-sludge-metagenome-genome-assembly--contig:-NODE-7426-length-10846-cov-3.882495_pt1 | contig 10846 bp, 9 predicted proteins | sample MGYA00238148_ERZ761564 | MGnify/ENA primary metagenome ERZ761564 (study PRJEB28885, sample SAMN05720194) | activated sludge metagenome | isolation source: Anaerobic digester | place: USA...
CAAGGAGCAACTAATGTTGCTATAGCAACAGTTGAGGGAATGAAAATTTTTATAGAAGAGAGCAATATAACAGATAAGGAGATGTTTTACAAAGAGCTAGTAAGGGTAGGAGAGAAGTTGGCTAATGCCCGCGAGAACGAACCACTTGCTAGGAATGGAGTAAAGTATATAGCCAATAATTTTAAAACTCATATCTCTGATTTACACTCCCTTAATGATGTGAAACAGCAGTTAAATGCCTATTGCGATGAGTATCTATTTAAGATATCAGATTCTAAAAGAGCTATTATTGAATTAGGGGTCCCCTATGTAAGGCAATTTGAAAATGTTTTAACCCATTGTCACTCATCTACGGCCGTTGCAATTATCAAAGAGATTGCCCGAGATAAAAAGTCGTTTGATGTAGTATGTACAGAAACTAGACCAAGATTTCAAGGTAGAATTACTGCCAAAAACCTTTTAGATGCCGGTATTTCAACTACTTTAATTGCAGATAGCGCAGCGGAATCATTTGTAATTGGAAGGGGTTCTACCCCTATAGATGGTGTCTTCATAGGCTGTGATCAGATTACAATTGATGGCTACTGTATTAACAAAATCGGGAGTTGGGGTATTGCAATGGCAGCAAAGTCTAGTAGTAGGCCTTTATTTGTTGTTTCACCACTTTTGAAGGTAGATCCCAATTCGAATCATAGGGAAATATCTATTGAAATTCGTGAGTCAAAGGAATTATGGAGTGAGGCACCCAAAGGACTCAAGATGTTTAATCCAGCCTTTGAGATAGTTGATAAAGATCTTATTACTGGTTTTATGACCGAATTTGGTATTATTAAACCAGCTGAGATTAAAGATATTGTTAAGGTAAAATATCCTTGGCTATTTGAATAACATTATTTAAAGTAAAAATATGGCACTATATTTAAAGAGTAAAAAACTAGACCTAGGAGCGGGTAAAGATCTGTTTGTTTTAATGCATCAAAACGATGCTGATGACCTTGGAGTAAAGGAAGGAGCTATTATTTTACTAGGGTATAAGGATATAGAACTTTACGTAAAAGTTATAATTACTGACTCTAAGGTAAATGAGGGAGAAGTTGGTCTTTACGAGGAATTAAACGAGGAGTACCATATCCCAGTTGGGAAAAAAATACTTTTAGATATACCTTCTACAAGTAAGGCATTAGATGGAATAAGGAAGAAGCTATCTGGGCAGAGGTTAAACGAAGAGGAATTGGTCGCAATTATGGATGATATAGGTTCTAGAAGGCTTAAAGAGACTGAGGTAGCATTTTTTGTCTCGACCTTTTTTAACCCGGGTTTTACCCAGGAGGAGATATATTGGATGACAAAGGGTATGGCCGAATCTGGGGATATTTTAGATTTTAAGTTTATTAAAAACAACAAAGATTTAGTTGTAGATAAGCACTCTATTGGAGGAACAGCTGGAAAAGGAATAACGCCAATACTTGTTCCAATATTGGCTGCTAGTGGGCTTGTAGTACCTAATACATCTACAAGAGCTATAACGTCTCCTGCAGGTACCACGGATATAATTGAGAGTGTTATGCCTGTTGCACTAAATAAGGAGGAGGTATACAAGGTTGTAGAGAAAACTGGAGCTTGTATGGTATGGGGGGGTTCTCTCTCTTTAGCACCTGCTGACGATGAAATCATCAATGTTGAAAGATCTCTTAGGATTCAAGAATTTCAGAAGGTGTTAGTTAGTATTGTTGCTAAGAAAGTAGCTATGGGTTCATCTTTTGTATTAATAGATTTACCATACGGTAAGGGTACGAAGATAGAGAAGCCGGATGATTTAGAATTTCTTAAAAGAGAGTTTGAGAAACTCTTTGATAAATTTAATATTAAGTGTGTAACACATAAAAGGGTAATAAAAGGGCCAGATGGTAGAGGGGTGGGGCCTCTGTTAGAAATGAAGGAGTGTTTAAGAGTACTTGAAAGAGATGAGAAACGTTCTGAGGACTTAGAGGATACAGTCATAGAGATGGCAGCTAAGATATTTGAAGGTACCAAAAAGGCACAAAAGGGTATGGGTAAGAAATTTGCTCAAGAGCTGTTAGATTCTGGGAAAGCTTTAAAAAAGTTCTGGGATATTGGTAAAGCACAAGGTGCAAAAGAGATTGTTAAGTCTACTCAAATTAAGGTTGGAGAGATTAAGCATGTTGTTAAATCTACGAAAAGTGGAGTGGTAAAAAATATCTCTACTAGAGAGGTCGTAGAGATAGCAAGGTCCCTAGGAACACCAGGTATTAAAGAGGCTGGAATATATGTTGAGAAGATGCCGGGAGACAAAGTAGAAAAGGGTGACACACTAATGACTCTTTATGCTACTTCACAAGATAGGATGGAAGAGGGAATTAAATCTATCAACCTTGAGAAACTCTACGATATTTAATTCTTCTGATTAAAATTCCAGTTAATGATATTAAGGTTATTAATAGTATTAATACTACTATTATTGGTAATATTATTATCATAACTTTCCCAATCATAGTAGTTTTCATTATTAGGTTAACGGTACTTTTTGAATCTTGATTATTACCATCTATTTCAATCTCACTGTAAGAGAGTAGGTTTGTGGGGAGAGAACCCTCATCTACACTATAGATTTTTACTTTATATCCAGTTGAATCAAAATCAAAATTATCTGCAGAGTATGCTTTTATATCAACAGGAGAGCCGTTGTAAAGTGTATCCCAAAGTGCATATTGAATATTCTGGCCAATTAACATATTACTGCTTTCATATGAGGGATCTACAGTAAGCCAACCGTACTCTGGTATCCAAATCTGGACCCATTGATGGCTAATTTTATCTTTAGTATCTAAATCTATATTTGTATACCCAAATGCAGCCCTAGAGGGTATCCCTTGGGCTCTAAGTATTGCTATCATTGAATCTGAGTACTCCATACAAACGGAGGCTCCACCTTGAAGCGCTGCTTTAGCACCTATCCTTAAACTGTTTGGATCACTTGCTTTAACTTGGTCATACTCTAGAGTATCCATCACAAATTGGTAATCACTCTTAATTACATCCAATAGATTATTTTGTTCCTTAAGTAGATTATTTGCCTGTTCTATTATGTATGGATCGTTAATCTCCCAATACTGCGTAGGGGTAAGATATTTATTTAAATTACTATTTTTTTTTATACTATTTATATACTCCTCAAACAAAGGATTAGGAATTTCTGATTTAGATTCAATAGGGTCTTGTTCTAATGTAACATATCCAACAATTGATATCTCACTCTCTTTATTTGCAGGTACTTCAAATGTCCCTATGACATTTCCCTCCGAATCGGTAAATAGTCTAGTTGGTTTAGGCTCAATACTTTCAATTTTAACTTTTTGGTTGTTTTCAGAAAACTCTCTTGGTAGTGCTAATTCATATATGTTTGTAGAGAGCGCAGTAATTGCTGAGGAATATTTCTCTGGAATTATCTTATCTGTTTTTTCTGTTTTTAGGGTCATTTCAAATTTAAAATACTGTTTGGTTCCAAATTCTAAATATACAGATTGTCCTAATCTGTCTTTAGCATCAAAGGAATATCTAATTTGGTTGTTTTCTTCCGTTTTTTGAAAGTTTCTGGGATATATCTTTACTAATTGAGGAATATTCTCGTCTACCTGTATGTGTAGGTTGTAATATATTAAGGCAGAGGTTTTTGTATCATCATGAATTTGCTCAAATTTAGTGTCCTTATGTAAAGCAGGATATTCAATCCTAATCCAGTTATGTATGTTTTTAACATAGTCATGAGTAGAAAAATCTATATTAACAATATATTTTCTTGAAAAGGTAGTATCTCTGTAATTAGGGACATCAATATACATACCCTCACCATACTCTAGTTCTCGAATAGAGAAGGGGACAGCATTCCCAGAATCGTTAGTTACAGAAAGAGAGTTTTTCTTAAAATCTCTTTCATTTTTGACATATTCACTGTCGTCAGAAATTAAGTCAGGTAAGTGGAAGGAGTGTTGGCCCTGTGTAGAGAAGTAGTACTGCTTGTCTTTCACCTCTCTTGTAAGTTGTATTTTTACTTTTACATAGTCACTACCTGTTGTATAGTTTACAGTAGTGTCGTTAATTAAAAAAAAATCGTAGTCAGCAGCAAGTATATTACTTCTTGAGAAAGAAAATAGGAGAAGAGAAAAAAGTAGTATATATATTTTTTGGGACAGTTTCATATTAAGATATATTACTTTAGAATTAATATATTTGGAAGTGGTATAATCAAAACCTTAATATGAAATACTAATATATGGAAGGTGTAACAAGGTCTCATTCACTCTCTTTGGGAATTGTGGGGTTGCCTAACTCAGGGAAGAGTACTTTGTTTAATGCTTTAACTAAAAAGTCTGTTCCTGCCGAAAATTATCCCTTTTGTACGATAGATAAAAATATTGGAGTAGTACAAATACCAGATGAGAGATTGAAAAAGATGTCGGCCTTTTTTAAAGCAGAAAAAATTGTTCCTTCTGCTATGACTTTTGTTGATATTGCGGGATTAGTTAAAGGTGCCTCAAAAGGGGAGGGTCTTGGGAATCAGTTTCTTTCTCATATTAGGGAGGTTGATGTAATACTTTATGTACTAAGAGCTTTTGAAAGTGAGTCTGTTGTTCATGTATATGACAGGGTAGATCCAGTAGATGATTTTGAGATTGTTCAGGCGGAATTAATAATAAAAGATATAGAGGTTGTAGAGAAAAGATTTGATACTGTAAAAAGGAATTCTAGGTCAGGAGTTACCGAGAGCATTGGGATGGAGTTAAGTACACTAGAGAAAGTTTTAAAATGGTTAAATGAGGGTAAGCCGGTTATTGATATGAAATTAAATGAAGAGGAAAACAGAATTGTTTGCGATATGTGGTTGTTAACTAACAAACAGAGAGTCTTTATTCTTAATACAAAAGAGGGGTTGGAAGAGAAGAGGATAGGGGAATGGAAAAAGAAGTTAGGGGAGATTTCTAATGATATTAATAACGAGTATGTGTTGGATGTTGATGTTAAACTACTTTCTGATTTAGCAAGTTTGAAGGAAGGTGAATTAGAGGAATATATTGAATTACTAGGTAAGAGACCAACTACAGTAGAGGATGTAATAAAAAAAGCCTATGAGAGATTAAATCTAATTACTTTCTATACAGGTTCTCAAAAAGAGTGCAATGCTTGGAGTATGCGCAAGGGTGCAGATGTAAAAAGTGCTGCGAGTGTAATTCATACGGATTTGGGTAAGAATTTTATTACTGCAGATGTAGTTAATGTTGATGATTTAATAGAGGTCGGAGGGTGGGTTAATGCAAAAGAGAGGGGGATAATAAAAAATAATGGGAAAGAATATATTGTTAAGGATGGTGATTATATTGTCATCTTAGCTAATACATAATAGAATTGATATATCTGTATTTTTCTGCTAAAATCCATTCGCAAGTTTAATATTGTTAAAATATATATACAAATGGCAAGAGAAAAGAAAAAGTTAAAAACATATGAATTAATGGTTGCTCTTAAGCCTTTACTTCCTGATGAATTAAGAAAAAGTATGCATAAAGAATTTGTAGATATGATGAGTAAAGATGGGGGAGAGGTATTAGATGTTGATGTATGGGGAAAAAGATATCTTTCTTACAAAATACAGGGTCACAACGAAGGGTATTACTTAGTATATAACTTTGTACATACCCCAAAAAATATTAATGAGATGAAAAGAGTATTACAATTAAGACAGGAAATTTTGAGATTTATGATCATTGAAGTTGATAATACAGAGATAATAGGGAAGGGAATTAAGAAAAAAGAGATTGAGGTGTAGTTAAGTATTTTTTAATATTAGGCTGTTAAAATAGAGGTAAGTTAAATTTATATATATATAAATATGTCAGCAAGGTCTTTAAATAAGGTTCAGTTGATAGGTAACTTAACTAGGGAACCAGAGTTAAGATATACCACTGGTGGAACTCCAGTAGTTACATTTGGTTTAGCAACAAATAAATCTTGGAAAGATCAGGATGGAAATGTTAAAGAAATCGCAGAGTTTCATAACATAGTTGCATGGAATAAGATGGCTGAAATATGCCAGCAGTTACTAGCTAAGGGAATGAAAGTATATATTGAGGGTTCTTTGTCTACAAGATCATGGGAGGCAGATGATGGTTCTACTAGATACAAGACAGAGGTAAGAGTAAACGATATGATTCTTTTAGATAGTAAAGGTAAACAGGGTGCAGGATTTGATGCAGATGTACAACATCCAACAGAAGAGCCAGAAAGTGTTCCAGAAGAGGAAACTACTCCTGTTGATGATACAACTACGAATGAAGATCCTTTAGAGGATTCTGATTTACCATTTTAATTTTATTGATTAGTAGTAATGGAGGAAGGGAAGATAGTTGAAGAGAAAAAGATAGTAGTCCCAACTTTAGATGACGTATATGATGAAAAGAGCGTCACTGAAGATGAGGGGGAAAATACCTATGGTGGTAAAAAGAAACCAAGAAGAAGAAGAAAGATAGTTCAAAATCTCTCTTGTCCTTTGTGTGATTCTGGGGTAAAAGAGGTCTCTTACAAAGATGTATATCAACTTAAAAAGTTTACCTCTGTTAGAGGAAAAATAATATCTGTTGAGAAATCCGGTGCTTGTCATAAACACCAGAAACAGTTAAAGAGAGCTATTAAAAGAGCTAGGTTTATGGCATTGTTACCGTATATCTCTAGAGAATAAGTTAAACAAGTTGATTTTGAAAGGAGGCATAAAGCCTCCTTTTTGTTTAAAAAAAGTCATTTTACTGGTAAACTAGTATAACAATGGATACACTGCCCATGTTTAAAGAAAATGCATATTTAACACTCGTTATTAAGGATAACTTTATCTATGCGAATTTGGCATATTCTAATTTGGTCGCTCAAAGAACTTTTGTTCTTTCAGATTCAACTGATCTTTCTCCTCTAAAATTTAGATTAGATGATTTTACCTTTACTAAAGATTTCTGGTATGAATATTTTGATTCTTTAGAGAAAGTGTTCGATTGGGATATTGTAGATAGAACATACGAAGGAGCATTTAAGATAAAGGGGTTTGAACATGAAGAGGTTGGTGTATCTGGTATTAAGATCTTGGTAGATGATAATCAACCATTTTTTAAAAACATATTTGTTTCCTTAAAGGAGTTTTCCAGAGATATCTCTATTAAGCTTTTAGATGATAAATATATTAATCAGTTATTAACTGGTTTTCTGGATAGAATGGGGTATAACCAAATAATATGGATTGATTTAGATATCTCCCATTTCTCTGTGTATAGTGCAGTTAGAGAAAATGTTTTAAATGGGATGTTTAATAAGGTTGTGGATACCAAAATAAATATTACTTCATCAAAGATAGATTGGAGCAACGAGATAGGATTAATCGACTTTATTAAAACATCTAAATTACAATCTTTCCTATCAGGGGAGTGCTCGGAAGAAGATTTAACTAATAAATGGGGGAACCTTATTGCACATAGTTGTGAATATCTTACTGATCCTGTATTACACGATGTTTTAAGAGCTTTTACAACTCTTCAATTGCTTTCAATTAAGCAGTCCAATTTGGACAAATTAAACGGAGCATTAAGTTCTACCTCTGCAGTAATAGTAACTGGTAATATTGCTCATCTGCTAACTAAAAGAGAACTTCTTTTTTCAGTAATAGATGGTTTAGAATTAGAGGGTATGTTTGATCTTTTCCTAGATGAAGAAAACAAACTGTTTGCCTTTGGTAAAAGCATTATAGATAAAGAGAAAGCTCAAGATATTGTTATTCTTCGAGGAGATGTATTACCTAAAGCAAGCAAGGTTTTGATACCAGAAGTACCTCTCAAAAGTAAGAGTAAAGTTATATTTGCAGGTAAGGTATCTGCTCAAAATGTTGAACCTAGAGATATATTTGCCTTTGGATCTTCTCTTCAAATTCTTAAAATACCTTCTTTGGGAGAGAAGATAATTATTGAAGGTGAATTAAAAAATGGAACTGTTTTCTCTCATTACACATTTAGCAATATAGAGTTTCTCTCAACTAAAAGAAGTTTTGAGTATGAATATCTAGTAATAGATGCAAGAAGTAGACCAATAGTGTATGGCCCGAATCCACAAAATAATAGAACTAAATTTAAGATATGGAAAGATGCAGATACGGAGTAGAGTATTTGAAAAATATACAGATTACAGGTTTAATATCCCTCTTTTGGGAAGTGATAAAACGAATATTACAGTTGGAAAGCTTAATGTCGGGGATATCCTTTTTGAGAGAAGTGATTCTACTTTAAAGAAGTCAATTAATATCGCAGACGTGTTACATTGTAAGGGAGATCAGTGTTCAAAATACATTCTTAAAATAGATGGGGAATATGTAGAGAAAGGAGAGGTATTAGCAAATAAGATCTCTTCGGGAAAACTCTCTGTGACTGAAATAAAATCTCCAATATCAGGAGTATTGGATCTAAGTAGAGTAGATTTCGGATATATAGATATACTTGGGGAAGAGGGAAATACTATCTTAAAAAGCGATTTTAATGGAGAGATACTAGATATTAACCCAATAGATGGTATTACCATTTCTGCACAGGCAGTAGCAGTAGATGGAGTTGTAAGTAGCAAGGGGAGGGAGAAACTATTCGGGAAATTAGAAATACTTTCTGATGGTAATACTATATTAAATGAAGAAGCACTAGATGTTGACTATACAGGAAAGATAGTATGGGTGGGTCCATATCTTTACAATCGGGTTGCTACGGAACTTTTTGAGAGAGGCGCTGTTGCTGTACTTACATATGCAATGTCATATGTTGAATTTAGAGAGATTGGTTTACCAATTATGATTCTTGGAGGGTTTGGTTCTGTGCACTGTGATATTGAATTTTTAAAGAGGTTTGTTTCTTTTAAAGATAAATTTGTAATATTGGATACTTCTCAAAACCAGTTATTTATAGTTTCAGAGAGTAATTTTAAAAATAACGGATGGTTTGTTAATCAATACATTAATCAGACTGTTATATCAAGATCCTCTGCAACCTCTGGATATATTGGTAAGATTACCGAATATGATCCTGATACAAATAATATTCTTGTTGAATTTGGTAAAAAGGGTAGGGCATTGATGAATATCGGATTAGTTGATTTTATCGATTTGTAATTACCCTTTTCTATGAATATAATAGATTTTAGAATTTACTTTAAATAACTAAATGTATGGAAAATAACGGAGGAAAAGTTTTTGGAGTGTTAATCTTAACAGTAGTAGCTTTCTGTGGAGGTATTATCTTTGGAAGAAATATTGGTCCAGTATCAAACGGTATGATGAGTTTTAATAACTCAAAGAGTGTAAATATTGACCTTTTTTGGGATGTATGGAATGTATTAGAAGATAAGTATGTACAAAAGGATAAGGTTTCAGAGTCGGATAGAGTATATGGAGCAATTAAAGGGTTAGTTGATTCATACGATGATCCAGCAACAATATTTCTTACCCCCGAAGAAACAAAGGATTTCAATGATCTAAATAGTGGAAAATATTTTGAGGGAATAGGTGCCGAATTAGGATACAGTGAGGGTTCAATTATTGTAGTTTCCCCACTAGATGGTTCCCCTGCTAAAGAAGCGGGTATTAGACCAGGTGACTATATTCTTTCAGTTGATGACTACGAAGTTAAAGCAGGGGACAATATATATGAGATTGTTGAAAAGATTAGAGGTGAATCCGGGAGTACAGTTAAACTTAGAGTTTTACATAAGGGGGAGTTAGAGCCTGTTGAAATTGAGATTGAAAGAGGTGAGATTACAGTTCCAAGTATGACTTTAACTTATGTCGGAGACAAAAAAGATATTGCATTTATAGATATCGCTAGGTTTACTGAGTCGTCTCTAGAAACTTGGAATAATAAATGGGATGAGGTTGTACAAGATATTGATTCTAAGAATGTGAATAAGGTGTTAATTGATTTAAGAGGTAATCCTGGTGGTTACTTTGATGCTGGTGTATATGCAGCAGACGATTTCTTGGATATTGGGAAGGTAATCTCTCAGCAGCAAGACGGTAAGGGTAATATACAGAGTTTTGATGCAACAAAGGGTGGAAGATTACTTGGAAAGAAAGTAGTAGTACTAGTTGATGAGGGGAGTGCTTCTGCTTCTGAGATTTTTGCGGGTGCACTACAGCAGAATGGTGTTGCTACAATAGTTGGTACTAAAACATATGGGAAGGGTACTGCTCAAAGTATTGTAGACCTCTCTGCTGGTGCAAGTTTACATATTACTGTCTTAAAATGGTTACTTCCTGATGGCTCTTGGTTAAATACAGAAAACTCAATTACTCCAGATGTAGAGGTTGAAAATAGTGTTGCAGATTTTATTCAGGGGATAGACAAACAGTACAACGAAGCTTTAGTATTAATAAATAAATAAATTAATATTTATATACAACCATGGAAGAAATAAAGAAAGTAGATGAAAATAAAAAGGTTAAGAAAGTTGATAGGGTTGAAGAGATAGTTAAGCCAGTAGTAAAGAAGGCCCTTACAAGTAAATATACGGCTATTTTTGGTTTCGCCTTAATATTTTTGGGGGTACTTGTTTGTATTCTTATTGCCTTAATCTTTTTAATAAAGTATTACCAGATGGAGGATGATGGCAGATTAAATATTGAAGATACAAAGCAACCAAATATTACTATTACCCAAGATGAGAATGTTGTTATTAATGTAGTAAAAAACTCTTCTCCTTCTGTTGTAAGTATTGCTGTTAGCCAAGTTCTGCTAAAAAGGGGAGAGGGTCTTGTTGATGA
>ENA-UOWO01007431-UOWO01007431.1-activated-sludge-metagenome-genome-assembly--contig:-NODE-7431-length-10843-cov-7.439192_pt1 | contig 10843 bp, 9 predicted proteins | sample MGYA00238148_ERZ761564 | MGnify/ENA primary metagenome ERZ761564 (study PRJEB28885, sample SAMN05720194) | activated sludge metagenome | isolation source: Anaerobic digester | place: USA...
TCCCAAATCCCCGGGTGAATTTACCCCCAAATCCCCGGGTGAATTTACCCCCAAACCCCCCAAGGGGGGCTTTAAGTATCCGAAACATTAAGTCCCCCTCGGGGCCTGCTTGCCGAAGCGACAGCGCAGGCAGGGATTTAGGGGTAAAAAATCCTTTGGTACAGCCCCGGAGAGTCGGATTTACATGAATTTCAGCAATCCGAAATATTCCGGCTGATGATAATCCGGCTTTGGTGTTCCCACGGGATTCCAGGTTACATAATGCGGTACTGAAAGCATATCACCGCACTTGTAAAAATTAGCCCTGAAAACCTTTCCTTTCAGATCCTTCACCTCGTGCCTGAAAAACACTTCGAACGGAATAGCCATGGTTATTGTCCATGAAAAATCACCTTTGCGTTCCGGTACAGGCTTTTCTCCCACCGATGTCATCCTTCGTATTTTTGATATCACCCCGGGATCGACCCTGGTACTGTTATGCCTTCCGGTCCCTGTCCCGAGAAGACAGGTGCCTATCCCGTTGAATTCAAAATTATAATATATGCCGTCATCTGCAGGCGAGACAAAGAACTCGACACAGGAATCTTCACAAACCATCTGGTTGGATTCCGTTTTCTCAGCCTTGAAATATTTTTCCCTTATATAGTATTTCAAAAGCACTTCCTTATCTGTATATGCAATTGCAAAATCTGTTTCCGGTTTATAATCATAATCATCCCAGTTAAGTACACTAATCTGTTGCCTCTCTGCCATCTTATCAAGCTTCCGGGATATTTCATCCAGACCGGGATAATCACTGTCGAATTCAAGTTTTTTAACTTCAAGCACTTTCATTGTCTGACTATTAAAGGTTAGTTGGGTAACCATTACAAAGTATAATAATAATTGATTCATTCAGCTCTTTCAAGATTTAAGGTTACGCGGGAATTTCGTTCCAGATCAGTGCCGCTGCACCCATTACAGCAGCATTGCTTTCCGGAATTCCCGAAGGTAATATTTTAACAGTTCCCCTGAAAATAGGCTGAACATTCATCTCAACATATTTCCTCACGGGTTCCAAAAGCATTTCACCGGCCTGAGCAAGTCCGCCGAAAAGGAAAACAGCTTCGGGACTTGAAAATCCGATTGCATTATAAATGCCGAAAGCAAGTTTTTCTGCAGTATAATCCATAGCTTTAAGTGCAACAGGATCATTATTCATTGCTGCTTCGGCGATCTTTTTCGCAGTAAGCCCGGAAGGTGGCAAATCTCTCAGGATGCTTTTTTCCCTCATCTCACTCAGTAACATAAGAACCGTTCTTACCAGTCCGGATGCCGATGCATAAGTTTCGAAACATCCCTTCCTTCCACAGCCGCATGCTCTTCCTCCCTGAACAATTGTTGTATGACCCAGCTCTCCGGCAAACCCGGTATGGCCATAAACCATCTGACCGTTAATAACAATACCGCTTCCCAGACCCGTTCCAAGAGTAAGAACTATGAAATCTTTCATATTCTTTGCACCGCCAAAGATCATCTCCCCCATGGCGGCAGCATTAGCATCGTTTGTAACAATGACAGGGACATCTATCTTTTTCTTTATCAGACCGGCAAGCGGTACAATACCTTTCCAGGCAAGATTAGGCGCCAGCTCAATCGTTCCCTTGTGATAATTAGCATTCGGAGCCCCGATGCCGATGCCCAGAAGTTTATACTCCCCCGATGACATTAATTTGCTGACAGCCGATACAAGCGCAGTGACAAAGTTACCGATCTCAGGATAATCGGTTGTTCTGAGGCTGCTTTCCGCTACTACATTGCCTGTCCTGTCAACCAGGCCATATACTGTATTGGTTCCGCCAATATCCACTCCGGCTACAATTTCTTTCATAGTCAATAATTTTATTTGTTTTACCTGCCGGTCCTGCTGCCCGCCGGAGGCTTGATCTTAAGTTTCTTCACATTCTTTTCGCCGATATCCCAGTTATAATCCCTTACCCAGTTTTCCTTAATATCCACTTCCGACGGCATATAGGATACAGGTTCGGGCTGACGCTTTGTGCTGAAATCTCCGGGAGTCCATTTCCCGTTATTATCGAGATCATAAATGACACGAACCCTGTAGGCCCCTTTTTCAAGCAGTGGAAATTCCACCCTGCCGTCTTTTTCCATCTTCACCTCTTTAACGACCTTTTCACCTTCCGATGATAACAGCTGAATGATACGGTTGCCTTCAAAATTTGTAATATTTAAGACCAGCTTACCATAAGCTTCCTCATTTTTTACTGAAAATCTTATTCCTGTCGAATCAGAATGTTCTCCGTAAATATTACCGAAAGATGCCGAATCGGCTATAAAAATATAGTTTTTATTCATTGCAAACTTACCTGTAAGGATCATCCTGCATGAATTTGTACTGTCACGATTAAGGCTGAAAGGTACCTTTACTCTGTTTGTACCATCCGTTTCATAAAGCCTGATCCTTGAAGTATCAGGATTCCTGAATGGTGTCTGTGATGTAAGAAGGATCTTCTCTCCGGGCTTCAAAATTCCTGAAGTAACATTTGTAGTGAATTTGTAAGGAGTGGGTTTTACCTTTCCCCGGGTGGCACGGGGAGTCATGAATCTCATCATTACAGTATCTTCTTTCAGAGCTGTGATGCCCGCACTGTCTGTAAAAGGATATTGGATAACCGTATTGATTATCTGTTTCTTATATAGTGCAGTGTCTGTTATCCATACCTGGATGGAATCGTTAGTCCGGTTCCTTTCAATGAACCAGGTTTCCGGTCCGGCATCAGGAACAGAAAAATGAAAACCGAGCGTATCCGGGGGAAGTGACAGGGTGTAATTAAGCCTGTATACCATATTCCTTGATGAAGAAGTAAGGTAATGAAGCTTTTTCTGATGCTGGAAGAGATATAACCTGTAATCGCCATACATCACAATTGTATCCGCAGCCTTCGGATCCTTAAGCTTTGACTTCAGGGTATCCTCAACTACCGGTATCCAGTTCCTTTCCGGGGTGACCCGGATGGTGGAATCGAGAAAGGCTATCTCCTCATCGGCCAGATTGAAGTTTTTGCTGTTATCGGCATCCTTCAAAGCATAAAGCCTGTATTCACGGGCACTGACATTATCGATACGGAAATACCCGTTTTTATCTGCTACTGCAATATATGACGGAAGACTCTTTGTGAAAGCCGAATCTTCATGCTCAATATATAATAAAGCAAGTGTCTTCTCAGGAGGATTGAGATCGGAAGCTTTGAAGATATTACCAGTCACGGACAGAGAATCAATAATGGGTCCCGTGGAAAACACAAACTGGTAATTGTTGATCGGATTCCCTTCATTCAGATCGCGTACCGCATCCTGAAAATAAAAAGTATATGTCGTACTGTCCCTGAGTTCTTCATCATATGTTATGACAACATTCTTCCCCCTGACCATGATCACCGGTTTATTCTTCATCGGAGGTGATACCATGAATTTTTCATTAATGTTATCCAGAGTTATATACTCATCAAAGGTTATCACAATCTTTTTGCCCGTGAAATTTTTAGAACCATTCAGCGGTTCACTTTTAACTATTACGGGAGGCTCTTTATCCTTGGGTCCTCCCGTTGGAGAGCTGATCTTGGCGCATCCTGCTGCCAGAATAAATCCGGAAACAAGGATAAAGGATCGCCGGAAGATGCTCTGAATTGTCATTTCTATCATGGTTATCAAGCCTACAAACTTACATCATTTTTTTTACCTTCCTACCTGTGTAAAAAACTTTAGACATTCCCGGCCCTGACTTAATATTAGTACTTTTTCTTACCTTTGAACCTCTTAAGAATCCATTTCTATGAACTTACTAGTTATTCCCTGGGATGTAAATCCTGAAATTTTCCGGATCGGATCTTTCGCTATAAGGTGGTACGGACTGCTTTTTGCCTCAGGTTTCCTTTTCGGATATATAATTATGCACAGGATCTTCAAAAATGAAAACCTTCCTGATGCTTCACTTGACCGGCTCACAATTTATATGGCCATCGGCGTGATAGTCGGAGCCAGACTTGGCCATTGCCTTTTCTATGAACCCGGGTATTATCTTTCCCACCCCGGTGAAATACTTAAAGTATGGCATGGCGGACTGGCAAGCCACGGCGCAGGTATCGGGATATTACTTGCAATCTGGTTTTTTGTGCGAAAGGAGAAAAAAAATTATACATGGGCTATAGACCGGATAGCAATTGTAGTTGCACTTGCAGGGTTTTTCATCAGGATTGGCAACCTTATGAACTCAGAAATATATGGCGTTGAAACAACACTGCCATGGGGATTCGTTTTCCTCCGGAACGGTGAAAATGTACCCAAACATCCTACCCAGATCTATGAAGGACTTGCCTACCTGCTCATTTTTGTCCTTCTCTACCGGATGTACTGGAACAAAAAGGGGGAACATATCCAGGGAACCCTTATAAGCCTTGCAATGATCCTCATCTTTGTTGCCCGCTTCTTTATCGAATTCCTTAAGGAAGACCAGGTCGATTTTGAAAAAGGTATGACTCTCAACATGGGCCAGCTTCTGAGCATACCATTCATAATCGCCGGCTGCATCTGGCTATGGTACAGTATTAAAAATAAGAAAAGGGCTGTAATAAAACGTTAAAGATATCTTTAGCTCATCCTTTACGGAAAATTCCTCTCCCTTAGCTTAGTCTTATGAATGAAGTGAGTAAGTCCCAAAACACAGGAAAATAGGGGGATCAAATCATGACCGTTAACCTGAAAATTTTGGGGAATTTAAGTTTCCCCTCCTTTTTTTAAGGAGGGGTGGCCAGACCACAATATCATATTTCATACAGAAAAATAAACAATCTGGCCGGGGTGGTTAATTTGATTCTTGAAACTAAGATCACTTTTTCCAAGTCCATATTAACCACCCCGGCCGGGAAAGCACAATCGTAAACATTATAAAAATAACAATCCCGGCCACCCCTCCTTAAAAAAAGGAGGGGAAACTTTTGTTACTAATATTCCGCGGCAGATGATTATATGATTAAAGTGGTTTGATTATGCTATTTCCTCAATATCCCGTTAAAAAGTACCTCCAGTATCCCGTTAAGGCGGTCTTCAATATTCATGTTCTTCTTCTTCCAGAAAAGCGGGACCTCCAGCCCTTTCAGTGCAGTCTGAACTGCAACGGCTGTAAACTCACTGTTCGTGACATTAAAAACCTTCTTCCTTGCTCCGTCATATAAGATCAGCCTCAGAATGGCTAGCTCCTCACGATCGTAGTTGGTGCGGACTGCCTCTATAAAATTAAAATGATCGAGGTTCTTGTCAAAGATCGCATTATAATAATTCGCGAGTTTTTCGAACGATTTCATCCTTACAAATACATAATTCCTCATCTTTTCTATCGGTGAATCTACTGACTTGATCGCCTTAGTGAGCTCACTTCTAAGTATATTGGCTTCATTGAGCACCACTGCCTCAAATATATCTTCCTTACCGGTAAAATAATAATATATCGAACTCTTGCCCATTTTAAGACCATTGGCTATTTCTTCCATTGTGGTTTTCTTAAACCCGTAACGACTAAAAATTTCTCCTGCAATCGTTATTATCCTGGTTCTATATTCCTCTTTATTAATCATATATCATGGTTTTGACGGTTTTAATACTTCTTTATACAAAATTAAGATATTAATTTTTACAATCAAAATATTCGAATAATCTGGTCGAGAATTCTAACCGGTATTATACATTGATTGATATTCGGCCTCAGCCCCTAAATCCCCCTCTCCCGGGGGAGAGGGGGATTTAGGGGCTGAGGTCAAACCCAGGCGAGGGGGATCTTGAAAATCATTTTATTTACCTTATGAATCCCTTGTGATACTTCTGCTGAAATATCATTGAAAAATATTTACATTTGATTTTTAAACGCGACTGATTATTTTCATTTCCTCATGCTGGCTAACAGCAAATATTATCAGAGCATCTGGTTCGATGAATCTGATCCATCGGTCATCAGGGTTATCGATCAGAACAGGTTGCCATTTTTCTTTGAGATAAAGGAACTGCGTTCTGTCGAGGATATTTATAATGCTATAAGCGACATGACTGTAAGGGGGGCTCCTCTTATAGGTGCAGCAGCAGCTTTTGGTATTTACCTTGCCACTCTGGAAGAGACATCTCTGAGCGGTCACCTCGGATTTCTTGAAAATGCTGCCAGATATCTTATTTCATGCCGCCCCACTGCAGTGAATCTCTCACGTGCAGTGGGATATGTAATGGAAAAGCTGAAAAACGAAGCTGAGGAAAATGCAAGAGAATGTGCTCTGAATGCTGCACTTGAATTCTGCAGACAGGAATCAGAAAATTGCAGACTGATAGGGGAACATGGTCTTTCCCTCATCGAAGAAATAAGTAAAAGGAAAAAGGGCAATCCTGTGAATATTCTCACTCATTGCAATGCAGGATGGCTTGCAAGCATTGATTACGGGACTGCCACCGCACCAATTTATAAGGCTCATCTTTCAGGCATCCCTGTTCATGTCTGGGTTGATGAGACCAGGCCGCGTAACCAGGGTTCGCGACTGACAGCCTGGGAGCTCGGACAGGCAGGTGTCCCGCATACACTTATAACCGATAATGCGGGCGGACATCTTATGCAGCACGGGATGGTCGACATTGTTATAATCGGGAGCGACCGCACTTCCCTCAACGGGGATGTGGCCAACAAAATCGGGACCTATCTCAAAGCCCTGGCGGCATTTGATAATAATATCCCCCTGTATTCAGCTTTCCCTTCATCAACATTCGACTTCGGGATAAGAGACGGCCTTACGGAAATCCCTCTGGAAGAACGCGATCCGGAAGAAGTTACTCATATTGAAGGATTGACCGGAGGAAAAATTGAAAAAGTCAGGATATGTCCCGATAATACCGGAAGTGTTAATTTTGCTTTTGATGTGACACCGGCAAGGCTGATCACAGGACTTATTACCGAAAAAGGGATTTGCAAACCTCATGAAAAAGAAATTAAAAAGTTATTTTCAGAAAAAATAAAATAGAAATGGAAGGTGTCGTAAAATTTAATTGCCACTGGACCCAATGCGGCCCCGTAATTTCCGATGAACAATATGAAATAATCAACTACTGGAGAGAGATCCTTTATAATATGGATCTCATCGGAGCCTATGAGAACGGGGTGGGCTTCGGTAACATCAGCATGAGGATCAGGGGAGGCAATCAATTCATAATTACAGGATCGGCAACAGGTGAGATTCCCGAACTTGAACCCGGCCATTATGTAAAGGTAAATTCTTTCAATATTGATGATAACGCAGTACAATGTACCGGCCCGCTTAAGGCTTCATCGGAATCCCTTACTCATGCTGCCATTTATCTTGCCGATCCCGATGTAAATGCAGTCGTACATGTTCACAGCATAGATCTCTGGAATGAGATAATATATAAGGTGCCCACAACCAACCCCTCGATGGATTACGGAACAACAGGCCTTGCAAAGGATATTTTCCGACTTTTCAGTGATTCGGATGTTTTTGAAAAACGGATTATAGTCATGGCAGGCGACAGGGCAGGTATACTTACATTCGGCCAGGATGTCGATGAAGCGGTAAATGTCCTGATGCACTACCTTAAAAAAGAATAATGTCTAAAATCGGTATAATTGGAGGCTCAGGCCTTGAAGATCCTGAAATCCTGAAATCTGCTGAGGAATACAATATCGAAAATAAATATGGAAAACCCAGCTCCCCGATGATCTGCGGTAAGCTGGACAATACCGATGTTGTCATTCTCTCACGTCATGGGAGGGAACACAGGATATCGCCCTCGGGGGTCAATAACAGGGCTAATATCCTTGCCCTTAAGGAGGCCGGGTGCACACATATCATTTCTACCACGGCATGCGGAAGCCTGCGGGAGGAAATACGCCGGGGCGATATTGTAATCCCTGATCAGTTCATAGATTTTACACGACACCGGTCAATTACTTTTTTTGATGAATTTGAGCCCGGGAAACTGGGTCATACTCCTATGGCTGATCCGTTTAACAGGGAACTCCGTTCGCTTATTATTAGAACTGCCGGTAATATCGGCCTGAAGATCCATGAAAAAGGAACAGTGATAACTATTGAAGGCCCCCGGTTCTCGACAAGAGCCGAATCAAATCTCTTCAGGATATGGGGAGCAGATATTATTAATATGTCAATTGCTCCTGAAGTTATACTTGCCAATGAGCTGAAAATTCCCTATGCCACGATAGCGATGAGTACCGATTATGATTCCTGGAAAATGGATGAAGATCCTGTTACCTGGGAAGAGGTGTTGCGGGTTTTTAATGAAAATGTCCAGAATGTCCTTAACCTGCTCCGGGAAGTTATTCCGAGAATCTATTCAACAAATTTGCACTCCTGGCTTAATGACAACCCATTATGAAAAAGTTATAAATACGAAAAAGATTCCTCATTTCGCCAAACCTTCGCAAGCTCAGTTTTGGCTCCATTCGGAATGACAGTACATTTATATACAGGGGGAGGGAAGCCTTACACCTTAGTATATTAGCACTGAAAGATAGCTAATTCAGATAATCCTCAACGGGATTTCCTTTAAGAAGATTCAAAAGGTTCATAGCCGCCCTTCGCTGAAGTTCAACAGAAGCCCTGTCGGAATACCAGGCATAATGCCCGGTACATATTATCCTGGGATGTCTGACCAGTTCAGCCTGCTTATCAGTCAGCGGTTCATTTTCAAAAACATCTATCCCGGCGCTATGGATCTTTCCGGTATTCAGGGCCTCCAGTAGCGCTCCCTCATCTATCACTCCTCCCCGTGATGTATTTATTATGACTGGTTTTCTTTTCATAAGCCGGAATTCATCCTGACCAAGTAAATGCCTTGTCTCATCAGTCAGGTTACAATGAATGCTTATCACATCAGACCTTTCAAGCAATCCGTCAAGGTCAACCCGCTGAACTCCCAGTTGCTTAAAATGACTTTCCGGCTTATAAGGATCGCAGGCAAGAACACCGGAAAAAAGCGGGGATGCTTTTAGGCAGAAAACACTGCCGATCCTTCCGATGCCAATGATCCCAAGGGTCTTATCATGCAGTTCGAATATATCCTGGATTGGGGGTGTTCCAAACCCTCCGTGCAGCTGCGATCTGGTATCCCACATCCCGCGGATGCATGAAAACATCAATGCCAGTGCATGGTCAGAGACCGATTGATTTGCATATCCCTGAACATTCGCAGCTTTTACACCGTGTCTGGTACAGGCTTCAACATCAACATTATCATAACCCACTCCATAGCGGACAACTGCCTTAAGGTTTTTCATCCCCCCAAGAAAAGTATTATTTATTGAAGTATGTCTCACAAGGATCCCGTCCGCATTTTCTGCAAACCTGATCTTCCCGGCAAAATCTCCCGTATATCCCGGGAAGATCCTCAATGTGATTCCATTCTTCTCAAATAGCTCCTTCTCGAAATCATAGGATTTATACCCCGAATCCAAAATAACAACCTCCATAATTAATTTTGCTAAGGAAGATTATAAATCAAATATACAAACGAAGAACGAATGAAGAAGGAAATAATTCTTCATTCGCACTTCTTTTGAATTGCCAGCCAACTACAATACATTGCCGTTGGCTTCAGCCAATTGCCGTTGGCTTCAGAGGCTGTGTGAAAATCCTGATCTACCCCCCATCCCCCCAAGGGGGGCTTCGTAAGCATCAGTAATTCAATAAGTCCCCCCTGGGGGATTTAGGGGTAAAACGGCACCAGGAGGATTTTCACACAGTCCCTTTAGGGTCAGGTAAAAAACTGAACTTTATACTACCCTCATTAATTATTTTTAACATATATTGAACCTTTCTCCTATTCAGAGATAAGGCTGATTTCCGACATATATACTATTTTAGCCGTTTGTTCCGTCAAAAAGCTGATGAAGAAATTCATTGCATTATTATCATTCCTGTCCTTGATCTGTCAATATGCTGTATCACAAGACATTGACTCCGGGCTTGTCTTTGACCTTACAGTACGATACCGGTTTGAACTTTGGGACGGATACAATGCAAAGAACTATGGGGATGACAGTCCTGATGCAATCGGTAAACTGAATGATAAATTGCTTCTTCAGAGGATCATCCCCGGAGTTACATACAGCAGAGGGAAAATAAATGCAGCATTTCATATGCAGGATTCCAGAGCCTTCGGATGGTCGCTGAACCGTAAAAATTACCCTGAACTTTATAGAACCTGCGATCCCTGGTCTGAAAATTCATTCTATGTGATGAATCCCCAGGAAGAATATTTCGAAATCTATGATCTTTATTTTGAGTACAGGGAATTACTGAAGAACCTTTCTGTAAAGATAGGCCGCCAGAAGATCTTTTACGGCGACTGGAGAATCTTTGAGATGTCTCAGTGGGGGAACACCGGAAGATATACCTGGGATGCAATAAAATTCTCATACAGAAAGAATGATGAATATATTGATATTTTCGGGGGGGGAACAAAAACTCATGATCCGGAAAAAACTTATATTCCGTTCACACACCTTGAATACCTCGGAGGTGGCCTGTATGCACATAAAAACCTCACCCCGTGGCTGGATGCAGAACCTTTTTATGCCCTGAAAACCCAGGGTACTGCCGAATATATCAAGACTTTGTCAATAAACAGGAACTGGATAGGATTAAAGCTTTTAAGTCCTGAAAATCAAAGACTGTCCTATGATCTTCTTTATGTTAATGAATTCGGCAGTGAAGAAGGAAATCAGATCAAAGCTAACGGGTTCGGATTAAAGACATCTTACAGATTTGATGACCTGCCG
>ENA-UOWO01007434-UOWO01007434.1-activated-sludge-metagenome-genome-assembly--contig:-NODE-7434-length-10840-cov-5.316643_pt1 | contig 10840 bp, 10 predicted proteins | sample MGYA00238148_ERZ761564 | MGnify/ENA primary metagenome ERZ761564 (study PRJEB28885, sample SAMN05720194) | activated sludge metagenome | isolation source: Anaerobic digester | place: USA...
TCAGGGGCCAACTTATTATTTTAGCCCTTGTATTACCATCGGATAATTAACATCTTCGGCACACCAACCAATACCCTCATCGCATGAAAAAATCACTTCTTTTTGCACTCATTCTTCTTCCCGGCTTGATCGCTGCGCAGAGCAAAGTATACGACAACCTTTCATTACCCAGTAAAATATTAAAAGGAGATCGGAAATATGCGGTCTATTTACCTGATGGATATGAAACATCACAGCGCTCCTACCCTGTTCTCTACTTATTGCATGGTGGTGGTGACGACCAAACAGGCTGGGTTCAGTTTGGTGAAGTCCAGCGCATCGCTGATAAGGCGATCTCAGATGGTTCAGCAACGCCTATGATTATTGTAATGCCGGATGCCAATACCGGGCAACGGGGTTATTACAATGATGTAAAGAATGAATGGAGGTATGAAGATTTTTTCTTTGAAGAGTTTATGCCTTTTGTTGAATCAAAATATAGAATTAAAAAGGATAAACGATACCGTGCTGTTGCCGGCCTGTCAATGGGTGGTGGTGGAACGTTCATTTACGCATTACATCATCCTGAATTATTCTCTTCTGCTTGCCCATTAAGTGCGTCAACAGGACCTCTCACCTTAGAAGATACAAAGGCCTATTTGACACAACGAAATATAAAAGCCGATAACGATGCACAAATGGAAGCATACTATAAAAAGTACAGTGTGCTAGCACAACTCAATGCAATAACGGATGAAAATAAAAAAGCTATTCGGTGGTATATCGATTGTGGCGATGATGATTTCTTGTTTGAAGGAAATTCGTTGGCCCATATTGCTATGCGCAAAAAAGAGATTCCACATGAGTTCAGAATTTATGATGGCGGGCATAGTTGGACCTATTGGCGCAAAGCGTTACCCACTGTGCTCAGTTTTATTTCAGATGCATTTCATCAATACTAGTTTTATTTTAACTAAACGGATTTATGCCAGCTTATGTCATAGTGGATGTAACCGTCCTGAATAAAGATGAATACGAAGGATACAAAAAATTAACGCCTCCCTCCATCGCTGCCTATGGAGGGAAGTTTATTGTGAGAGGTGGAGCAACCGAAAGCCTCGAAGGAGACTGGAATCCAGAACGCATTGTGATCCTGGAATTTGAAAACATGCAGCTCGCTAAGGAATGGTGGCGTTCAGAATTGTATGCACCCGCTAAAGAAATCCGTCAGCGAAATGCTAAAACAAAAATGATTCTCGTTGAGGGTATTAACTTTTAGGAGCCTACTTCTTCAGTAAATCTCTAATCTCTGTTAACAGAACAATATCAGCCGGAGGTGCAGCAGGCGGTGCCGGTGCAGCTTCCTCTTTCTTCTTAGCTGCATTAATTCCTTTGATGGCAAGGAAAATCACAAAAGCAATAATTAGAAAATCGACTACTGTTCCGAAAAAATTGCCCAACTTAATTCCTGGGCCAACTTCAATTGTTTTCCAATCTCCTCCGGGTATGAGCGGATTAACTACAGGCATGACAATATCAGCAACAAATGAACTTACAATCTTACCAAAAGCACCACCAATAATAACACCCACCGCGAGATCGATTACATTGCCACGCATGGCAAAAGCTTTGAATTCTTTAAGCATAATTTTAGGATTTAGGTTTTGTTAAAATTACAGTAAAACAGGTAACAACAAAACCCATAAGTTGTTATTCGCAATCATTTAATGCGAATTTATTTCTCCACAAACGGAATTATTTCTTCACAAAATTCAACGGATTCTTCAGCCCTGAAAAATCGGTGAGCTCAACACCCGCACTACCAATAAACATGTTGGCATTAATCTTAACCGGTATTCTATTCTTATCATCAGAAAACCATGCGGTGATGGAGTTCTCGCCATCAAATATTTTATTCTTAGGCATAACAGGTTTAAAGACCAATGTGTTTATCTTCCCGGATTTTATCTTGATTACTTCTTTTCCTTTGTAGACAATTTTGAATTTAAAAAACTCATCTTCAAAAAATCCTTTTACCGTTATGGTATCTCCAATCTTCGTCTTCGATAAATCCATTGCCCGTAAATACAAAAAGCCAGCAACCATATCGCGTACATGCTCAGGGGAATCGTAATATTTTGGTTCTTTTAACTTCCCGGTCTTCTTATCTAGAGTCTTTACTTCAATCTTCTTCTTCTCGTGAAAGAAGTTTGTCCATTCATCTTTTTTGTAATTACCTTCTCTGATTTTGCGATAGAATTGATGAGGTACCAATGCTGCAGTGTCAATGTAAGCACCCCATTGATCATCTACATCCGCTACCCAATCTACCATGCCCACCGTGCGGCCCGCAATATCTACCTTGAAACAAGGTCGATCATTCATTGTAAAATAATTCGGGTGAATTTTGACTGATCCCTTACCAACTGTGAAAAACCCGTATGTCATTTTAAAGTGGATTGTTTCTCCACGCCTGAAACTATCATTTTTAAAATAGGGATATACCTCGCTGTCTTGCGCAACAAAACCCGAAAGAGTAGCAACAATAAAAAGACTAAAAAATAACTTCTTCATACTGCGTTATGCCAAAGTTAATCAGAGATGATAAACCAAAGGTAATCGAATTGTGAAGTTCAAAACCGTGCCACGCTTTAGACACCCTCCTAATACAGACGGTTTAAACCGCTACATTATTTTCCCGCAAGGCATCATTCAACGAAGTTTTTTTGTCTGTGCTTTCCTTTCGTTGACCAATGATCAATGCGCAGGGTACCTGAAAATCGCCTGCAGGAAATTTTTTGGTGTATGAGCCTGGGATTACAACTGATCTTTCAGGCACATAGTTCTTGTACTCAACAGGCTGTGAACCCGTTACATCTATAATTTTCGAGCTCGCTGTTAACACAACATTCGCACCCAAAACAGCTTCCTTACCGACACGAACGCCTTCCACTACAATACATCGTGAACCAATAAAAGCATTGTCCTCTATAATTACAGGAGCGGCCTGCACAGGTTCAAGTACTCCACCAATTCCTACGCCACCACTCAAATGAACATTCTTTCCAATTTGCGCGCAGCTTCCGACAGTTGCCCAGGTGTCAACCATTGTGCCTTCATCTACATAGGCACCAATATTTACGTACGATGGCATCATAATGACACCCTTGCTTAAATAAGCACCATATCGAGCAATAGCATGAGGCACAACACGTACACCGAGTTCCTTATAGTTTCTCTTTAATTTAATCTTATCATGAAACTCAAATGGGCCAACTTCAATCGTCTCCATTTGTTGAATGGGGAAATACATAATCACCGCTTTCTTGATCCACTCGTTTACCTGCCAGCCATTTTGAATTGGTTCTGCCACGCGAAATTTACCCTGATCTAATTTTTCTACGACTTCGCGGATTACCTGTTGGTTTTCTGCTATCTGAAGAAGTGAACGGTCTTCCCAAATTCTTTCAATGAGTTGCTTCAATTCCATATCTTGTTTTTAAATGCGCCTGCAAGAAATAAAAAAAACGAGAATAGTCATCGCTTCCCTGCTTAAACCTGTGGATGACACTCGAATGTTTGAAAAATTAGGACAAACACTCTCCGAAGAAGCTGAAGTTCACATTATCGGATATCCCAGTCAATTAATCCCATATCATCCAAACATAACATTTCATTCCCTTCGTCCTTTTAATCGGCTAAGCCCCGGAAGATTAATAGCACCCTTTACCGTTCTTCGCCTGCTTATTAATAAGACACCCAACTTGTTCATTACCACTACGCACGAATTGTTGTGGATTGGTGTTTTATCAAAAATTTTCCTTTCCTGTCGTTTTATGTACGATGTTCAGGAAAACTATGGAAGGAATATTCTCTATATACCTGCCTTTCCGAAATTTATTCGACCCTTTATTGCTGCGTATGTACGTTGCAAAGAGTGGATCACCTCTCCTTTTGTAAATCACTTTCTGTTGGCGGAACGTGGATATGAAAAAGAATTACGTTTTTCAGGAAACAGAAAGATTGTAATCGAAAATAAAACAAAGAAGGTAGACACTATTGCAAAAAAGAAAAACGATGGACATATCAATTTGCTCTTTACAGGAACATTAGCTGAAACCACGGGTGTGTTTACAGCTATCGAAATTGCTCAACAATTGTATGGAGTAGATCCTTCCATCCGGTTAACGATCATCGGATATTGTTCACTTCAAGCTACACTGGAAAAAATCAGGAATACCATCCGCAATAAAAACTTCATCCAACTTATTGGTGGTGATCGATTGGTTCCGCATTCAGAAATAGTGAGTGCCATTCAATCGCATGATTTTGGTATTATCGCTTACGCGGAAAATCCTTCGATTGTTAATTCGATTCCGACAAAACTGTATGAATACCTTGGCTATCAATTACCTATTCTCATGATTGATTACCAACCGTGGATCGAGATGACGAAACCGTACCAAGCTGCAATACCTTTTAACATGTTGATTCTGAAACCAGATGAGGTATTGAGTCAAATGAAAACACAACCATTCTATAGTACAATTCCTCAAGATGTATTCTGGGATAGTGAAGCTGAAAAGTTGAAGAAGATTATAAATACACTCTAAATTTCTGAACGCTACTAGTAGCACGTCATTTTATTTTGCTCCAATAATTTCAATCTCTGTTCTGCGATTGATTTCGCGACCACCATCTTCATCATCATTGGAAACAATGGGGCGTTCTGATCCATATCCTTTCGCTGTGATACGGGTTTCATTAATACCTTTCCCAACAATATAATCCACCACCGACTTCGCGCGCTTCAACGACAGCGCTTTATTGGAAGCTACATTTCCCGTGTTATCGGTATGACCATTAATCTGCACCATTAGGTTTGGATTTGCCAACAAGAGCTCCAGAATTTTTTCAACCTCTGCAACAGATTGTGTTTTTAGTTCCGACTTCCCAACCTCGAAGAAAATATTCTTCAACACGACTTTAGAACCTACCTCTGCACGCGACATAATGATGTGCGTATCAATCTCCTGAAATTCGGCAAACTTGGGAAGATTAAAGTTGATAGAGTTAAAAAGGTATCCTGTTTTTTCTGTTGCCACTCCATAGTTTCCTCCGTGTGGAATCACCAATTCAAATTCTCCCGTTACCGGATCAGAACTGATTTTGGAAACTGTTTTATTCGTTTCATTATCAACCAACGAAATAGTTGCCGCAAGTGGCTTGGCATCTACTTCGTCAATTACCTTTCCGCGTAACACCGTCACCACCTTCTTAGCTCTAAGCGCTACAATGTTCGGATCAACAAAGTCGGTGCTTTTAGCTTGCTCCTTTTTAACTTCTTCTACTTTTACGACTATTGGTTTAGGCTTGGGTTTGAATCGAGGTTCCAGGAATTTTATAGAATAAATGTCAGCTCCGCCAAAGCCACCTTCTTTTACTGTTGCATAGTAAGCTATTTTCTTGTCGGGAGAAATACTAAAGAAACCATCGTACTCCCAGGAGTTAATCGGATAGCCAATGTTTTCAGGTTTATTCCATTTCCCACCTTTAAACTCAGCAACAAAAATATCGCTGTTACCTAAACGAGGATGACCATCAGAAGAAAAATAAAGTGTAACGCCATCATAATGTATATAGGGCGAGTCATCATTGTTTGGAGTATTAATTATGGATCCGAGATTAGTCGCCTTGCCCCATTGGCCTTTCGCATCTTTCTCGCTTACATAAATGTCCAACTCTCCATATCCATCCGGGCGATTGCTGGCGAAGTAAAGTTTGGTACCATCAGGCGAAACACTGGCGCAGGTTTCCCAAAACATAGAGGTATTGATATTCTTGTTTAACGGAACGGGCTTCGACCAATCTTTGCCATCAAAATTAGAAGTGTAAATATCTCCCCCACCTTCTTCATAATACAAAAATAAAGTCTTGCCATCGGGCGAAAGAGAAGCTGCTGCATCATTGTATTCAGCGGTATTAATATTGGTACTGATTTTCTGTGGTTCATTCCAAACTGTACCGGTTTTGCGGGTTACGTAAATATCTTCCAGACTTTGACCACTCTTCGAACTCTTGCCACGATTGGAAGTAAAAATCAAGGTATTACCATCAGAAGAAATAATGGGTGAATACTCACTAAGATTGGAGTTTACGACATTTCCAATATTCTCGATGATAACATTCAGTTCGAACTGTGACAAAGAATCCGCCATCTGGCACTCTGCTATTCGTTCGTCCACAATGGATGCTACACCCGGGTTTTTTTTCTTATACGCCTCGAAGTGTTCGATAGCACTCTTAGGATTATTGGTGTTTTGAAATGCTACTCCTAAATGATAATCGATCTTGTTGTTAATATTCGGATTGAGCTTGTATGCTTTGTCAATAAAGGTAGCCGCCTTTGATTTTGTATCCGAATATAAATACGCCAGACCCAGTTTAAAATTTACTGTGGCATCATCCGGGTTAATGTCCAATGCACTTTTAAAAGATTCAATGGCCTCCTTATAATTTTTCTTACTGTAAAATTTGTCACCAGCGGCCATGTAGTCCTTAACCGACTGACCGTGTGAAGAGATTACAGACAACAGAAACAGTACTTGAAAAAGTAATTTCTTCATTATTTAAATTCAAATCATTGAGGGGACAATCTACAAAAAATGTCAGGCTTTTAGCTGATCGAAAACCGACATTAGGTACACCAAACTTACAGCGAGACCAAAAGAAATTGTTGTGTCAGGCAATAAAAGTAGTTAAAATATTTTTTAGACTAGCCTAAACTTTTATTTTTGCATATCCGTAAAGCGAAACATATGCTGAGTCTTACCGAAGAAAACTACCTAAAGGCCATTTACCATCTATCTGAAGGAGGAAGTAAAGCCGTTCTCACCAATGAAATAGCCGAGTCGCTGGCAACAAAAGCAGCTTCCGTAACCGATATGATTAAAAAGCTCTCGGTGAAAAATGTAATCTCCTACGAAAAGTATTATGGCGTAAAGCTTACCAAGCAAGGCAAGACATCAGCACTATCTATTATCCGGAAGCATCGGCTCTGGGAAACGTTTTTGGTTCAGCAATTAAATTTCAGTTGGGATGAAGTGCATGAGGTAGCCGAACAACTTGAACATATTCAATCTCCTTTATTAATAGAAAAACTAGATGAGTTCTTAGGTTATCCATCGGTCGATCCACATGGCGAACCCATTCCCGATAAAAATGGAAAGATTAAACTTCAAGCCAGTGTAATGTTAGCCGATCTCGCACCGGGTTATAAAGGTAGCATCGTTGCGGTTAAAGATTCTGACTCTGGACTATTGAAATACCTTGATAAAATTGGTGCTACACCCGGTAAGAAAATAAAACTGATCAGCAAAGAAGAATACGATGACAGTCTGGAAATTGAACTAGAAAATACAAGAGTGTCTGTCTCCAAAATCGTTTCACAAAAGATTCTAGTCACCGCGTAAGAATATGAACCCAGAAAAAAAATCAGATCGCAGATCACTCGGTGAAGTTCACGGATCGGTAGAAATTGGAAACAAAAGAGGCTTCAATAAATTTCTAGCCTTCCTCGGTCCTGCCTATTTAGTCAGCGTAGGATATATGGACCCTGGCAACTGGGCAACTGATATTGCCGGAGGTAGCCAGTATGGCTACGCCTTAATTTGGGTTTTGTTGATGTCAAATGTGATGGCACTGCTTCTACAAAGTTTGAGTGCACGTCTTGGTGTTGTTCGTCAACTTGATTTAGCACAGGCTTCGCGAGGCGCATATGGACGAGGCGTCAATTTTTCTTTGTGGATCATGGCCGAAATTGCCATTGCCGCTTGCGACTTAGCAGAAGTATTGGGTATGGCCATTGGTTTGAATTTATTATTTGGGTTGCCTATGATCTGGGGAGTAAGCCTTACGGTTCTCGATACCTTGCTGTTACTCGTACTTCAACGCTATGGCATTCGAAAAATTGAAGCGTTCATTATTGCATTGGTGGCCATCATTGGTGGAGCGTTCATTGTTGAAATGATTCTGGCGAAACCCGAAATGGGTGAATTGGTAAAAGGATTCATTCCAACCATACCAAATGAAACAGCTTTATACATTGCAATAGGCATTATTGGCGCAACAGTTATGCCTCACAATTTGTACTTGCATTCATCATTAGTTCAGACCAGAAGAATTGACACGAGTGAAAAAGGAATCTGGTCTGCCATCAAATATAATTTCATCGACTCTGCCATTGCATTGAATGGTGCGTTCTTTGTTAATGCTGCGATACTGGTGCTGGCGGCATCTACTTTCTTTCAGGCCGGTATGCATGAAGTAGCCGACATACAAGACGCGCACAAATTTCTTTCACCCTTACTCGGCACGCGCTGGGCCTCCATTCTTTTTGCTGTCGCGCTCATTGCTGCAGGACAAAGTTCAACGATAACCGGAACCCTTGCCGGACAAATTGTAATGGAAGGATATTTAAACTTGCGCATCGCACCATGGATGCGAAGACTGATCACACGACTCATTGCCATCATACCCGCCTACCTTGTGATTTTACTTTATGGCGAAGGAGAAACCGGAACCTTGTTGGTATTCAGTCAGGTAGTGTTGAGTTTACAACTGGGGTTTGCCATTATACCACTCATCCATTTTAACAGCGATAAAAAAACAATGGGAGTGTTTGTCATCAAGACGTGGGTAAAAATTGCTGCCTGGATTATCGCTGTTATTATTGTATCGCTGAATGTGAAATTGGTTTACAATGAAGTAACGGGTTGGCTCACATCGATGGGTGAAAATAGTTGGATACTATGGCTTACCGTTATTCCACTTTGCGCAGCAGCCTTTGGATTGCTGGTATACATTACAATCAAACCCCTACTCGATAGAAGAAATGAAGATGAAGCCGGTAAAATTCCTCATGGAACAGCAGTAGCATTAAACATTAGTGATGGGCCAATTTACAAGCGCATCGCCATATGCATTGACTTTACCAGTGTTGATGAACTTACCATTCAAAGTGCATTAGCGCAGGGAGGACCTTCAGCCCGATATGCATTACTTCATATTGTAGAAACCGCTGGAGCATTTGTTTATGGAAGTCATATAGACGACCATGAATCAAATCGGGATATTGAGTCGCTCGAAAATTACATCAATCAATTATTCGCAAAAGGATACATGGCTGAAAGTATGGTAGGGTTTGGAAATCCAAAGACAATGATTCCGAAACTTGTAAAAGAGTTTGATGCCGACATGCTGGTGATGGGAGCGCATGGTCATAAATTCATGAAAGACTTAATCTTTGGAACTACTCTCGATACAGTTCGACATCGGGTGCAGATTCCGGTTTTGATCGTCAGAGAGAAGGGAGATAAAAATTAATCCTAATCGTCCACAGTCGTCAGTCAACGGTCGACTGTCGACTGTGGACCGTTGACAACTCCAATTAAACAAATAACTTGCAACACTTTAATTCATGCTTCCATCTACATTAAATGACACCATTGTTGCCCTTGCAACAGCACAAGGGATTTCCGCTATTGCCGTTATCCGGCTTTCTGGTGTGGATGCCATTGATATTGTAGCTAAAACATTTAAGGGAAAAAATTTATTAGAACAACCTTCGCATACTTTACACTTTGGCACTATTCGCGATGGCGATAAGGTAATTGATGAAGTACTGGTTTCAGTTTTCAGAGAACCGAATTCATTCACGAAAGAAAATGGAATTGAAATTTCGTGTCACGGATCCGCTGTGATTGTAAAAGAAATTATCAAGGTATTGTTAAAGCATGGTGCCCGATTGGCTGAACCAGGCGAATTTACAAAACGTGCTTTCTTACATGGACGTTTTGATTTAGCGCAAGCCGAAGCAGTAGCCGATTTAATTCATGCCGAAACCGACAATGCCCGACAGGCTGCACTCAATCAAATGCGGGGTGGGTTCTCCAAAGAAATAAATAATCTTCGGGAGGAACTCATACACTTCGCATCCCTCATCGAACTTGAACTTGACTTTGGTGAAGAAGATGTAGAGTTTGCCAAGCGAGATGATTTACGAAAGTTAATTCTGCGCATTCAATCTTACCTCCTTTCTCTCATTAATTCATTCGATCAAGGTAATGTAATTAAGAATGGCGTGCCAACCGTTATTGCCGGTAAACCCAATGCAGGTAAATCTACTTTACTCAATACTTTATTAAATGAAGAGCGTGCCATTGTTTCGGATATTCCCGGTACAACACGCGATGCTATTGAAGATGAATTGATTTTAGGTGGTGTCAATTTTCGGTTTATCGATACTGCAGGTCTGCGAAGTACAATAGATGTTATAGAAGCCATGGGCGTAGAGCGTACACGTGCCCACATGAAAAAAGCATCGCTCATCATTTACCTATTTGATCTGTCAAATACAACACAAGCTGATATCGATGAACAATTAAAGGAACTGAATCAACTAAATATTCCCCTTATTCTGGTAGGTAATAAAATGGATAAGGCTAATTCAAAGCTGGTTGAATACCTCACCAACAAAGATTGCGTATTCATCTCAGCATCGAACAAAACCAACATTGCATTACTGAAAGAAAAGATTCTGACGAGTGTACAGATCAAACAAGTGAAATCTGGCGATGTACTGGTGACCAATCTTCGACACTATCAAAATTTAGTACAGACCAATGAAGCACTTGAACGTGTTCTTCACAGCATGAATAACAACATCACCGGAGATTTTTTAGCCATGGACATCCGGCAATCTTTACATTACCTCGGTGAGATTACAGGCACAATCACAACAGACGACTTACTTGATAATATTTTTTCTAAGTTTTGCATCGGAAAATGATGTCCCTAAACA
>ENA-UOWO01007438-UOWO01007438.1-activated-sludge-metagenome-genome-assembly--contig:-NODE-7438-length-10838-cov-59.122044_pt1 | contig 10838 bp, 7 predicted proteins | sample MGYA00238148_ERZ761564 | MGnify/ENA primary metagenome ERZ761564 (study PRJEB28885, sample SAMN05720194) | activated sludge metagenome | isolation source: Anaerobic digester | place: USA...
ATACTCCTTGTCCATTCGCCGCCTTCGTGGAAAGAGTCTTTGCAAACCCATGCCGGCATAAATGTCGGCGCTCCAAAAAAACGGCGCTCCAAGGCGCCTTTAGATCCTTAGGGTGACATTCAAGCCAAGTGCTCGTAGCGTGTCTGCGAAAGCGTGGAGGGTTTCGGGTGGGTACGGCGGGATGTTATCGACGGATCGGTATTGTTGGATGGCGACATTCTGTATGCGCTTTTCTTTCAAGAGCCGTCCGAGCGTTTCAAAGTCAGATTCCGGAAGATAGGGCGGATAGACGGTGATGCGCGCTTCGTGATGGTCGTAGAGAGGGAGAATGTCCAAACTTTGTAAAATCGTGTCAAAGGAGATCGAAGAGAATGGCTCGTAATGCAGACTCTTTACATCCATGGCGATAAAACCAAAAACGCCCCGCCCTTCCTGAAGAAAAAGCGGGTTGGATCCGTTCGTATCGATCTTTAAACGAATATTCGGAAATCGCTTTTTCAACCGGTGAGAAAAATCAATGATCTCACCGGCGTGTAAAGAGGGTTCCCCCCCGGAAACTACCAAGGCATCTATTTGTTCGCGCCTACGCTCGAGGTATTCGAAGATGGCTTTTTCCGTATGTATAGCCGGCTGTTCTATCTTTAAGCTCGGATTATGACAGTAAGCGCAGTTAAAATTGCACTTCGACGTAAAGAGCACGGTGCTGATGGCTTTCGGGTAATCCACCAGGCTGACAGGTTGCCACCCGCTGAAATTCATCGGTTCTTTCGCCCCCTGTGTGTGTCGGGCTTTCGTTCTCGGTAAAGTGATAGGTCCGTCTATCCACGAATTCGCTCTGCTTTCCCGCGTTCCAGTGTTGTATCGGCCGGTAGTATCCGGTGATGCGCGAATAAGTCTCAGTCGGGTTGCCGCAAACCGGGCAGGTGTGAACCTCTCCGTTCAGATAGCCGTGGTTTTGACAGATCGAATAGGTCGGGCTGAGCGTAAAATAGGGGATGCGATACAGGGTAGCGATTTTCTTTACAAGTTCTCTCGCGGTCTCCCAATCGAACAGTCGCTCTCCCAGAAAGGTATGAAAGACTGTTCCGCCCGTGTACTTCGTTTGGAAGGCTTCCTGTTTGTCCAAGGCTTCGAAGATATCCTCGGTGTAGTTTACGGGAAAATGGGTGGAGTTGGTGTAATACGGCGCTTCCTTTCCTGCTGAAAGGATATTCGGGTAAGCTTTTTTATCGTGTTTTGCCAAACGATAGGAGGCGGACTCCGCAGGAGAGGCTTCCAGATTGTATAAGTTACCCGTTTCTTCCTGATATCTCGCGAGCCGGTCCCTCATAAAGTCCAAGACTTTCAAACCGAAAGCTTCTGCTTCGGGTTCATAAAGCGGTTGATGGATCCAGTTCGCATTCAATGTCGCTTCGTTCATCCCGACCAGACCAATCGTCGAGAAGTGATTGTTGAAGTGTTTGAGATATCGTTTTGTATAAGGGTACAAGCCTAGTTCGTTGAACTTCGTCACGATGCGGCGTTTAATTTCAAGGCTCCGTTGGGCGATATCCATCAACTTGCCGAGACGCGTAAAAAAGTCGCCTTCGTTCATACTCAGGTACGCGATTCGCGGCATATTGAGGGTCACGACACCGACCGAACCGGTAAATTCGTCCGATCCAAACAGCCCGCCACCTCGCCTCCTCAGTTCACGTTTATCCAATTGGAGGCGGCAGCACATACTTCGAACGTCGCTGGGGTTCAGGTCGGAGTTGATGAAATTTTGGAAATAGGGTGTTCCATATTTGGCTGTCATCTCGAATAACAACGGTACGTTTTTATTGTCCCAATCAAAATCTCGTGTGAGATTATAGGTCGGGATCGGATATTGGAAACCCCTATTTGCCGCATCGCCTTCGATCATGATCTCCAAAAAAGCCCGATTGATCCTATCCATCTCTTCCTGGCAATCGCCATAGGTGTAAGGTTGATCCTTCCCGCCGACGATTGCGGGCACATCCTTCAAGTCTTGCGGAACGGTCCAGTCTAGCGTGATGTTGGAAAAGGGAGACTGCGTTCCCCAGCGACTCGGGGTATTGACGCCGAAGATGAACGATTGGATCGCTTGCTTGGTCGTTTCGTAACTGAGGTTGTCGGCTTTAACGAATGGCGCTAAATAGGTGTCGAAAGAGCTGTAGGCCTGCGCGCCCGCCCATTCGTTCTGAAGAACGCCGAGAAAGTTTACCATTTGATTGACCAAGGTGGAAAGGTGTTTTGCAGGCGCGGAGGTGATCTTTCCGTTCACGCCGCCCAATCCTTCGCGTATCAGTTGCTTCAAGCTCCACCCGGCGCAGTATCCGGATAGCATTGAAAGATCATGGATATGCATATCCGCCTGGCGATGGGCTCTTGCGATTTCTTCATCGTAGACTTCGTTCAACCAGTAATTCGCGATGACCGTGCCGCTATTGTGCAAGATCAAGCCGCCGATCGAGTAAGAAACAGTGCTGTTTTCGCGGACTCTCCAATCGGAGCGGTCTAAATAGTCGTTGACCGTTCGGGAAAAGTCGAGCATGTTCTTGTCAAAATTCCGGATTTTTTCGTGTTGTTTCCGGTAGAGAATATAGGCTTTTGCCGTTTCGGCAAAACCCGCTTCGACTAACGCTTTCTCCACCGCATCCTGAACTTTCTCAAGATGGATGATCCCGTTTTCTATCTCTGGTTGGAATTTCGAAATGGCACGTAAGGACAGCAGTTCCAAAATATCATCTGTAAAAACCATGTCTGTCGCGATAAAGGCTTTTTCTATCGCGGACTGTATCTTTCCTATTTCAAACGGAACGACGCTCCCATCCCGCTTCTGTATCGACAAAATGTCATTTTTCCTCATTGCTTTCCCCCTCTGTCTTTCTTCTCTCTCTTTTTATCGATGACACAACCCGAAAATTATACTATATATAGTATTACAAATCAAGGGACCCCTATATATAGCGTAAAACGTGATCCGATAACCCTTTCAAAACACAGACTTTTTGTCTGACTCTTCGTGATACGTTGTGATGACGCGTATGTCGGAAAGATAATTAAAAGATAAATTTTAAGCGCACATCTTCAAAACTTGAAAGAGCTCTCTTCTTCGATCATATTATGGCGATCCGGCGTTTGCCATGCAAATCCAGAGATTACGGGTATTTTTCGTCTGTTTGTTTTTTTTGGCCGATTCGGTTATAATTCATTATTGACTGTGGATCGAGGTTCTTTCGTGATGAAAAAGCAAACAACCGAAGAATGGATACAGGAAGCCGAAGAATTCAAGAAGAGCGGAAAGAAGCGGTCGGCTGCAGCGTGTTATTTACGCGCTTTTCGTCGGTGTTTTTATGACGAGAGCGATATCAATGGCGCGAACAAAGCGTTGCTCGAAGCCCTGAGGTTACTGGAACTTCAAGAGATCTCTATGAGTATGATCGCGAAGCGTTACCTTCTGACCTTCTTTACGGGTAAGATTCCGGATCCCGTAGACGAGAAGCTGATCAGCGACTCCGAAAGACACTTCTATTTAGTCTTATGGCGGTATTATTTTGAAAACAACCCGGAACCCGGAATCGCGCTCTTTCGTAAACGCTGGCGGGACCGGCGGGAAGCTTTGACGGAACGAAAAAAGGTTTATCTGCTTCATACGCTCTATTTCTACGCCGTTCTTCTCAACCAGAGCGGTGAGTACGATCGCGGATTGAAGCTGATCCGGTATTTGGTCGAAACCCTCTCCACACGATCCGATTTGATGTCCCGCATATTGAATGCTCAGTGTTTCACCACCTTGGCCAACTACTATGGTATCAAAAATCAAAACACGATCGCGGAAAATTTGCATCGAAAAGCCTATGATCTGGTAGAGCCTTTGGGGTTATATCTCTACACGGCTAACGTCTACTACGAAGCCGCGAGCTTTTATTCTTCGGTTTACGGGGGCGGAAGATTTTTGGCCATAACAGAAAAGGTGCTCGAGGTGACTAAAGCCTTTTCCGCAAGCCCCCAAGCCTTGTACGCTTTATACCGGATCGGGTACAATAATATTTACGGCGGAGACCTGAAGGAATTCTGGTCGTACGTCGAACAACTGAAGTACCATTCACTACGTTACCGCCGTCCGGATTCTCTGGCGAACGCGTATTTATTGGAAGGGGTTTTTTACCTCTACAATAAAAACTACCGCAAAGCGGAGAGTATCTTCCAGAAGGGCTTTGAGTCGGCGAAATCTGCGCAGACCATCAATCTTCTGCAACGATGCCGGATCGTTAATCTTCTGTTGTACGGAAAAAAGAACCTCGCGTTCGAGCATATCCATAAAGCTTTCTTCGACAAAGAAGAGTATGGGTTCCGATTGTTTGTGGCGCTAAACGCGGCGCAAACTCCGAAAGCGATTGCTGAAGCTTTTCGCGACTTCGACGCGGATTCAGTGAGATGGCGCGAAGAGAGCGCACTGATCTTCTGCGAGAAGATCGCGGCTGTTGATCCGGCAGGATTCGAGCGATTTTGCCGAAGAATGGTCTCTGATTTTTCAAAATCAAGCGATGTTCTTTCTCTTGCCCTCGTTTATGAAGCGCTCGCCAAGTTTTACCGGTTTGTCCAAGATGACGATCATTCACGCTTTTTCTTGGAAAAATCGGTGACGATTTATCGTCGAATCGGTTTAAACCATGCGGCTTCCGTGCTCTCCGAGAAATTTGCCCTGAAAAACCTGTCTTTGAAACGATACGAGAATAAGATGAACCATTTTGTCAGGCAATCGACGGATCGCCAACTGAAAAGCGATTTCGTCACTTTTCGTCGGCAATACGAGCAAGATATGGACGAACTGGGCACTTACCGGACGATGCTCGATGTGTTGCGCGGTATTGATTACCATTGTGAAGTCGATCAATTGTTGGAACAAATCCTTCGCAACATCTGTGACGCCCTGAAGGCGGAGAACGGCCACATCGGGTTCTACGACGAAGCAGGTGTTCTCCATAGCGCCTGCTATGGACCGCGGACAGAAAGTGCGCAATTTCCGATCGGCGAATGGGCGAACGAAGGGTTTCATCCTTCGAAAAGTCCCGGTATCATTCGTAAAACCATGTACTTGGAACAAGGGCAGAAGATCGTGATCGCTTTACAGTTCAAACCGCTTTTGAAAGAGCGGCAAGAGCGTTCGCTGATCTTCTTCCTGAACGAAGTGGAACCGATTTTCGAGCTACTCGTTCGAAGCACTCTGACTTTCGGGAAAAGCATCTTTGATTCTTTAACGCAACTGAATAACCGTTGGTTTATGGAGCAACGGCTGCAGGAAGAGTTTGAAAAGAGCATCCGGTACAACTTTCCGCTTTCCTTTGTCATGGCCGATATTGATGACTTCAAAAAGATAAACGACACTTTCGGCCATCCGATCGGCGACGAATCTCTGCGGATCATCGGTGCTTTTTTTAGGCAACACACCCGCAAGTACGATGTGGCTGCGAGATACGGGGGAGAAGAATTCGCGATCATCTTGCCGAATACCGAACCCGATCGGGCATTTCTTGTCGCGGAGAAGATAAGAAAGGGCATCGAAGAAATGAGCGATTTTCCTTTTCACATAACGATCAGTTTTGGTATCGCCGGTACCGGCCGGAATAAGTACGCGCGAACGGAAGACCTCATAACGGCGGCTGATCGCGCCCTCTACGAAGCCAAAGCGCAAGGTAAAAACCGAACGGTGGTGTTCGATCATCCCTTACCCGTGAAATGATTTAACGGACAACGATAGTACCCAAGACCCATAAGGAGGAGACATGGAAAAACGGATAGACGAACAAATAGACGCGCTGGTGCCCGAGATGGTGGAAGAGATCTGTCATGCGGTAAAGATACCCTCTTTTCAGGAAGCTCCGCAACCCGACGCGCCTTTTGGGGCGGAAACCGCCAGAATTTTAGCATTCACTCTGGCCTCCGGAGAACGAAAAGGCTTTGTGGTTAAAAACGTCGATAACTATGCCGGCCACATTGAGTTTGGATCGAGCGGCAAGCTGTATGCCGCTCTTGGGCATCTTGACGTCGTGCCGGTGGAAAAGGGAGGCGCCGATTGGTCCGTCCCTCCGTTCGAGGGGATCGTTAAAGACGGCGCTATATGGGGAAGAGGGGCAAGCGACGATAAAGGCCCTACCTTTGCGGCCCTTTATGCGCTCTATGCGCTCAAACGGCTGGGTGTCGCGCCGAAGAACCGCATCCGGATTATCTTGGGAACCAACGAAGAAACCGGATGGGAATGCGTTCGGCACTACTTTCAGAAAGAACCCTATCCGGATTTCGCGATAACCCCGGATTCTGTTTTTCCAGGCGTCTATGCCGAGAAGGGGATCTTAAGGCTGGACTTATGCGCCTCCATCGACGGGGTAAGCCTGCCGGGACTCACTCCCATCGCTCCGAACCAAATCCTTATAAAAGGGGGAACGACCCCGAATGTCGTTCCAAAAGAGACGAAATTGCACATTCTCAGCAACAATCCCGCGATGATCGACCAAATGCTGCATCATTTCCGAGCGCAGAATCAGGCAACCCTCACCTGGACCCTTAACACGACGGGAGAGTACGAGATATTGTTTACCGGGAAGCCTTTCCACGCGGCTCATCCGGACGAGGGTATCAACAGCATCGCCGCATGTTTGGATTTTTGCCGCTTGTTGGGACTTTCCCCTCAACTGAAAGAACGTTTGGATTGCTTGTGGGATGCGATCGGTTACGATGACACAGGTAAAAAGTCCAGGATTTCAGGTCAGGACGGCGTTTCCGGTTCCCTTACCATGAATTTGGGCACGATCGTATGCGATGAAAGCAGACTCAAAGCCACTCTGGATATCCGATATCCGATATTTTTCGATAAAAAAAGGATTGTCAGTCAATTAGAAGGCGTGTTTAACGGTTTTACCATTAGCGAAAACAGCTCACTCGACCCTTTATACGTTGATCCGGAAGGCCCGCAGATGCGGCAGTTGATGCGAATATACCGCGACTTTACAGGAGAGTCCCTGCAGCCGAAAGCAATTGGCGGGGGCACCTACGCGCGAGCCGTCCCATTGGGTATCTGTTACGGTCCGCTCTTTCCGGGCGAGGAATCCTACGCGCATCAAGTGGATGAGCGCAAGTCGATCGCGTCATTGACGAAAGCCTGTAAAATCTACGCCCGATTGTTCTACGAATGGCTCACGGGAAGTGAGGAGCGCTAATACAAGGTGATCACGCCGCATTAAGGATCGGAAAATGAAAAAAGGCTTCGCGTTTTCTGCGAAGCCTTTTAAAAAGGGATGAAAGAACGATCGATCCGTCAAAAATGTCCGACGGATTTGAGCCCGTGTCCGGTGATCAGGCTCACCGTGCGGCCTTTTGCATCCGCCTCATTCTCCAGAACGCGTTCGATGCCGGCGAAGGCTGTGGCAGATGTTAATTCCATAAAGAAGCCTTTCTTAGCCATCTCCCTCCAGTTGCGGAGGATCGATTCTTCTGTGACCGAAAGAAGATAACCGCCCGTTTCTTTGACCACCTTCAAGATGCGCTCACCGTGAACGGGTTGCGCGATCGCGATCCCTTCGGCGACAGTCGGTTGCAAGACGACGGAGATGGGTTTTACCGATTTCTGTTCCCACGCGGAAACCAACGGATTACAGCTTTCAGTTTGGATACCGATCAGCTTTGGCATTTCCGCAATGATCTCCGCTCGGAGCAGGTCTTTGAACCCGTTGTATACGCCAAGCAGGAGCGTGCCGTTGCCGACCGGGAGGATCAAACGGTCGGGTGCTTTCCAATCCATCTGTTCGACAATCTCATAAGCCAAAGTTTTTGTTCCCTGCATAAAATAGGGATTGTATACGTGAGAGGCGTAATAGGCGTGATTCGCTTCTTCCAAGACCGCTTGCGCCGTTTCCTGGCGAGAGCCGGGTATCTTGCGAATACGGGCGCCCAACATCCGCGCCTGCTCCATTTTAGCCGGAGAGGTCACCTGCGGAACAAACACTTCACATTCGATTCCGGCCGCGCTGGCGTACATCGCGATGGAACAGCCGGCATTTCCCGAGGAGTCTTCGACGACGCTTTTTATCCCCATCGAACGGACGTAACTGATGAGTACGGATGCGCCGCGATCCTTATACGAACCGCTCGGGAACAAATGATCCTGTTTGACCCATATGGGATATCCTTTGATGTCAAACTTTAACAAGGGCGTGAATCCTTCTTCAAAAGAGACAATGTCTTTATCCGCTTCGATGGGGATCGCTTCCCGATAGCGCCAAAGATTGGCCTTACGCTGCCGGATCTTTTCTATCGGAAAACGCGCTTCGAACTCTAGCTCAAAGGGTTCTCCACAGTCGGGACAGCGATATACTGCCGGATCGGGAGAGGCTTTTTTACAGGTGGGACAGATCATTCGTATCAACATGAGACCCCCTTTGCGTTTATTTCTTCGTGATGACTTCCATCACCGCGTTTTTAGCTTCAAGCGTATCGCTTTCCAGGAAGAGCTTTACATACTCGCCCCAGAGCTTTCGCCGATTATCCGGATCGTAAACATAAACCTTTCCGAATAACTCGATGATGCCGGTATCCCCTGTGTAAACAAACTCGCTGCATTCGGCGTACAGGTTTCCCTTATAGATTCTTACCGGCCTGTCAGCCATCTCGTTTTTTCCCTTGTACAGCTTGGCGAGGGTTTCAAACTCCATAATGTCGCAGAAAACTTCTACCGAGTCCTCGCTCTCACCCGGTTTAATGATGCTGTGGACCTCGTTTTTGAGGGTTCCCGTCTCTTCGACCAGGTCGTAGTCCAGCTCAACCGCGGTGGCGCGACCGGTTTCGAACTCCACGAATATCCCTTGCCGCGCTTCAACCTTGCGATCTTCCCCGCGTTCCCTGAGAATTTGGAAGAACTTTTCGGAAATTAGGCTGAATTCGCCTTTGATAATCTCGGCGTGATTGTAGAACTCGATACGGTCTTCGAAAAATTTAAACAGATCCGCCTTAATATGCAGCGTGTCTTCGCCTTCTGTTTGGGCGAACGCGAAGAGTGACGATACGAGCAATAAAAACAGGAATAGACCTTTCTTTTTCAAATTCACCCGGCGTATTGTCGCCGGACACCTCCTTTATACCCTTAATAGTGAGAATCCTAATGTACACCGATTTTCCAGCCGGCGCTGTTTCAGAAGTCGCTTTAACGCATAAAGCGGATGATATCGAAATACGAGATATAGATAGCGAACCCGATCAGAAGGAAAAATCCGGCGGTATGGATATATCCTTCGATCACAGGGTTGATTTTTTTACGCGTTACCATCTCAACGATGCTGAAAACGATCCTACCGCCATCCAGGGCCGGTAACGGGAGGAGGTTGATGATACCGAGGTTGAGCGTGATAAATGCCAGGAGGAACATCAATGTTTCCATACCGGCCCGCGAAGCTTGCCCAATGATGTTTACCAACCCGATCGGGCCCGCGAAATCCTTTACGCTCGCTTTTCCGGTGAACAGGCTGCCGATGATGCTACCCATACTGGTCAGCATGCCATTTGTGCGCTGGATACCCAACCCGATCGCCTGAAAAGGATTGCCCGGATACTGGTTTTCGTTGGCAGGATAAAACAGGCTGTTTTCTAAAGCTTCGGTAAAATCCTGATAAGACATTTCAAGCTCAGTCGGCAAGCCATTTCGTTCCACCAAAACGGAGACTTTCCTGACGGAGGGTTGAGAAAATTGATGCGTAACGACATTCCCGCGCGTCTCCAAATAGGTGAAATGGCGGTTTTCCACTTGCGTGAAGGCGAAAAGGGTGAGAATTGGATAGAAATCACCGCTCTGTTCCACCTTCGTACCGTTGATAGAAAGGATACGGTCATCCTTTGCGAAAGGATAGGCCGTGTCTTTTATCCTCGTCGAAAGGGTGGAGTACACGATTCCGATCATCTTCTGCGGGTTCAGCGTCGTAAAGGCTTTGAGTGTGACTGGGATCGACTCCCCGCCTTCGATCATTAAGTCTAACTGCTGATCGGTGATGCTTTTCAAGTCCGCTATCGATAAGGGGATTCCGTTCATTGACAGAAGCGTTTTTCCTTCCAGGTTGGGGAAGGGATTCTCTGTCTCAATCACATAGTTGGTCTGCTGAGGGAAGACTTCCGGAACGATCGCCAAGTCGCGGGCTTCGCCTTCTCGGATGATAGTTGCCGAAAACTGCGCCTCTTTTTGTACGGCGTTGGAAAAGTCGTCAAGCCCGAAGATCCTTCGCCCGTTGACACTATGTAAAATATCCCCAGGCAACAACCCGGCGCGCTCGGCCGGCGTATTGACCCCCACCCTCTCGATTGCGATCGTGGGGATGCCCCAAATGGCGCAGGTCATCGTCATAAAGAGATAGCCGAACAGGATCGAAAAAAGTGGTCCGGAAAACGCAATCAGAAATCGTTGCCAAGCGGGTTTTGCGTAAAAAAACCCTTTTCTTTCCTCTTCCGTATGATTGGTATCGGTCGGGTCTTCCCCCGCCATACGCACGTATCCTCCCAGGGGAAAGATATTCACGCGATATTCTACCCCGTCTTTGCCCGTTTTCGAAAAAATCTTCGGCCCGAATCCGATTCCAAACTGCAATATCTGCACTTTGAAGAGTTTCGCGAAAAGAAAGTGCCCTAATTCGTGGACTAACACCACAATCGTAAGAATCACAAGAAATAAGATGATTTCCAAAATCTTGCTCCTTTATCGCGGATTTCTTTTATATATCCGAAATTCCTAAAACCAAATAGGTAAGGTAGTGTGATGGATATAGAGACGAAAACGGCAATCTGAAAAAACGATC
>ENA-UOWO01007444-UOWO01007444.1-activated-sludge-metagenome-genome-assembly--contig:-NODE-7444-length-10835-cov-4.259369_pt1 | contig 10835 bp, 8 predicted proteins | sample MGYA00238148_ERZ761564 | MGnify/ENA primary metagenome ERZ761564 (study PRJEB28885, sample SAMN05720194) | activated sludge metagenome | isolation source: Anaerobic digester | place: USA...
CTGCGAGGTCTGACCGCCCTGGGCACCGATGGGGTGTGAAAGATGCGGGTTAGCGAGCGACCCACGTTCCGGCCCGGACCAGCAAGACCCGGTCCCTGCGAAAGGCACGACGCTGAGATTCTTCTTCGACCGTCAATGTCAAGAAAGCGGCTGTGGAGGTCCTGCGGCGTCGCGCGGTCAGCCTGGACGCAGACCGAGCCGACGCAATGCCTCCCCTATTTCGATGATTGGAATGCCTTCGAACTTCTCCAGCGCCAACAGATCGTCGTCACCGGTGACAATCGCGTCGGCAGGCGCGGCAACGGCACACGCGAGCACATGGACATCATCCGAATCGCGTAAAGACGCAGGCACGGGCATTGGTTTCGGCTCGGTCATTTCGGCAACTCGGCGGAGGCGGCTGAGGATGGCGGTTGGGTCTTGGCCGCGTTCCTCCAACCGCTTTCGGAATCTCTCACGTTGGAACACGTCGGCGAGTTCGGCCAGCAGTGCCTCCGAAAGGCAAAGTGTAGCTTCGCCGGCAAGCAACGCATCAACCAGCCGCGATGCCGTGCCCGACCAAGCTGAACCGGACATCAGCACATTTGTGTCAACGACGAGCTTCACGCGCGCGCCGTTCAGCCCTGGCCGCTTTGATTTCAGCGTTGATTTCCTGCATCGTCATCGGCTCGCCGGGCGCGCAGCGGACTTGATCCAGCATTTCTTTGAGTTCCTGTCCCGCGCGGCGGCGGCGCACTTCCTCGGCGAGAATGGCCGTCATGCGCTTGGTTTCCAGCAAGCCAAAGCTGCGAGCGTCCCGGATGATCTCTTCCGGCAAATCGAGTTGGACCGTGATGCTCATGACGCTGAGCATCTTCCAGCAACTGACGCTGCTTGTCAAACCGCCGCGCGCGCCAGCCCATCCGCCAGCCCGGACCAGCAAGACCCGGTCCCTGCGAAAGGCACGACGCTAAAGGTCCTTTTCGACAGTCACGTCAAGTAAGCGGCCGTAGAAGTCCTGCGGCGTCGCACGGTCAGCCTGGACGCAGTCCACTTGGCCGACTGGCGACAGGGCGCCTTCCTGCACGCCGACGACGCGGACGCGACAAACCTGCTCGGCTACCTGCGCCGACCGGGAGGCTGATTCCGTATCGCCCGAACGAGTTCCGAGAGGATGATCAGCGCTGCTTTCTTATCGAGCGAGCGATTGTCGTTTCCGCACTTGGGCGAATAGACGCAAGAAGGGCATCCATCTTCGCATGGGCAGTCACGGATGAGTTCCGCAGTCGTGATCACCAGTTCCCCAAAAAGCTCCAACGCCTTTTCTGCTATTCCGATGCCTCCCGGAAACCCGTCATAGACAAAGACGCTTGCGGCGCTCGTGTCTGGGTGACGGTTCGTGGACACTCGGAGGCGCTCCCTTCTTCAGCACCAGTTAATCGCTGCGCCAGCTTCTCCGCGATTTGGGTCAGTGTTTCACCACCCTTGGACGCCTCAGTTTTGAGAGGCACAGTGAAAGAGCCAGCACAGCCCGGACATTGGATATCGTGTCCAAAAGGAGGTTCTTCTGTCGTGAACTGCTGCCCGCACTCAGGTGCGAATGCAGTGCTGAATGAACGCCGAGCGAAGGCAGATCGAAAGCCAAAGACTGCCGGGGTCTTTGCGAACGGGAATCACGCCGACGGCACGAGCTACATTCCAGCCGCGAAGATTATCGGGAACGATGGCCACCTCGCCGAGAGTTCCCACGAGCGTCAAAAGAACTTCGCCACCACGCAGCCGGGAACGCTGGAACTTGGCTTCAATGTCGGCTCCGACTTTGAGTATGTCAGTCGTGTCGATGCGTCCATTGCGGATGTTGTTCACGCGGACGATTGGCACACCCTCCGTGGTTTCGCCTCCGGGCTGGACGATGCCGTATGAAACGCCGCGTTCTTCCACGAGGTCGCCAAGCGATTCGTAACGCCATCCGTCAGGAATAACTGGCAAATCGTCGGGGAGTGGCGACTCTTCGAGATCAACAGCCATGCCCCAGCCCCTTCAGGTTTGCTTTGATGGCCTCCACTTTGGCCCAGGCTTTGGCGGACAAGTGCTCCAGTTTCGCGGACTCGGCGAATCCGCCTCCGCCAAGGCTGCGGCGGACAGGCTGGACGTGCAGTTTGCCCTGGAACATGTCCACGCCGTGGAGGTGTTCTGGAGACGTGTCCAAAAACTCGCGGACTTTGGACACGTTGCCGGAACGTGTCCAAGCTATGCCCATATCGCGAGCGGAAGGATCAGGCCGGGGTTGGGCTTTTCCCGCCTGATCTGTCGAAGGCATCGACACGATCCCGAAACATGTTGAAGCGCCGCGCGGGTCAGGACGTGTCATGGGGCAGTGCGGATGGCGGAGCGACGTCATGCGGTGAGAACCTTCAAGAGGCTGGGATGTTTGTAGATGACTTCACGCCCATGTCTTTCGCCGTTGAGGACGCCGAGCTTCTCCAATTCCTGGAGGTAAGCGGAGGCGGTCTTGCGCTCAGCGATACCGGCGTCCACGAGGAACTGGATTTTGCAGTAGGGCTGGGTAAAGACCAGTTCCACGAGTTCCTTGGAATAGACTTTGGACGGCAGCTTGGCGCGGCAGCGGGCGAGTGTCCGGTCGAACAGGTCGCGGATGGCGAGGATGCGGCCGGTGGTCCAGGCGGCCGTCTCTTCGACGCCGGCGAGGATGAACAGCAGCCACGGCTCCCATTCACCACGCTCGGTAACGCCGCGGAGCAGCCGGTAGTATTCGGCCTTGTGCTGGATGAGGTGGCGGCTGAGATAGAGCACCGGGATGCGCAGCAGGCCCGCGTGGATGAGGAAGAGGATGTTCAGAATGCGGCCGGTGCGGCCGTTGCCGTCGGTGAACGGGTGGATGGCCTCGAACTGGTAATGGGCCACGGCCATGCGCACCAGCGGGTCGAGTTCGTCGTCGTTGCCAAGGAGGAATCCCTCCAGGTTCCTGAGCTTTGCCCGGATGACGGCGGCGCCGACTGGGGGCGTGTAGGTGATGGTCCTGGCGACCGGATTGCCGATGTAAACGCCCTCATCGGCACGGAACTTAACCTTCGCGTGTCGGAGGACGCCGCAGAGTCTCTCCAGGAGGCTGAGGCGGAGAGGTTCGGACTGAACGGCCTCGAAGCCCTGGCGCAACGCGGTGCGGTAGCGAAGGACTTCCTTGATGGCGGCATCGGTGACGCGGCTTTCGTCCAGCGCGGCCTGGAACAGGGCGTCCTGGGTGGTGACGATGTTCTCGATCTCGGAACTGAGCTTGGCTTCCTGAAGCGGAATCGCATTGATGAGGACAGCCTGATTCGGGATCAGGTCGCCGGCCCCCTTGAGTTCGGCCAAGGATCGAGTGGCCGCGACGCAGAGTTTCAAAACAGGCTTGGTCTCCAAGTCGCACGGGGGCGGCAGGAGCGGCAGGTCGTTGTACGGTTGCTTGGGATCGAAGCTCATGCACGCAGCGACTTGAGATTGTGTCGGATGGCCTTCTCGAGCTTGTCCGATTCGGCGAATTGCGCCTCCAACTCAGCGATCAGGCGCGGGAACTTCTTCTCGAACGGCTCGCCCTCGTCTTGGACTTGCTCGGCGCCAACGTAGCGGCCGGGCGTGAGGACGTGGCCGTGCGCCGCAATTCCGGCGGTGGTGGCGGATTTGCAGAAGCCGGGGATGTCTTTGTAGCCCTCACCCCCAGCCCCTCTCCCATCCGATGGGCGAGGGTGGCCCCGCCAAGCATGGTATGTGGAGACGATCTTCTGGAGGTCGGCGTCGGTCAACTCGCGGTGGACGCGGTCGATGAGGGTGCCCCGTTTGCGGGCGTCGATGAAGAGGACCTGTTTGCGGCGGTCGCGAAGTCTCCCCTCACCCCGGCCCTCTCCCCGCAAGCGGGGCGAGGGAGAAGCTCCGCCCGATTTGTTCTTGGCGAGGAACCAGAGGCAGACGGGGATCTGCGTGCTGTAGAAGAGTTGACCGGGGAGCGCCACCATGCAGTCCACGAGGTCGGACTCGATGAGGGCGCGGCGGATGTTGCCTTCGCCGGATTGATCGGAGGACATGCTGCCGTTGGCGAGGACGAACCCGGCCATGCCTCCGGCAGTGCCGGCTCCCCCTGGCGCAAGGTGATGGATGAAGTGCTGCACCCAGGCGAAGTTGGCGTTGCCCTTGGGCGGGACGCCGATGTATTTGAGGAAGATGAGGCCGAGGACGACGTGCTTGTACTCCGCCGCGTCCATGTTGTTCCGCAGCTTGTCGGCGGCGAGCCAGAGCTTGGCCTCGAAGCCCAGATTAGCGGCGGACTTGTCGGCGGCGTTGGATTTGGTGCGGGCCATAAACCAGTCAGTTCTTGATATTATCCTATCATGCGAGTGACACGGCGGTCGCCCCCAAAAACTACAGGCTGAGAAGACAGGGCGAGCCAAGGCCGATTCACGCGGCGCGCCAATCGCACAGACTCTCGACGTATGCGGCGGAACCGTCGCGCAGCCAGCCGTCCAGTTGCGCCGGATCCTTGAGTTGCTGGCCGCGCTGGCGCGGGACGACAAAGAATCGGCAGTCAACCTCGGGCAGGACGGTCATGTCGCCCCAAAGCTTCTCGAACTGGGCGACTGGAAAGACGTCCTCCTGTCCGTGGCCCCAGCGTTTCTTAACTTCCTTGAGCGTGACATACGTCGGCAGCCGGGCGGCCATGTCGCGGACCGCGGCGGTGATTTTCTCGGGCTGATCCAGGTGGCCGCGCGACAGCTTGAAGACCGCCAGGAGCCGGTCGATGTCGATCCACGTGGTCAGAGTGTTGTAGTAGGTGAGGCGGAACTCGTCCTCCTCGCGCGGCATGGCCAAGCCCTCGACCAACCGGATGCGATCGTTGACTCGAGCCAAACCTCCACCCCGGTCTTCCAACCGGCGGGCGATCACCTCGAAGGACAGGCAGCCCCCGCGCGTCGCGTGCAAACCCAGCAGGGCCGGATCGACCCCGGCACCCAGGGTATCGATGTTATGGAGCAGCAGGTGCTTGAGGTTCGGACGCTCGGCCACCAGACGCTGCAGCGTCCCGTTGCGCAGCAGGTTGGCGACTTCGTACCAATGCCCGACCGGATGCAGGCACTGCGCGGGCGCGTTGTCCGTATAGTCGCTCCCTTCGCCGGCGCTCTCGGCCCACCGAATCAGGGCCGCCCGCAGGCTGTCGCGAACCTTCTGGGCCTGTTCGTCAAGCCGCTGTTGAGGCATCTCTTCCCAGGCGAATTGGAGGTCCCGGACCATCGGGACAAGCCGCAAGCCGACAGCCCGACCTGGTGACAAAACCAGGGGCCCTTCGTAGCCGTACCGCCGCTGGCGGGCAAGGAATGCCTCGATGGGCTCGTGCGTCAGGTAACTCGTCGTGAACACGTGCGGCAGCCAGGCGCCGCACGCGCGACTCGTGCGGCGGCTTTTGGCCAGATGCGTTTCGATGAAAGTCCGATGCGCTCCGCCCAACTGACAGTACGGATGCAGGGCCTTGACCACGCCCGCGCCCTGGGTCCAGCGGCTGGCCGTCCCGGCCGCCAGGCTCACGACGGCCACCGCTCCCCGCGCCAGCATCTCCTCGCCTGCAGCCCGAAGCTCCGACCCAAGGGGGGCGGTTGCGTCGCACACGTCTTCGGCGCGGACATCCTGAATCTCCGTGTTGGCGGGCAGCCGGTTCTGCGCCAGGCCAATCCGCGCGCTGCGCAGATCGGCCCGAATCTGCTCGTGATGGACCGGATCGAAGCCGTGCCTGGCCAGCAGGTCGGGCAGCCGCTCCTCGCCTATCGCTGCCGGACGCAGGCGCGGGATGAGCCGTTCGATCAACTGATGCGCCAGACCCGAATAGTCGGGGTTGCTGCGACACGCCTCGGCCAAGGCATCGAGTTCGGCGCGGCGGACGGGGACAAGCGCGTCGAGGTCGCTCTTGAGCAGCGCCGGAACGGTCAGGCCATAGTAGCCCGCGGGCAGCAGCGCATCGCCACCAACCCAGAGTTCGGCCCAGGTGCCCCGCTCGTTGATCGCAAAATCGTACACCACCGGCTCCATCGCAAACGGAAGGGCGTGTTCGAGTTCCTGCTTCGCCGTCGCCATGATCGCTTGCAGGCGCGTCTGCGCCCGCCGATGGGCCGCCGGTGAGAAGATGAACCCCATTCCGCCCCCCGACATCCCTCCCAGCATCCAGAACCCCCAGAAAGCGTCGCCAAACTCGGCCCGCACCCGGGCGATGAGAGTCTCCGTATAGTAGTTGGTGGCCCAGGGGATAATCGCCTGAATGGGCCCCTGAAAGTTGCGTGTTGTGGCGGCGCCAATCGCGGCGATATCGCCTTGACGCAGCGCCGTCAGAATCTCGTCCAGAATACCCAGCGCCGCCTGACGCCCAGCCCATTCCGTGGCCGACCGCAGCAGGTATTTCTCGGTCACCATTTCGAGAATGGGCCCGACGTTCTGAGCCATGCCGCCATGGACCAGGACGAGACTTTCCTGGAGCCGCTGTCGCGCCGCAGGCGGCGCATCGTCGGCGCCAAGAATGCGGTGGTTGGGCAGCAAACGCCCACGGCTGATCCCGCGCTCGAGGTCGCCCTCGCCAGCCCGCACCCCCTCGATCAGCTTGATCCCCGGCCAGACACCGCCCGAATCCTGCCACCCGCCGCCAGACCCGCCCAGCCATTCGCCCAGAATCGCCCGCGCGGCAACCAGCCGCCGCTCCGACTCTTCGAGCGAGCCGGTCAGGGAAGCCGCCTGGCCCGTCGCCCGCATGCAGACGGCGATCAACGAAGCCAGCAGGGTCGTCGAAACCGCGAGGCGCGACCCCTTCGGAATCCCATTGACGTTGCTCACGATCTCGAGTCCGCGCGCCGGAGCGACAATCCGATGCAGCAACTGTTCGAGGCTCTGCCCCGACCCTTCCAGCCCGGGCGGCACAATCCCCGCCGCAATCACAGCCGCCTTGAGCAGGCCCAGGTAGTCCCGCGCGAAATCGAACACCTCGACCAGATTCGTGATGTCGACTGTCGCCCCCAGATCGATGCTCGTCAGCCGCAACACCGGCTCGTCCAGAACCCGCACATACGCCTCGACCGGCGGACGCGTGGCAGCATCGCGTCCCCGCACCCCCAGGTCGATCGAGACATTCAGGACCCGCGCGCCCTCGGGATAGTCCATCCCCAGGAAGAAGATGTCGCTCCACCCGCAATGTGACAGGTCCATGCGCACCGGCGTGCGCTCGCGCAACACGGGATACGGCTCGGACGCGCCGCGGCGACGGAGCAACTCGGAGCGGATGCGCAGCGGCTGGTCCTCGGGATGTCCCATGCGGAACATCCACTGGTTGCCCCGCACCGACCGCACGCTGCGGCGGACCTGGTCGGCCAGGGTCTGGAAAGCGAGACGATGATAGGCCGCGGCGAGGGCGCTCGAGAGGGCATCGCTCGGCCCGCTCGAGGCCTGGGCATGGAGGAAGGAAGCGATCGCCTCCTCGAACCGCCTCTGCAAAAGATGCTCGTAGCCGTCGAACGGAATCAGACCGCGATCGGCGATTTCCTGCCTTCGCGGCAGATGGAATCGGTGAATGGCGTACAGGAAGAACAACGCCCGCACCCGGGCGTAGAGGCTCTCGCTCTGCCTGCGAAAGGCCTCGAGGGCGGCACATTCCCCAAGCAACTCGCTCAACGACAAACCCACGCAGCACGCGTCCAACGGACGGTCCCGCACGGACGGATCGTCCGACAGGATCATGGGGATGAGGCGACTGGACATGGCTTTACTGACGGCGCAAGGCAAGAAGCTCGACCAACCCCGCCAGGACCTCGTCCCGGTCCTCGCCTTCAAGCGCCAACGCGAACTGGGCCATCAACAGACCATACCTCGCCCCGACATCGAAGCGCCGCCCCTCGAGTTCACAGGCCAAATAGCGCTCACATCCGGCCAGTGCCGACAACGCCGCCGAAAGCGTCACTCTCCGGTCGGGAGCCGCCGCGTCGACCAGGCCGGTCAGGAGCGCCATCGCCCCGGCCGTCAGGACGTGCAGACCAAAGAAACACAGGTAATGGCCCGCCCGCAGCCCCGGCACAACAAGCTTCTGTTCCGCCTCGGTCGGTGTCGGCTTCTCGATCACCGTGTCGATTCTGTACAGACCCGGACGCGTGTCGGCCAACCGCCCGCCCACCGCCCCATAGTACGGGAGCTTGCTCTCGTGCGTGGCCTGCACGGCAGACACCGAGCAGCCTTCCGCTCGAGCGACCTCGACCAATTGTTGCGCGCACGGTTTCACGGAGCGGCTCACGTACAAATGATCGCACACGAGAAGCAGGAACGGATCGCGCCCGGTGAAGTCGCGCGCGCAGGCGACGGCGTGGCCGTACCCGCGCGGTTCAGACTGTTCAAGAAAGTGCAGGCGGGTGCCCGGCGCCCCACCCGCCGCGCGATACGCCCCTTGGTCGCCCGGGCACACAACCACCCAGATCTCCTGGATGCCCGCGCCGAGCACCTCCTCGATCAGGATGCCCAGCGCAGTCTTTTGCACACCGTCCCGATCCATCAGGGTTTGCAGCGGCAACATCCGCTGCTCCGGGCCGGCAGCCGTGATGACCGCTCGTTTGATGTCCACAGTCTTTGCCCCTTTCGAGTTGCGCTTCGATGCACCGAGAATTCCACACTTGCAGTGTGTGCGTCAACCGCGGCCAAAGAGCGCAGAGGGCAGAGGTCAGAGGGCAGAGGTCAGAGGGCAGGGTGGAGATGGGAGAGCGTTGAACGTTTCTGGTTCATGGGTCCGGTGCGGATTCGAGCGTCCAATGTCAACGTTGCCCATGAGCCGTGGGGGTGGTCCTAATCGTTCTAATCGTAATCGTAATCGTAATCCTCATCGCCGACAGAGGATTACGATTACGATTATGAGAGGAGAACTTCGAGTGAACTCAGCGCGACCACAGCATGAGCGGGGCACTGGGGCATCGACTTGACGGCGGTCAGGGGACTGACAGCCTTGCCTTCCGTCGTTGTGCAAAGGTCGGACCGAGAACCGCTGGGACCTCGTCACCACCAACCCCGCAGCCGGAGGACCCGAAGGGACTTGTCCAGCCAGAGGATTTCCTGGCGACCGTCGCGGTCCAGATCCGCGACGCAAAGCTGCCAGAATGGGTCTTTGGATTGACCGCCGACGGTGTAGGCCGCCCGCTCGCGAAGTTCGAGGTCGAACACCAGCACTGTCGGATTGTGGTAAAGAGCCGTGCCCCGTTTTTCGAGATCCGACCCGTCGACCGCCTGGTTTCCAGGTTCCATGTCCATTCGGCCGAGAACGAACACTTGCTCGCCACCCGGAACAAGGTTCGTTGCCGTGACTGAGGGCCATATCACATCGCCGTAGCGGGCCGGGCGCGGTTTGACTTGGCGGATCAGCCTCAGCTCTTCATCTAGGAGATGCAGTCGGCCAGTCCGGTCGGCAGCAAGGATGCGAACTGGGGTGCGGCCATCGGATCCTGTGGCGGCGGCGGCCACGATGCTCTTGCCCGGATTGTGTTCTCCTATCACGCGGCCGTTCTTTGGATCGAGCCGGACGATGAAGCCGATTTCCGGGTCGCCGTAATTCGTGCGCAATGCATGGCCGCCTCCGACCCAGGCGTAGAGCAAGGGCGGTTGGTCGGGGCGGGCGATGACGAGTGGATGCGCCGTCGTGAAATAGCCTGCCAGTTCGGTGTACCACAGGGCGCGACCTTTGCCGTCGAGAGCCAACACATACGAGTGGCGGTCGTCCGTGCCGTCCGGCAGCGAGACGATGTTGCTCGAGGAGTTGAGGCCCACAATCAGTTCCGAATTGCCATCCGCGTTGATGTCCAGGGTGTTCAGGCTCTTTGGCGTGGCGGCCGTCGGGAACGCCCACTTCAGCTCCTGTCCGTCGAGATCGAAGCAGTAGACACCACGCGGGTGGGCGAAGCTGCTGTGGAGGAAAGCCAGCAACTCCCGCTTCCCGTCACCATCCAAATCGGCAATGCCGGCGGCCTCCGTGCAACTGCGGGGGAGTTCGTAGTTGATCAGGGGGTGGGCTGAGCTCGGCAATTCGTTCTGGCGATTGGTCCGGACGTGAGTCGTGCCTGGGAATTCGTACTGGCGAATGGGCACGTTGCCTTCGTTCCTTGCCTGCAGGAAGACGTTTGTCCGGGCATTCCAGCTAACAAAGAGCTCATCCAAACGGTCCCGGTTAACATCCATCGGCGCGCTGAACACCAGGCAGTTGCCTCCCGCCTCCGGAACACTGAAAGGTCCGCCTCGACTGACGTCGCCTTCAGGGGTGACAACAAACCACTTCTTGCCTGCGTCGACCGGCACAAAGAAATCGGGAGTCTCATTGTCGTCCCAATGGCCAATCCGAGAAAGGCCCCCGGCTTCAAGAAAACCAGACTGCACAACGCGATCGATGACGAATCGCGGGCGCAGGAACCAGACACCGCTGACCAAAAGGACCACCGCCAGGGCTGCAAACGGCGCCAGAGTCCGCACCGGACGCGGGAGCCGACGCCAACCCTCGACGAAGCGGGTCTTCTGGGCGACAGGGCGCACGCCAAGAGGTCTCTCGCCCCGCTCGATCCGCTGCAGGTCTTCGAGAAAGTCCTGCATCGTCGCATAGCGATCCCGCGCTTCGCGGGCCATCGCGCACTCGATGACCAGCACCAACGGGTCCGGCGCGCGGGGATTCAGCGACTGAAGCGATGGCGGCGGGCCGGCCTTGATCTGGCCCAGAACAGCGGCGGAGGTCGGCCCCTTGTACGGAGGCTGGCCGGTGAGCATCTCGTAGAGGACCGCCCCCAGCGAGTAAATGTCGCAACGCGTGTCCTCGG
>ENA-UOWO01007445-UOWO01007445.1-activated-sludge-metagenome-genome-assembly--contig:-NODE-7445-length-10834-cov-4.070507_pt1 | contig 10834 bp, 4 predicted proteins | sample MGYA00238148_ERZ761564 | MGnify/ENA primary metagenome ERZ761564 (study PRJEB28885, sample SAMN05720194) | activated sludge metagenome | isolation source: Anaerobic digester | place: USA...
CAGTTTTCGACTTTAGTGGCCTGTTTACGACTATTTTTGGTCGGAACAAGACACGTGTTCTGACCAAATAGATTCGTAAACAGCACCCCGCGAAAAGCCTAGCGATCCGGCGTGGCGATTTGGCCACATGACTCCGCGAAGTCGAAAACACCAGGGGTCTGCCAAGCCCACGAGGCACCGTGCTCACCAAATGGAGTCGTAAACGCCTTGCATGGGGCTCCCTGCAGCCCATAGCTGCCCCGCCTCCAATCGAAAGAAAAATCCGTCGCGCGCTTCAGATGAGTCCTGTGAGGCGGCTCTGCAGCAAGACTGTGTGAGACCAGCTCGCTGCCCCTTTGGAAGCCGTTCCAGGCGGCATGCGCGCGCTGCGCGTCACATTGAACCAGGCAGGCCCACAGTGTGCGCACGCGCGACTCATTAACTCAAGTCACTTCATTTGGTGCAGTAGCCGCTCTGGATGACCTTCAAGCCGCGATTGCGTTGTTCCGCCTTCCATACAATGCAAACTAGTTCTGGTGATCAACCGAAAGAGGATATCCAAAAGTGGCGCAGCGATCTCTTCTGAATGCCTTCGCGGACGCCTTCAATAGACTGAGAGGTGCTTTGGACATGTTCCCCTCCGCAGTGCGGGTCAGGGTTGGCGTCTCGTTGGTCTTGCTGTGTCTCCCCCTCGCAGCGCAGGCTCAAGATGCGCCCACTTTCGATGAGAAAACGGCCAACCGATGGGCACTGACAGCCCTGGGTATCAAACACGACAAGGGGGCATCTGCCGCCAGCCTTGGAACGCTTCTAGCGTCCACCACACAGAAGGCGATCAAACCCCCGAAGGGCGTTCCGCTCACTGAGCTGGAGGGTGCGTTCAACGCATTGCAGCCTTGCAGGGTCACTCACTCGCACAACGACCTGTCCATCACGGCTGCCGAGCACTACTTGTACATGCGCATGCGGTCCGCAGACACAGGTGACAAACGGTATCGCGAGTTGCCGGCGAGGTACTTGGCCAAGAAGAAGGAGAAGATCGCGGATGGAACTGTAAAGGAGCTGCAGACAACTCCGCAGCCTGTTTCGCCTCCAAGTGAAGACGTGCGGCGTTGGGGTGAACTTGGCGCCGACCATGGCAGCTTGGACTACAGCCGCCTTACCGGCAACGCGGCATCGGACGGCGTTTCGGCGTATCTCGAAGGCGCTTTGTTCGTGCTGTTCTCCAAGTATCGGGTGCCGGAGACCCGCCCCTGCGATCTCCAGTTGAAATGAGCGGCTCTAGGTGGATCCGTTTGCCGGTTGCACGTGATGCAGAGCCGGTCGCGGGGGTCTGAACACAAGGCGGTCTCAGATCTGAAGCGCAACACCCCTGGACCGTTGAGGTGCCTCGAACGGAGCTCAAAACATTGAGGAAGTGATGGGCGCACGGCGACCATCGCAAGCCGGTTCGCGCCTCTCGTCAAGTTGGGCCTCGGCCCCTTCACGTAACTCCAGCACCCGAGCGCCCACAATCTAATTTCTAACGACACCGCACAGCTCCGCTTGATCTTGAGTCGACAACAAGATCTAGGTCGCAAGGTTCTTATCGTGAATTCGGCCAAACGGCGTCCCACGGCGCGGCCTCGCCCACAGCGAGGCCAGAAGACCAACGGGCTCGCCGGTGCGGCAGCGCAGGTCCAACGGCAGGTCGCCTAGGTCTTCTCGACTGTCCAGAGCCGTACCTTGCCGCCGAACTGCTTGAACGTGATTTCTTGAACTGACTTCCAGGACAGTTCTGCCGTGTAGGGTCCCGGATCGTCAGGTAGCCCCTCTGTACAAGAATTCCTCGTCAAGTCTTTCACTTTGACGGCGCTGTTCAGGATCAGTAGTTTTTCGTTGGAATTGGGCGGGCCATCCTTGCCTAGGATGGTGAAGATGTGCCCGTCGCCATAGGAGTCTGTGCCGATTCGCGTGGCAGAGGCCAGCACCACATCCTTCACGGCTACGCCGAGGAGGAAAGCAGGTGGTACCACTGCGCCCGTGCTTACCCCCGAACGTTTTCCAGCTTCGGAACCGACTTCAGCCTCTGAAATGTCCTTGAAGACCAGTTTGTATCGCCCGCCGGTGTAAGCCTCGAAGCCTTTCTGCACGTGCGCATGATTGACGCTGGCTCCTCCAGAAGCCTTCTTGATCTCCGCGCGGATTGCAAGTTCGACGCCTCGCAACTCGGCGGCGGTTCCAACCTTGAATCCGGGATCCTTCTTGAAGGCTAGGGCAAGGCCAAGCGCGTATGACTGACAGGTGCTGCTGAGCGCCTGTCCAGTCGGCTTGACCGCAAAGCCGGGGTCTGCAAATGCTGACCCCGCCGCCTGCATGAGCAGCATTGCGAGACAGGCGGACGATTTTTTGATCATGTGCGTTCTCCTTCCTTGCGCCTAAGTGGTACATGGGCCATGAAGCGGGCCCCGCTCTCAGCCAGTTCGCGGTCCTCGCGAGCCTTGGTCAGATTGGTCTCCTCATTTCCGTCCGCGCTGCGGTACGTGGTGTGGCGTCTGCGCTCCACTTCCTCAACGAACACCGCAAACTTGCCCGCGCCGGAGGCATCAGGATCCTCAGCGAGAAGAAACGTGTGCGTCCAGGAGAGCCCCTCGTTCGTGCGGCGTGGCTGCGGAATCCCGCCCTCGTCATGGTCGAGCCCGCTGTCCCACTCCAGTGGCTGGCCGCCGGAGTCGAGTGCAACGCATTCTCCCTCCAAGTCGAGGCCAACCGCTTTGTCCTTTTGCATGACGCGCATGCGCACGACTGGACGATGCCGCTGAAGCACGTGCGGCCCTTCCTCGTGCGGCAGACTGATCGCCTGATCATTGCCGGCGCGCAGCGATCCTCGTCCGCGCACTTCCACGGTTACCGGGTAGCCGTCGCCCGTTCGCTTGCCGAAGACGACGCTCACCGTTCGACGCGGCATCGGTTGCACCCACTCAACCACTGGCTCCGATACTTGCAAGTCCGGATGCGCATTGGGCTGATAGCGAACAAGTCCCAGTCGAACGAACGGATCCGGCAAATCCAGTGGATCTATGTCCAGGTCCACGTACCACTGCTCTTCGCGCCAATCGAACTTGGGCACGTAGGCAAGCAATGAAACCTTGAGGAATCTCTCATGTCGCTCGGGAGAGCCCCCCTTCACTGGCTGGAGGGGGTCGCCCCCCTGCCGAAACTCGTCTCCGCCGGGTATCGGCAGGTTCACCCCCGAGATCCACTCAGCACGAGCAGGCTCGCCTGAGGGAGAAGGATCAAGGTCACGGAACGCCTCACGCGGCATGAACCATCCTTGCGGAACCGGCCCCTTCCGGATCGGGTCGGCACCCCAGCGGGTGACGTATGAGCCGCCTCTGCCGAGCGCAGCGTCGTCAAAACTGGAGTCCCAAACACGATCAGGACCACTCTCGCCCGGTGCTACGTTTCCGGCCAGAAGCGCGCTGTGCCGCGACTTAAGGTCGTGCGGCCACACCACCAGGCCGAGGCGCTCACCTTCTCCGCTGGAGAACCAAGGCCGCTGCAGGCGCAATCTGATCCGACAGCGCCGCTCAACCTGAACTGCTCTCGAATCGGACCTCGACCACACAAAGGTCGGTACCAGCGTTCTTGGATCGATTCGATCTGGACGCTTCATCGACGGAATCCAGATGCCGATCGTGTTCTTCTCGTCAGTGATGCTTGTATGCCGCGCTTTGCGGCCGCGCGCCTCACCCATCATCTCTCCGAAGCGGGAGTACGCCGTCATGCTCAGCGTAACGTGCCTCGCTTTGGTGTCAGCAAACACATGCCGCGACGTAGGTCGCCGAAGGGACGTCTGCTCGGGGGGACCGAAGTTTGATGAACCAAGTGCCACTGCGGTCGTGGAAAACAGCACGTCCAGCGGCTCTCGGCCTTCGACCCGCTCTGACGCTGTCGAAGGCTTTTCAAGATCGTCGAGGCGCAGCATGCATACGCGGGTACGCGGCAACGTGACGTTTCCTTCGATGTCCACCTTGAAGCCCCAGGTCTGCTCGGGATGACTCGGAAAGACGCCTCTGGCCCGCTCGGCCTCGGTCATGCGGCGAGCTGGGTCGTCAAAGCGACCGTGCGCCGGGAAGGGCATCTCGCCTTCAATCTCGATACCCCCGGTGGTATTTAGTTCTACAAGCACGGATCCACCAATCAGGACGTCAGTGGCGGCATCGGCAAGATCGGGATCGCTTTCTCCGGGAGGATGATCGCTGCCACTTGGCTTCCATTTGCCGGGCCACGGAGTCTTCCAACTCGAGACGGGGTTCTTGGCTAGCCAGCGCAGGCGCGTAGTTTCATCGCGGAAGTTGGTCCGTAGGACCTTGATGCCCTCCTGGCCTTCCGAATCTGCGAAACGCGGTGCCACGACCGGACGCGACACGGCATGCACTACGCGCAGCACACTCCAGCTCGCTACCTCCGGGACCGGCCGTTTGACCATCTCGCGGTGCAATGCAATGCTCATCCGGCGGACTTGCTCCGCCTCCGGCAGGGGAAGACCACCGCTGCCGCAAAGCGGGCCGCTGGTTGCTGTGACCCCGCCAGTCGCTGGCCCTACCTGCAGCTTCGGCAGGCTGCCACCGCACAGGACCTTGAAGCCCCGCGCCATCGGCTGGGCGGACTCGCCCCCGCCATCAAGCGTGCACCCCAGGCTGTCGCAAACCAGCGCGGCTGATTCAACAATGTCAAACCAGCGATACAAGGTCGCCGCATCAGAGACAAACCAGCTGACCAGATCGAAGTCTTCGCCAGGCGCCAGCAGTATTCGTACGCGAACGGCGGGCACTTCGGCAGATGCGGGACCCCACCCGGCTAGGGATGCAGTTCGGAACCGACCCTGCGCGTCTAGCACGCCGACATCCCTAAGTCGGTCGTGCTGTAGGATCGCCTGCGTGGCACCGCTGGCTCGGCCGCTCGCCTCTACCTCCACCAATACAACCGCCGGATTCGGATACGCAAGCGCGCCGCCAGCGTATAGATCAACTTTGATGGGCTGGCCGTGTAGCCAAGAGCAATTGCCCCTGCGATGACGCAAGGCCAAGACCATCCCGCGTACGGCCGGATCCGGGTAGTAGGGCAAACGCTCGCGCCGCCCTGAAAAAACACCCCCCCGCGGCTTGAACACCGCATCGGTTCGGACTGCCTCTTCCGGATCGTTCGTCGTTCGGTACTTCGAATCGAGCATAGGGAAGCCACCGCCAGGCTCACACTCAAACTCGACACCGCGCAGGCCGTCTGGCGGATGTAGCTCCGAGCATGAGTCAAACACCCCGTGCCACGACGCGAACGCCTCTGGCACGACAGGGGCCACCAGGATTCGATGCGCAGAGGCCGTAGTTAGCGCTGCATCTTCCGCGTGGTTTGCGGAGCGGACGATCGCCACGGGTGCGGTGGGCGTTTCAAGGCGCCCCTGCCTGCGCAGATTCTGAATGTCGGCATACAAGAGAGTAAGGAGGGGAGCCTCCATCCTTTCGTGGCGCAGGAACCGGCGCGCACACTGCCGGGTGTCTGGGAGCGCGAGGCTGCTGTTCATCGCCGTTTCGTAGGCACTCTCAGCCTTGGAGAGCGGCAAGGACACGCCGCCGGCGAACACGGGCCGCAGCCCGATGCGATAGCGCCATCCCAGACGCAAGAGCGGGGGTCGCGGAGACGATTGCGTCGAAGGCAGTCCATAGCGCGTGTGTATGGCGAGGTCGTGCCGCGCGTCGACCACCACAGAGGTCTTACCAGATTGGATGCCGAGCAGATCCCCTTGCCACAACGCCACGGTTTCCTCTGCAAAGCCTACCGTCTCGCTCTTGCCTAGTTTCACCAACCGCGTCGGCGTGCGAACTTGGCCTGCAGCGAGCGTGCGCAGCGCTGGGCCGACCTCGTCAGGCACGTTGCGGAAGCAGTCCTTCAACACTTCGTCGATCCAGGGACTTGACGCTTCGGTTGGATCGCCGAATCTCACGGTCCGGTCGTTGAGCGATCGCCAGATGTAGTTTGCGGGGCTGTTCCGCTTCGGAACTCCGACGTCCATCCGATAACCGGTGCACAGGGCTTTCGCATCCAGCACCGGTGGTCCACCCTTGAGAAGATTCAGCTGCGCAGCCGCCTCGTCCATTGCCTGGCTTTGCCGACCGCGGTCCACGAGCGAGATACCTGAGGTACGCAGGGTCGCGCGACCGACCGCACGGGCCGGCCCGCCGTTGGCAAGCGCAGTTCGGTCGGCGCGCGATGACTGGATATCTGTCTCGATGGCCATTGGATCGAGCGTCGTCAGATCCCACCGTGGCCCGCCGCAATGCTGCTGCGCCCCAAGGTCCACAACGCCATCGCGGAGCTCGATCATCGCCCGCAAGGCAGGGTCGCTGCAAGCAGCGGCGCTTGAAAGGCGTAGATCGATCTCCTCGTTCGTGCAGGGCCAGAAGTGCGCCTCCGCGGATCTAGAAGGCGCGGGTGGGAGGCTCAGTTTCGCGGTGGTCCATACCGCGGGTGACTCGGTCGTGGACCAGGTGGCGCCGATGTGCAGATACCAAGACCGAGCGCCCTGGGCCGCAGCGGGATCCGAATGCGGCACGCATTGATCATCGAGTGCTTTGAACTGCTCGAGCCACGCCAGGAGACCGCCCTCAGCGAGTTCAAACTCGATGTCAACAGTCAGGTCGAACAGGCGTTGCAGAAGCGGCTGTGAATGCAACGTCATCAGTCGACGCATGGCGGCTTCCTGGCCAACCGGAAGTGCCTCCGAATCCCTATCCGGGTCATCGCCTTCGCCTCGCGCTGTTGAAGCCGAATGCAGGTTTCGAACACGCGACTGCGCAACTCGGACGTCCTCTTCGGACGCCTTTGCAATGTCGCGCGCCACATCACCTGGCACGGGGATTGGGCTCGGTGCGCAACGCTTGCGGTCCAGCGCCTTTGCAGGGTCGATGCCGGCAAGATACTCCGCATGACTCCTGCGCAGCGCGTCAGCATGTTGACGATCCGCCGCGAGGCATGTCTTGAACTGCTCGGCAGGAACCGGCAATGCAGAGCGGGAGGAAGATGTTGGACCTCCCGGCGCGGCGGAGGCTGCCGACGCTGCGCCCGCAGTCGCGGAAACTGCCGGGGCGTTCTCGCCCGTTGGACGCCAAAGGAAGGACTGCTCGCAAGACGCATCTCGCGATTCGCCCATCCACGGCTCATATCCACAGTGATCCCATCCCACGCCAAATGCGGCTCTCTGGTGAGGATCCTTGGCATGCCTGAAACGCTGCGTGGCGTCACGGGCTCGCATCAAGGACATGAGCAGTGCAGCGTCCGAGCGCGGAACAGACAGGATCTGCATTTCGTCTTCTGCACCTGGGGGCGCCGTGGGAGTCGCCGCCGGGGGCGCCGATCCGTCAGTTCCCTTGGCTGCCTGGGGCGCCGTCCCCGCTGCTCCAGTACGAAGGACACTAAGGAAATCTTCCCATGGGTCGGATGCACTATTGCAGGGAGCCATGGCTCGCTGCCAAAGGTCGAGCACCTTCTGTGCGTGGCGTCCTTCGCCGGGCGCAAGGCCAAGCCGCCGCCAGGATATCTCTGGCTGGGAAGGGTCGGGTTGAGGCCGTGGGCGCCCTTGTGTTGCCTGTTTGACAGGCGAAATGCGGAGGGTGAGCGACGGTAATAGCTTTGATGCGATCTGCATGGGCCATTGCGCAATCTGTATACGCGGACCGCCCGGTTGGTCACTGGGCATCAGCGCGAGCGTCGCGCGCAGACGCCAGCCCCTCGACCCGCGTACAGCGCCGCATGCCACGACGCGGGGCAACACATAGCACTCGTGCGAGTTACAGTCGTGCCGTTCACGTCTGTATGTGCTGGGTGTGGGAACCACGCTCAGACCTCCTGCGTCAGACTTGTGTCGAAGTACTCGCGGTACTGCCTCCAGTTGCTCGCCTGGCAGACCGCACTGCTGGAGAGCACCGCGCCGTATTGATCGCCCGGAGCGCACGCTAGTGAGCCGTGCAAACGATCCGCGCCGTCTATGGTTCCCTGCTTGTAGGCAACCGTCTTTAAGCTTGCCGGCGCACCGCGCGCATCCGCCGTGCGCACCGTAGGCTGGGCATCGAAGTGCAACGACGTCACTTGACCTTCGGTAGGCTTCGGTTCCTCCTTTGACTTGGGCTTGTCGACCTGACGACCAACGTTGACCTTGAATCGAACCTTGGCAAGACCCACCGAGAATGAATAGCTGAAGGTGGCCTGCCCCTTCATCGCACCACCTTCGCCTTGCGCCATGCGTACTGCCAAGGATGCTGCGATGCCGAAGCAGGCCACTTGCGCCGACCCTCCGCAGTAGAACAGTCCCTCCATGTGGAACTCGTCTGCGGCACTGCGGATGAAAAGTCCCGTGGTGATGCGCCCTTGCCCTTGCAACGGCCCGAATTTGAAAGCTCCCACGCCGCCGTACTCGAACGACAGGTCGAAGGCCGTGACCTTGTTCCCGTCGGACTGCAAGCCGACATAACCGCCACCGCCATATGGCGCGACCGAAATGAGGAAGGGGGAATCACGCCGCGCAAGCGATGCAGTAAAGAGCGGCTTGCCATCGTCGAAACGGAGCAAGCAGCCCACGCCGAGCGACACGTTGATAAAGGACAGCGTACCGAATGAAATGATGCCGAGGTTGACCGAGTAACCCGCCTCGATGCCGGTCATGCCAGGCAGCATCTGCAGGTAGAAGCCATCGTCGCCTTGAGGCGACAGGAAACTCTGCAGTGCCTTTAGGAATTGCACGTTCTCCCCGAGATCGACACTTTTCACCTTCATGTCAAACGTCGGAGCCGAGCCATTGTCGGACCGGAACGTCGTAGGACTGAAGTGCAGATCGGCTACATGAAACTTGGGCAGGAGTCTTAGCCTGAATGGCGCCATGCGGCCGCGCATCTTCACCTTGGGCACGGGCGCGCTCAGCGAGATTGCCGTCTCAGCCTCAAGGTACAGGTGTTTCTGCTCGGCTTTCCCCGTCGCGCTTCGCGCCTCCTCGACTTGGAACAGCCCTCCTGCCACAGACTTGGCTATGTCAGCCCCGAACTCGTAGCGTGTGGAGATCCGGGTCGGGACAAGTTGCTTGAGTTGGTCCTCCAACATCCGGCGTGGCGCGTCCAGGTCAACCAGGTTGGCCAAGTCCCCGCTCAGCACGGTATGCGTCAGCGTCTCCACGCCACGCACCAGGCGGACAGCGGCCGCGTCCTCTCGCAACTGGACCAGAATCTTCCGCGCTCGAGACAGCCGATCTGCGAAATCCTGAAGCGAGACTGGTGCAGCGAGACTATTGATCGATTGGAGTTGCTGCTTCTCTTTCTCCAGGGCCTCCGCCGCGCGATGCAGAGGAGAACCTTCGACGAATGGACGTCCAAGAAGCTTGGCGAGGAACGCTTCGAGGGGGCCAAGTTCCTTGCCCTTGGGAATGTGGGCCTTCAGGTTCTCCCAGGCCGCCAGGAGTGCGGCGTCGATCACCTCCGCACCCTTAAGTACCGGCGCGACCATTTGCCAGCCGAACCTGACCAGTCTCTCTGCAACGTCGGCCTGCGCCATCAGCGTGCGCGCTAGCAAATGCTGCACGGATTGCTCGATCGTCGAAGTGCTCGCCGCCAGCATTTCCACTTTCGCAGCGCTGTCGATGATTTGTTGCGTCAGTTGGGCAGGGATCATTCGAGAACTGGCACTCGACGTCAACGCCTGCAGCGCAGACTTGTATTGCGAAGCGATTGCAGAGATCCCGCGGTCGGATGCCCTGAGTTCTTCGAGCACCTTTGTCGCAGCCTGACCGAGCGATGAGCCGGGATATCTTCCGGCGAGGCGTTGAAGGCCCTTCAGCAGGCGATCAAGTTCAGCGCGCCGACTCTTGTCTTCTCCCCAGTGCCACAGCCCCGCCGCCTCGCCGGCCCCACCGCCAATCAGACTCGCCTGCCCGATCCACGGCAAGACCGTCAGCATGGTGCGACCAAGTGCACGAGCGCACTCCCGCCACACGTCCTCCACCAATGCTGCAGGCAGATCCTCGGAAGCCGGTGCGCTCGAGAGCACAGCGACAAGAGCGCCAGTCCCCTTGCTCAGACCATCAAGTGCCTCTCGGGCCGAGGTCAAGACAGAGCGACGTGCTGTCTCAAGCCGCGGGAGCAGTGACAGCGCTTCCCTTGCCACCGGTTTGCACGCAGATTTCGCCCAAGGGTCGTCGCTGGTGAATGCCTTGCGAACTTGAGTGACTTCATCTGCTTCTCGGCAAAGCCTCTGCCAGATCGTGCTCAGCTGGTTGACTATCGCCGTCAGTTGGGCCTCAAGCCTAGCGATCCAGGCTTTTGCAGATTCCTCCTTGACTTGCTCGAGTCGGGTTCGGACCACGTCGCCCTTTAGCGCTTTTCGCACTTCGATGCGCGAGTCGACGCCGTCTGCGCGGCAAGCGTTGAGAACAGGATCGGAACTGTCGAAGCACATTGCGAGCAATGCGTTCTGCAGCAGCGTCGCGCCTTCTTCGCAAAGTTCCTTCGGCACGACGTTGACATCGCCTGGGAGCGCTGCTTCCAGGAGCGTCTGAAGGGCATCCTCACATGCCCGCTGCTGTCCGCGAATGCCTTCGAGAGCGGCGTGAACGTCTGCCACGGCCCACGCAGCTCGCCCCTGCAGCAGTGACATGAGGCCTGAGGTCGCGTCATGGAGTTGACCGACAGCCTTCAGTGCGTGCGGAAGCAATGGTCCAATCCAGTCAGCCTGCACGCGCGCGCGGTACGCCTCCAGCGCGTCGGCGGCCTTCGGGTGTAGTTCCGATGCCTGCTTAATCCGGGCCAACACCCGATCTCTCACCTTCTGCGTCGCT
>ENA-UOWO01007448-UOWO01007448.1-activated-sludge-metagenome-genome-assembly--contig:-NODE-7448-length-10829-cov-5.522461_pt1 | contig 10829 bp, 8 predicted proteins | sample MGYA00238148_ERZ761564 | MGnify/ENA primary metagenome ERZ761564 (study PRJEB28885, sample SAMN05720194) | activated sludge metagenome | isolation source: Anaerobic digester | place: USA...
CCGTCGCTGCCGTCGCGCTCGGCTGGCCCGGCGAAACCAAGGAACCCCGCACCCGTTTCAACCCTGCCCGGGTGCATCGCGAGCGGTGGGGCTCGCCTTGATCCGCATCCTTCACAGCGCAGCAGGGCTGCGTCCAAACGTCGTAGGGCAGCCCGCAGCGGCGGGAGAAGCCCTCCGAAGAAGGTCGGCTCATGCACAAATCCGGTGTGTGCGCCTCACCGTGGGTGCGCCCGGCGTCAGACGTCGTAATAGAGGAAGAACTCGTACGGATGCGGGCGCAGGCGCAGGGCATCATACTCCTTGCGCTTGGCGCTGATCCATGTCTCGAGAAAATCCCGCGTGAACACGTCGCCCTTCAACAGGAACTCGTGGTCGCGTCCGAGGGCATCGAGCGCCTCGGGCAGACTTCCGGGCACCTGCGGGACCTTGGCCAGTTCTTCCGGCGGCAGTTCGTAGAGGTTCTTGTCCATCGGCTCGCCCGGGTCCACCTTGTTGAGAACGCCGTCCAAACCCGCCATCAGAATGGCCGTGTAGCAGAGGTAGGGGTTGGCGCTCGGGTCCGGCGGGCGATACTCGATGCGTTTGGCCTTCGGGCTGTCGCTGAAGGTCGGAATCCGGATGGCCGCCGAGCGGTTGCGGGCCGAGTAGGCCAGGTTGACCGGCGCCTCGTATCCCGGCACCAGGCGCTTGTAGCTGTTGGTTGTGGGACTGCACAATGCGCTGAGCGCTTTGGCGTGCTGGAGAATGCCGCCGATGAAGTAGAGCGCCATCCGCGAAAGGCCGGCGTATTCCGGACCCGCGAACAACGGCTTGCCCTTCTTCCAGAGACTGACGTGCGTGTGCATGCCCGAACCGTTGTCGCCGAACAGAGGCTTGGGCATGAACGTCACGGTCTTGCCGTGCCGGCGCGCGACGTTCTTGATCACATACTTGAAAACCATCATGTTGTCGGCCGTCTTCACCAGCGTGTCGAACCGGAAGTCGATTTCCGCCTGGCCCGCGGTGGCCACCTCGTGATGCTGGCGCTCGACGTTGAGCCCCAACTCCTGCATGACAAGGCACATCTCCGTGCGGAGATCCTGTTGTGTGTCGGACGGGGCGACCGGGAAGTAACCCTCCTTCTGGCGGATTTTGTAGCCCAGGTTGGGCGCCTCGTCCCGGGCGGTGTTCCAAGTCGCCTCCTCGCTGTCCACGGTGTAGAACGTGCCGTTGCTCTTCGCGTCGAACTGCACATTGTCGAAGATGAAGAACTCGGCTTCCGGACCGAAGACCGCTGTGTCCGCCAGGCCCGTCGACGCCAGGTACTTCTCGCCCTTCTGGGCGATGCCGCGGGGATCGCGGCTGTACGGTTCCTTCGTGCCGGTCTCGGCAATCGTGTTGGTCAGGGAGAGGGTGGGCACCGCGCAGAAGGGGTCGATGAATGCCGTGGCGGGGTCCGGCATGGCCAGCATGTCGGAAGCCTCGATCGACTTCCAGCCGCGGATCGAGGAGCCGTCGAAGCCGAGACCCTCGGTGAAGATGTCCTCGGTGAGTTCTCCGATCGGACAGGAGAAGTGCTGCCAGGTGCCAAAGGTGTCGACGAACTTGAAGTCGATCATCTTGGCCCCGGCCTTGGTTGCCATTTCAATAACCTGTTTGGGTGTGCTCATCTCAATGTAATGCTCGTTTTGGTGTTCTGACAGTTGGTGTTGTTGTGACAGTCTCTGACACTCTGGTGTGCTGCGTTTCCTGATCCTCGGACCAAGCGCGGTTTTGAGTTCTCGGTCTCGCCCTGGATCAGGATTCCATGAAAAATGCGGGCTAGGCGCCGTGGTAACCCTCTTCCCCATGCTCGGCCAAGTCGAGTCCAAGCGTCTCAATCTCCTCGCTGGCGCGCAAGCCCATGACCGCCTGCACGATCGAGGCAATGAGGGTCGTCATGACCACCGCCAGCACGATGGTGAGCAGGATCGCCTGCACCTGATGCCACCAGAGGGTCTTGCCCACGACGTCCGCAAGGTTGATCTCAAGATTGGCGTTGACTCGAGGGGTGGCGAGCAGGCCGGTCAGCAAGGCGCCCAATGTCCCGCCCACCGCGTGCACCCCGAACGTATCGAGCGCATCGTCGTAGCCCAATTTGGATTTCAGGTAGGCCACCGCCAGGAACGGGATGATGCCAGCCAGCACACCGATGAGAACCGCGCCGCCCGTCGTCACGAATCCGGCAGCCGGCGTGATCACGACCAGGCCGGCCACGATCCCGGAACAGAAGCCGAGCACGCTGGGTTTGCCTTTGAACGCGTATTCGGTCATCGCCCAGACAAAGGACGCCACGGCGGCGGCAATGGTCGTGGTGGCAAAGGCATTGGCCGCAACGCCATCAGCCGCGACCGCGCTGCCGGCGTTGAATCCGTACCATCCGACCCACAGCATGCCCGTGCCGACCATGCAGAGGACCATGCTGTGTGGCGGCATGGGCTCCTTGGGGAAGCCGAGGCGCTTGCCCAGAATGATGCAGAGAGCCAACGCCGACCAGCCGGACGACATGTGCACCACAGTGCCGCCCGCGAAGTCAATTGCCTTGATCTTGGCGTCCGCGTTCCATACCCCGTTCATCAACCCGTTCACCCCCCACACCATGTGCGCCAGAGGGAAGTAAACCAGGACCATCCACAGGCCCACGAAGACAAGCACCGCCGCGAATCGCATCCGCTCGGCGATCGCGCCGATGATCAGCGCCGGCGTGATGATCGCGAACATCATCTGGTACATCGAAAAGACATTGTGCGACACCCAGTACGAGTAGTTGGTGTTGGGCACCGAATCCACCCCCTCGAGAAACGCGAACTTCAGGTTGCCGACAATCGGCCCCGCGCCGTCCGCAAACACCAGACTGTAACCGCAAAGCCACCACAGAATCGTCACCAGCCCCGAAATCCCCAGACACTGCGCAAGGACCGAGAGGACGTTCTTGCGCCGGACCAAGCCTCCATAGAACAGCGCCAAACCCGGCAGCGTCATGAACAGCACCAACGCCGCGCAGACCATCATCCACCCGTTGTGCCCAGGACCGGGCGTCCCCGACGTCGGAGTGGCCAAACCGTCCGGGACCTTGCCGTACTGGTCTTTCAGGGCCGCCGTGGGATCGCCGTTGTTGACGTACGCTTCCAGACTCGCAATTCGTTGCTCGAGCGTCGGGGCAACCGGTGCCACGGACTCCGCCGCGAGGAGACCCGGCACGGACGGCAACAGCCAAACCAGAAAGCCTGCAAGCAACAAAAGTCTCTTCATAGCCGCCACGTTGTGAAACAGACTGGTCTCTAGACTGCATTCTCCCCGGTCTCGGCAGTGCGAATCCGGACGGCCTGCTCGATGTTCGAAACGAACACCTTCCCATCACCGATCTTCCCGGTGCGCGCAGTCTTGAGAATCACCTCCACGGCAGCGTCGGCCTGTTCGTCCGACAAGACCAAATCCAGCTTGAACTTGGGAAGGAAATCGACCGTGTACTCACTGCCCCGGTAAATCTCGGTGTGGCCTCTCTGGCGACCGAATCCCTTGACCTCGGTCACCGTCATTCCCTCGATCCCAATCTCGCTGAGGGCGTCCTTCACCTCCTCCGACTTGAACGGTTTGATGATCGCTTCGATCTTCTTCATGCTCTGCTTTTGGCGAATTGAATTGCCGCATCCGCCCTAAAGCACCCGGAATGCCAGGTTAAATTCGATTCCGTCAGTAATGATATAAATACTTTGTCTGCAAGACTATAATGGAATAGAGCATCTTGGAGTGAGATGGCCGTGAATGATCAAAAGAATAGCATCTGTCTCGATTTGAACAGCAAGGTCACATCGCTGCATAGGCAACACGACGTGAGTTGAGAGTGTGATGGGGATCGGCCTGGGCCGTTATCGTCCACTCAGGATTGGAGGGGCACCACGTAGCCGAGCCTCTTGGCCGCGCGCCGGAAGGCCGCCAGGTCGTCCTTCGCCACGACCAGGCGGTTCTCGCCCGCGTGATGGCACAGTTTGTTGGTGCCCGGGCTGGTCGCCAGCAGATGGCTGAGCGCGGGGTCCGCCCACTCCAGGAGGAACGCCGGTCGCGCGGCACGGCAGGCGCCGAGTTTCCGTTCCAAGTCGGCGAGAAAGGCCGCGACCGTTTCGGGCAATGGCTCGGCCGCGTTGTGATCCAGAAGAAACCGTTTCAGTTCTTCGAGGTTCCCACCGTTTTCGACATGCGTGAGGATTCGTTCCGCATCGAGGCGCCAGACCAGGTCGCTTTGCGGAGCGGCCAGCGCGCCCAGGAGCAGGCCGTCGGCGGGATCGGCCAGGGGCGCTGCAAGGACGATTTCGAGATTGGGCAGAACCTGGAAGAGCTTCGGTTGGGGACCGATTTCGACTTCATACGAGTCCGTCAGTTCCAGGCCATAGGCGCCGAGGGCGTTGAGCCGCACGTAGAGCAGACCGTCGTAGCGGCCGCAGAAGGACAGGTCGTCAATTCCCCACCAGTCCCCGAATTCGGGCCAGAGGTGATGTGGGTGGACGTACCCCAAATCCACGATCCCCAAGGTCGCGAGCGATTCCATGAAGAAGGCCCGCAGATACTGCCGGTTGAGCCCGGCCGTTTCGGCAATGAAACCGTACTGGAACTCCCCGAAATAGAGTCCCGGTCGGTCGGTGCAGAGCACATCCCAGGACTCGCCGGATGCGTCGACCAGGCGTCGCGCTTCGTCGAAAGCCAGCCACTCCCCCACCGGGAACGCCGCCATTGCCGACGTGATGGCCTCCTTCCGCAAGCCCGGCTCGCTCACACAACGACTGCCCCGGCCCGTCTGGCCGCGGATATGGTTGATGCGATTCAACTCATCGAAGTCGTCGTTGGACGTGAACCGCTGCACACCTTCCCGAAAGGCCCCCGGATCGAAGCGCTGCGCCAGGGCTTGACCCGCCGCGGTGAGCGCGAGGGCATCGCCTCGAGTCTTGGCCCAGCCGCATTGTTGGACAAGCACGCCCCACGCGTGGGCCCGGACGGCGCCGGCGGCCTCGGCCCCTTCCTTGCGGCGGGATGCCGGCGGATCGAGGTCCAAGTCCGGCGCGAGCAGGACCTCGCCGAGGAGACGAACGGCGGCATCGGTCGGGCGCTTGCCGCTTGCCGTGACCTTGACCTTGGCGCTCTGGATGAGCCGGAGCACGCGCGGCAATTCCCGCGGCGCGATGCGTTCGCTCTCGTAAACGCGAAGAGGCTGCTCTTCTTCCTCGTCGCGGTAGCGGTGCTTGAAGCGGTATGCGGGCGGCAGCGCCGCCGTTGGGCAGGGGCGAGCCGGCTGGGGTTCCGCCAGCAACCCGCGCAATGGACCCCGCCAACAATCGAGGACGCCGGGTTCCTCGAACGCCCCCCGACGCGGATGATGCAGGAACAACAGAAGCAACGATGCGGTCTGATCCCGGTAGCCGTAAGAACGGTTCCAAAGGGGAGCGGCCAGGTTGTGCCTGGCCGCGAATTCGCGGTTGCCCAGCAGCCGTCCCTGGTGCACCGCCTCCGCCAGGTACAGCCGCTCCACCGACGAGAGCTTGGCCACGATCTCCGGGAGGTGCGCCACCACGTAACGCTCGATGGCTGCCACAAACTGCTCCTTGCGTGTCAGGCCGGACACCGACATATCCAGGGTGCGGAGGAGCTTGCGCAAGACGTCTCCGTTCAATTCCTGCAATGCGGCGTTGAAGCGATGCATGGCCCGTATGCAGACAGGTTCAGCGCCCCCCGGCAAGGGCGAAGGGCGGGCGAACAGGGTTCGTCAACGGCGAAGCCGCGTCACTGGTCCTGCAAGCTTGGCTTGGCCCGCGGCGAGCCAGTGCGTATGGTCCGGCCCCATGACGGATAGCCACGACTTTCAGCCGCGAAACCCGTTGATCGTCCAGGGCGACCACACGGTGCTGGTCGAAGTGGACAACCCGCGCTACGCGCAGGCGCGCGATGCGTTGGCGCGGTTCGCGGAACTGGTCAAGTCGCCGGAGCACGTGCACACCTACCGGCTCACGCCGCTGTCGATCTGGAACGCGTGCGCCGTGGGCGAGACGGCCGAAAGCATCGTTGCCGCCTTGCGTGGGCTCTCGAAATACGCCCTGCCCGGCCACGTCGGGGCCAGTGTCCGGGACTTTGCGGCGCGGTATGGCGCCCTCCAGTTGCGTCGCGAGGCGCCCCAACTGGTGCTGCGCGCGCGGGACCTGCCCCTGGCCGAGGAACTGGCCCATCAACCGACGCTCACGCCTCTGCTCAGCGAACGGCGCGCGCCTCTCGAGTTCGTGGTCGCGCCGCCCGATCGCGGCCGGCTCAAGCAGGCGCTCATCAAGCTCGGGTACCCGACCGAAGACCTGGCGGGCTACCAGCCGGGCGAGTCGCTCGACCTGTCCTTGCGTTCCGTCACCACCGCCGGACGCACATTCGCGCCGCGCGACTACCAGCGCGAGGCGGCCGGCCTTTTCCATGCGGGCGGCGCCGAGCGGGGCGGGTCTGGCGTGGTGGTGTTACCGTGCGGCGCCGGCAAGACGATCGTGGGCGCGGTCTGCATGGCGCTCCTGCGGTGTTCAACCCTGATCCTCACCACGGGCATCACGGCTGCCCGACAGTGGAAGGCCGAACTCCTGGACAAGACCAACCTCAGCGAGCATCTGATCGGCGAATACAGCGGCGACAGCAAGGATGTGCGGCCGGTCACGGTCTCCACCTACCAGGTTCTCACCCACCGCAAGAACAAGAACAGCGACTTCACCCACTTCGCCTTGTTCGATCAGCGCAACTGGGGGCTCATCATTTACGACGAGGTGCACCTGCTCCCGGCGCCCGTCTTCCAGGTGACCGCGTCGCTTCAGGCGCGCCGCCGGCTCGGACTCACGGCGACCCTGGTGCGCGAGGACGGACTCGAGGACGAGGTCTTCGCGCTCATCGGCCCCAAGAAATACGACGTGCCCTGGAAGGAGATGGAGAAACAGGGCTGGATCGCCCAGGCCGTCTGCACCGAAATCCGCCTGCCCATGTCCGAAGCGCGCCGCATGGCCTATGCCGTGGCGGAGCCGCGCCATAAGTTCCGGATCGCTTCCGAGAACCCGGACAAGCTCCGGCTTGTCCGGCAATTGCTGGCCTGGCATTCGGCCGATCCGGTTCTGATCATCGGCATGTACGTCGAGCAGATCGAGGGATTCGCGCGCGAGTTGGGCCTGCCCCTGCTGATGGGGTCGACCCCCCAGCGCCAGCGGGACGAAGTCTACGCGCGCTTCCGCCGCAACGAACTCAAGGCCCTGGTCGTCTCCAAGATCGCGAACTTCTCGGTCGACCTGCCGGAAGCCGCCGTGGCGATCCAGGTCTCCGGCATGTTCGGGTCGCGACAAGAGGAGGCCCAGCGCCTCGGACGCATCTTGCGGCCCAAGGACGGTGAGAACCAGGCCTATTTCTACTCGATCGTCTCACGCGACACGGTCGAGCAGGACTACGCCCTAAACCGACAGTTGTTTCTGTGCGAGCAAGGATACGAGTATCGCATCTGGACACTCGACCGGCCCGAAGAACTGCTGCCCGAGACGAACAAGAAGGAGGCGCCCCAGGCGCCGCGCTGAGCGGATCGTCGCCCTGAAATCGTGACATGAAATTCTTCGATCTTGATTGGACCGAGGTGCTCGACTTCCTGCCGCTGTGGGAAAAGCTCTCGGTTGCCTCACGCAGCCATTACCTCCTCAAGGCGCCTTCGCACGCCCAATCGGTGTCGGCGGAGGGCTACGGCCCGGACCTGAAACTGCTCCTGGCGTCCGGGTTGGTCGTGACCGGGTCGCCGGGCCGAATCAAGCCGAACCCGGCGCGCGTCAACTTCCGCCGGATCATGATCCAATTGCAGAAGTTCCCGCTTTTCGACACCGACGATTTGGAGGCGATGTGGCCGGACTACAATCGGAAGCATTTCCTCCAGGACGAGTTGCTGGTCCACTACGTGGGCGGCCGCTACGCGTCCTGGCACAACCGCCAGTGGATCGAGAGGTTCCTGAACGCCCCGGACGTGGCCAAATGGGAAGCCCCACTCAAGACTGTGCGCTATCCGTCCGCAAGCTACTCCTGGGGTTTTCGGGATCAACGCACCAGCAAACCGGAAACGCTCGTCTACCTGAAGTCCGCGGAGGTCGCCGAGACCGCGAAACTCCTCGTCCGGCACGCGCTCGCGTCGCCCCAACCGCTCCCGCTGCGGACGCTCGGGGAGACAGTGCCGGAGCCGCTGCGGAGGCACGTGCCGGCGGCGTTCAAGGCCGCTCTGCGCTATCGCCTGCTGTATGCCGCATTGCGTCCGCACACGCTCGAACCGGTGTATTGGGTGCACCCGGGCATCGGCTGGCGCCTGCATCGTCCGGTCCCCCAGGCGCCCGCGCCCGTCGAGTGCCCGAATCTGTGCCGCCCGGCGTTCTGGATGGAAGACATGGTCCTTGTGTTGACCGAGGCTTCCTTTGGCGGCTGTCGGCTCAAACAAGGAAGTCACGGCTGGACGTTCTACCAGAAAAGCCAGGAGCAGCTCGAAGCCGCGGCAATACCGCTCCCGCAATGGCTGGCCGCAGGGTTTTCCGTCGCGGATCGCCTCCGCCAAGCCAACCGGCTGCTGCGCAGCTTGAAACTCGCCACCCCGCGATCCGACCACAAAGGGGCTTTGACGCTCGTCCCCACCGACCGCGGCAAGCAATGGCTCTGCGAACCGCCCGGCCAGCGCCTGCATGAGCTGATCCGGGAGTTCCTCAAGCCGGCTGCCGGCGAGTTCGGCGAGGATGAGGACGCGGTGTGCAAGCTGGTGCCGGGCAGGACGCCCTTCGTCACGCGCGAGGAAGAGCCTGTGGACCTGCGTCCGCCGCTGGCCCGGGCCTTCGGCGACGCCACGAACACCGTCGCCCTGAAGGAGTTCCTGGATTACCGGAGCCGCGTCAGCCATCCGCTGACGGCTCTGACACCCGCCTCGAGCCGGCCGACCCACATGTGGGTTGGGTATTCTGTCGACGAGGCCACCGAGGAAAACGTGGAGCAACCGTGGCGGGAAACCCTCGAGCGCTTTTTCTGGGAGCGCCTGGTTCCACTGGGGGCAGTGGACACGGGCACCGCCGCCGGGCGGGATTTGTGTTTCCGGCTCAACGGCGTGGGCCGCTGTCTGCTGGGGTTGGCCCCGAACTTCGAGTACACCCAGCCGGAAGGCGAAAACGCAATCGTCCTCCAGCCGAATTTCGAGGTGGTCTTCCTGTATCCCAACCTGCCGGCGGAGATCGAACTGGGGCCGTTCGCCGAGCGCTGCGGAAAAAGCCGAGGCACGCTATTCCGGTTGACCCGCGCGGCCGCAATGCAGGCCGCGGCCCAGGGCTGGACAGCCGCGCGGGTGCTCGAGACACTCGAGAAACACGCCAAGAAGCCCGCCCCGGCCAATGTCGCGGCGGAAGTGCGCTCCTGGTTCGGCGCATGCCGGCATGCGCGTGTTCGCCGATCGTTCCTGATCGACTGCCCGGACCGGGAAACGGCTTTGCGGTTGCAGCGGGCACTGGGAGACGCTTGCCAGCCACTCGACGACACCCTGCTCGAGTACCGGGCTTCGACCATCGCCCTCGATGTGGGAGCCCGTTTGATGGAACAAGGCCTGTTCCTCGACCAATCGTCCTCCGGCGACGAGTCGTAGGAGGATTCACGCGAGAAGAGGTAATTGCGCAATTGGCCCTGGCGACGTCTGCGGCTGTCGCAAAAGACCTGTCGCTTTTCCCCCCGATGCAAACGCGAGATGACAAGAGCCGCATTGGCGAGGTTTCCGACGAAGTCGATCACCACCTCGCTCAGGACGTTCGTATCGAGCAAGAAGCCGCTCATAATTCGACCGGACGCTCGATCTGTGGGCGACGCTCGAAGTCCTTGTCTTCACCCACGTTGGGCATCGAGAGCAAGTACTCCTTGAACGACGGTTTCTTCTTCGCTGCCCCGAGCAGGGCCTCGCGCAGGATGCGCCGGTGCTCCTCCTCCATCGACACACCGTGCTGGCCGGCCCGCTCCTTAAGCTTCCTCACGACCTTCTCTTCAATCTGTCGCACCAACAGTTGTGGCATACCGTTTGTCCTCATGTGTTCTGCTAGCAACGATAGCGCAAAGCGCGGCCAAGGGGAAGCGCCAAAATGCGCAGCGCTGCAAAGCCGCAACCGAAGCTACGGAGTGCTGGTACATGTCTGGCCCTGGCGACCACGCTGGTCGCCGCGCTGCCAATTCTTGGATTTCCTTCCCGCAGTGGGGGCAGAGCGGCGCGCTCGGAAAGTCTTCCCGGATTCGGATTCTCGTGTTTGTCACGCCCGAGTGTCGCGTTGCACGGATCAGTAATCCACTACAACGGAGGGGAATAGTTGGAACCATCGGCCCTGGGCGCACGCAGTGCCACCGTGAGCGCAGAAACCGGACCGCGAGCGCCGGCCATACTCCATTCTCACTGCACGACCTCGACAGTCGAGGTTGGGTCATGCACCCCAAACCGGTTCACCGTCCGAGCCTCCAAGCGGTTCAGGCCCGGGCGAATGGCCCAGAGCAGATTCGCGTCGGTTACGCCCCAGGAACCGCCAGCGAAGCGAACTTCATACGCCTGGAAATTCGGTGTCATGGTCTGGAGCTTCACCGCGACCTTGCCCTGCTCGGACGCCAAAGTCACCGCTGGCGCAATTCCCGGAGCTTGGGATTCTCGGCGGAGTCGAACTTGAATCGACGCGTGTACTCGCTCTCGATGTAGGGTGGCGCATCCACCCGCTTCACCCTTACAGAACCCCCGTCCAAGGCCAACGAGGTTCCTTCCGCAGTCGCTGATCCCGTTG
>ENA-UOWO01007451-UOWO01007451.1-activated-sludge-metagenome-genome-assembly--contig:-NODE-7451-length-10824-cov-5.059337_pt1 | contig 10824 bp, 5 predicted proteins | sample MGYA00238148_ERZ761564 | MGnify/ENA primary metagenome ERZ761564 (study PRJEB28885, sample SAMN05720194) | activated sludge metagenome | isolation source: Anaerobic digester | place: USA...
TTAAGTACTATTGCTTCAATGCTTGGTGATAAACTTGACCTTATAGCAACCCAACAAAAAGCCAAAGAGAAAGAAATAGAATTGATAAAATTGGGTGCTGATCTCGCTGAATCTCAACTTACGGCGCTCAGATCGCAAATGAATCCACACTTTATCTTTAATGCATTAAATTCTATCCAATATTTTATCTATACAGGTGAAGTTGATAAGGCCAACGGATACTTGAGTGATTTCGCACACCTCATGCGCCTCGTTTTGGAACAAACTAAAAATAGGAGTGTCAGCTTGGAGGAAGAAATAAAATTGTTAAATATCTATTTAAAAATTGAGTCCTTGAGATTTGATAAAGATTTTAAATATGAAATAATTGTGGCAGATGAAATTTCCGATCATGAGCAGATCAATATACCGGGAATGATTATACAGCCACTTGTAGAAAATGCCCTAAAGCATGGTTTACCTTTGAAAAAAGGGGATAAAAAAATCGTTATCTCCTATGCCATCGTTTCTGATCACCTTATTTGTTCTGTTTCGGATAATGGTATTGGAATAGAAGTATCTCGAAAATTGAAAGATAATCAAGAGATCAAATTTCCACATAATTCTCTGAGTATGTCTATTATCAATTCCAGAATTCAGATGCTCAATAGAATCAACAACCAAATTACAGTTTTAAAAGTGAACCAGAAACCATACCCCGAAACAGGCACAACAGCGATTATTAAAATCCCTCTTCAAACAAATTATTTCTGATGATCAACATATTAATCGTAGATGATGAATTGATGGCTACCAAAACCCTCACTTTGATGATCCAAAAGAGTTTGGAGATTAAAGCAGAAATCAAGGCAGAAACTGATTTTCAAAAGGCATTATTGCTGGTCGATTCCTTTAAACCAGATTTGATTATGCTCGACATCATGATGCCACCCCACACTGGTTTTGAATTTTTGTCTCAATGTCGTCATCGCAATTTTGTAATTATTTTTACGACTGCCTTTGATCACTATGCAATCAAGGCTATTAAATTTTCGGCACTCGACTATTTATTAAAACCGATTGCTGCCACTGAATTGAAAGAAGCATTAAATCGTTTCTTGATAATGAAATCAAACGCTAAACCAGAATTATACAATCATTTGCTAGACAATTTGAGGATGACAGATTCCAAACAATATACCTTGGCCATACCTACTTTAGAGAAAATTCATTTTATTGATATTTCACAATTAATTAGGTGTGAAAGTGACAGCAACTATACTTGGTTTTATTTACAAAATGGATCAAAAATTATTGCTTCCAAGACTATGAAACATTTTGAACCTATTTTGTTGGAACATCAATTTGTCAGAATCCACCGCTCCCATCTTGTCAATAGAAAATTCATGGATGCAATACATCATCAGGAGATTTTGGTTTTAAAGGACGGCACTTCATTGCCTTTGTCCCGTTCTAGAAAAAATGATCTACTGGGTTGAGATACACCCGAAAATAGATTTGATCCATTCACCAGAACAGAAGAACTGTATATAGTTAGTGTGATTTTAGGCAATTCGAGCCAAAGAAACACTATTCAACCATAGTTCTTGCTAAGAAAGTAAGAAAATAAATAACCATTCTTTTGCATTAAATTTTATACATACCTTTACTTTTCTTGAGCTTCTATACGGCACATGGTGGGATGGCCAGCGAAGTTTCAAATACATTAACTGAATAATTAATTAAAAAGCAAATTTATTGAGTAAGAGCATTAGCATATTGGGATGTGGTTGGTTGGGTCTGCCCTTGGCAATTGATCTGTTGAAGAAAGGATATGAAATATTGGGATCTACTACATCTTTTGACAAATTAAATATTCTGAAAGAAAATGGCATTAAACCGTTTCTGATTGATATTGAAAATCCAGACGGGGATATGGGCGATTTTTTGAATGCAAAAGTTTTAATTATTGCTATAACATCTAAGAGCATTCCAGATATAAAACGGTTGGTAAATAAAATTGAAGAGTCAGAAATTCAAAAAGTATTGTTCATCAGTTCTACCTCCGTTTATCCATTTACGAATGGAATTGTCACCGAAGAAACAAATACAGCCAACACACCGCTAGCAGAAATAGAACAATTGTTCATCACAAACAAAACTTTTGATTCTACAATTATCAGATTTGGTGGTTTATTTGGATATGATAGAAAACCAGGAAATTTCGTCAGAAAGGATAAACCAGTTGAGGATCCGGATGGATTTGTTAACTTAATTCACAGAGATGATTGTATTTCAATAATTGAACAAATCATTGTAAAAAATGTGTGGAATGAAGTGCTCAATGCGGCTGCAGACAGTCACCCCAGAAGACGAGATTTTTATCTGAAGGAAGTTCAAAAAATAGGAGCGAATAAAGTCACCTTTAATGAAGATTCAGAAAGTAAGTATAAAATTATTGACAGTCAAAAATTAAAAGATTTATTGAATTATGAATTTAAATATGCTGATTTAATGAGCATATAACAAGTCATAGGTAAAAAACGGAAATGCTTTAGATAATCTACCAAAGTCCATAATGCATTTTTAAATCTCAAGCCAAAAATGTGATAGAATAGAAGTTTATTATTTCTTTTATTTTATCCCTAGCCTTGTCAGTAAATGTTCTTTCTTTGATTTGGAAACATTCAACTCGTCTCCATTAATCATGATGATGGAAGTTCCGCTTGTTCTTTTATACTGATTGATATGTTGCACATTTACGACAAGTGAATGATGCACTCTCTCAAAAAGCTCTTCTGGTAACAATTGCTCGGTTTCTCCCAATGACTGAGAAAGCAGCAGTTTTTTACCACTATTCAGAATGACGTCCGTGTATGCACCGCTTGCTCGGCAATAGATGATTTCATTCACAGGAACAAAATCATAACCTTCCCTGCTGGGAATGGCCATCTTTTGTCTTTCTACTGGGGTTTTATTGTTTTGCAGCAGGTTCTGGATAACTCCACCGTTTGTCTTAGACTTTAAAATTTCTGCAGTTTTATTCACCGCGTTAATTAGGTCGTTGCTGTCAATTGGTTTCAATAAATAATCTACTGCACTTACCCTGAAAGCTCTGGCGGCAAACTGATCATAGGCAGTGGTAAAAATGATATGGAAGCCGATGTCATCACCCAGAACTTCCAACATTTCAAATCCATTCATCCAGGGCATTTCCACATCCAGGAAAATAAGATCAGGTTTATTTCTTTTAATCGACAGCATACCTTCTTTTGCGGAAAAACAAGTATCCATTACTTCTACATTACCACAAAACATTTTTAGATCGTTTTCAAGGCTTTTCACGCAATGCGCTTCGTCATCAATAATAATTGCACGGATCATGTTTGTTTTTTAAAGTTTAAGATTACTAATGTACCGGTAGGATTACTGGCATCGTCCTTTTTATCAACAAGTTCTATGGAACCATCCTGGTTATTGAGGTTATTATAAAGACTTAGCCGTCCTCTTACCAATTGCATTCCTTTTGATTCATAGGTTGACGATGATTTTGATTTATTGCGCATTGCTCTTTCCCGGCCAATTCCATCATCGTCTATCCTGCATTCGACAGCTTCCTCATTTCCAGTTACTGTTATCATAACTTCACCATGTCCTTTGGGCAAAATGCCGTGCCAAATGGCATTCTCAATAAAGGGCTGTATAATCAATGGCGGCACTTTGATAGAATGGAGGTCGGTTTCCTTGTCAATATGAAAACTACAGCGAATATTATTGCCAAACCGCAGTGATTCCAATTGCGTATAGAGTCTGCAAGTTTCGAGTTCGTCATGCAGAGATATTTCATGTTCTGCATTGCTGAGTTGGTTGCGTATCAGTTTAGCAAAGGTGGTAAGGTAAATTACTGCTTCCTGCCGCTTATCTTCCTGAATCAGTGCTTTAATTGAGTTCATACAGTTAAAAATAAAATGAGGGTTCATCTGAGCACGCATGGCTTGGGCCTTCAATTCTGCAGACTTCCTTTCGAAAGCTGATTTTTCTCTTTCTTTTCTGATAATATCCTGAATGCGGATTCTTATGAGGAAATACGCGAGCGCCAATACTGCAATTATGCACAGAGAAATAAACCACCAAGTTTGCCAGAATGGCGGAAGTATAACGATGGCCAAACTTTTGATATGCGAACTCCACTTACCAGCTGTGTTGGTCGCATTCGCTTTAAAAACATACTTTCCAGGAGGTAGATTGGTATAGGAAGCTACATTATCACTGCGCGAATATATCCAGTCACTGTTGTAATTTTCGAGAATGTAGCGATATTGAATCTTTTCCGGAATGTTATATTCGAGGGCAGCAAAACTAAAGTCAAAAAAATTTTCTCGATAGGATAATCTCACCTCGTTCAAACTATTAATTGATTGTTTAAATGGAGATGAAGGTGTTCCAAAGTCGGCTGCGCTATTATTGATATGTATATCAGTCAAAGCGATTTCGGGCTCAAATGTATCTATTGACACATTGTGGGGATCAAAAACCGTAAAGCCATCTATTCCACCAAAGGAAAATCTGCCGTTTGGCAACTGAAAAAAGTGATAACGGTTAAATTCATTTCCAGGCAATCCATCACGACTCGTGAACGTACGCAATTCGCCATTATTGGGATTAAATGAAAAGATTCCTTGGTTTGTGCTGCACCAGAGGGTTCCAGTGTCATCAGATAAAACAGCATAAACTGTATTATTGGGCAGACCATTCCTGGTAGTATAACTACTGAAAACTCCCTTTGATTTATTAAAACGAATCAAGCCTGAACCCAATGACCCTATCCATAGAACATCTTTATCTTTGGGGTCAGGTACAATATTCATGAGTTGATTTACGGGTAGAGCGCCTTTTGTATTCGCAACTGTGAATTGAATGGTTCTATTATTTTTTCTGTTATAGTAATAGAGTCCATTTTGTGAAGTAGTTATCCAAAAATCATCCTCTCCTTCGATGTACATAGAACTGACAGCATGCGCAGTCAAATTATCAACTAGCCCGATTGGAGGGTAGACTGTCATCATTGATTTTTTTTCATCAAAATAGACAGGTCGAAGAAAATAATCCATGCCCCACATTTTGCCTGAAGTCGAAAAAGCCAACACATTGACGTTTACGTTTTTCACTACAGAAGAATCGCTATATCTCCATAAAGTATGATGTAAACGCTCATTTTCCAAGTAAGAAATATCGCGGGTCGAAAACTGGCTGTTAACACCGTTGGTAAACCAGATTCTTCCCTGGTTGTCTTTCTTCCATCTAAGTTGATAGGGATCCATACCATAAAGAAAACTCTTTCTTATCTGATCTTCAGGAACTTTTATTATATCTTTTAGCAAGTCTGACTGAAAAGATTTTTTATAAAAGTAGGCAGGCAATCTGGAAATTCTGAGGTCGAAAGTTTGTATTCCTGAGCCGTTTCCTCCCAACCATAATACGCCCGACCGATCAATCAATATTGACTTATAGCCGTTTTTGAGATGAGCATCGCTTTTCCATATTGACAAATTATTTTCTGGTGATAAGATGTACATATTAAGATTGTGCTCGAAATAAACCTGGTCCGTTTCATCGCATGCAAGTAAAAAGCTGAAATCACCCTTTCTCGAAGGCAAATCAATCGTGGTGAATAATGCCTTACAGGGAGAATAGATTACAATTCGGCTTTCATCTTTTATAATAATATCTCCGCTTTTCCTAATTACTACAGGTGTATTCTTCCATGCTGCACCCATATGGGGATTTTCGAAATTGTATTTTGCGAATACCTTGTGAGATTTGTTTTCATCTGTCAATACCATTGCTGTATCCGTAATCATCATCACCTTTCCTTTAGATGATGTGATGCCTACAAGTCCGTCTGATTTTAAATTCCAATCTGAATGGGAAAAAGACCGTAATGTATGTTTCTTAATGTTGCATATATAAATACGCTCAAAGGTTCCAAATAACCAATAATTACCTTTTCCGTCTTCTGTTATGGAGTTACCATCTCGAAGGCCCTTGCGCAACGGATGGAACAATGGATCATTTGTAAGATGGGTAAGTATTTCAGTGTCTGTATGGAGGAGATCAATATCTCCTGATTCATACCGGATCCACAGATAGCCTGCATTATCAAGATACAAATTACTAATGATATTATTAGCCAGAGTGGTAGAATCGCCAGGCAAATGTTTAAATACTTTAAATTTTATGCCATCATATTTTGCCAAGCCATCACGTGTACCTATCCAAATAAAACCAGTGCGATCTTGGGCTAATCCGCTAATAAAAGATTGAGGCAAGCCATCTTCCACATTCAGCATTTTTATAGGAACGGGTAATCTATTTTGTGCAAATGAAACTGCAGCAAAAAATAGAAAAGCTACACATATAATGATAGGTTGAAGATATTTCATTTTTGTGAATAACCCGTACGCAAATTAAGGCAATTTAAAAAGATTGGACATTGCTGATTGCTATTTATTTCAGCAATCCACCAAGTTCTATGTAATCTTGGCGGATTGCTGAATTTTAATTCATCATTTTTAATTAACTTTAAGTATGGGTATGGTTTTCATCTCCTGGTTTGCAATTACTTTCAGGTAAAATACCCCATTGGTTGCATGGCCAAGAGAGATATGTCTTTTTTCTGACGAATCTGCTCGTCCAATTGAAAGTGCTCCTACCTCTTTTCCTGATGCATCAATAGCCAAAACCTTCACATTTTTTCCATCAGCGCCCCTAACGATAAATTCTACCTCATCGTTGATAACTGGATTGTTTAAAACAGTCACATTGAATGGTGATTTTACATTTAGGTCTGAAAAGCTCATCAAATCGCTTGGCACTGTAGAACGCATATTTAATATTGGCGATTCAGGTTCAACACCATACACCAATGTGTTTTTATGATAAATGGTGACATGTACATTCTCCGTCATCAATGTGCCTGTTTTGAAAGAATGATCATTCAACTGATTGAAATCTGACCAGTCACTTTTCGTTATGCGACCTTGAATCTTGCCTGTGGAACTAGCAGGATATAGGCTATCTGGTGCCGTAAAACTAATTTCAAGATATGCATCTGCATTTACCAACGGAGATGTCAATGTTACAATTTTACCTTGCACAAGATTATTGCCCAACTCTGCGTAATCCAAAGAATAGTTGAGTGGTGTATTTCCTTCAGCTGTAAACCAATAACGCATCTTGATATCTTTGTAAGATAACGGTGTATTTCCTTCATTATTCAGTTTGATATAGTTTTGTAGGGCGTTGGTGGTTGTGCCAAAACTGTTCTGAGATGTATAAGATTTAAGGCTTTGTACTGGTTGATCCACCTCAGGTTCAGTTCCCCAAACGAGCATACCAGACTTATATAATGTAATCTTGTTATTCTTGGCATAATTGCCAGAAGAAGCGTAAGAATGGTCATTGGCTTCATTGAAATTGGTCCAATCACTTTTCCCTGCTCTTGATTGAATGGGCCCTGAATTACCCATGGCAAGAAGGTTACCAGCCGATGTATCAAAGGTATATTCAATGTATCCGTATGCACCTTTTCGAGGTTCGGCAAGCTTTACATATTTCATTTTTACTTTACCTGTACCAAGTTGGGCCCAATCGATGTAGAGATTTGTCATTGGTGAAAAATCTTCTACGGTTAACCAATATCGTATGGAAAGGTCCTTGTAAGCTACTGCTGAAGCTCCTTCGTTATTCACTTGCAGGTATGGTCTTATGTTGTTATTGTTCAATTTATTATTATCACCATCTTTATACAAAACACTCAAACTAGCAGCGACAACCTGCACATCTACTGTTACAGGATTAGAAATTGGGCTGCTGCATCCACTATTGTTTTGTACCACTACTGTGAAGACGCCACTTGTATTTGTTGTAATAGATGATGTAATTGCATCATTATTCCACAAGTAAGATGCAAATCCTGCCGGTGCATATAAGGTTACCCTACCCCCTTGAGAAAAACTCAAAGGTCCACTTGCCGTAATCACTGGTTTTTCTGCTAATGCATTCACCGTTACATTGACCACATCTGAGGTTGCGCTAACGCAACCGATATTGTTGGTTACTGCTACACTAAATGATCCGCTTTCCGATACTTGAATACTTGGGCTGGTAGCTCCATTGCTCCACAAGTATGAAACAAATCCCGCTGGAGCAGATAAACTTACACTTCCACCCATACAGAAATTGGTTGGTCCATTGGTTGTAATCACCGGTTTTTCCGCTAACCCATTGACCGTTACATTGACCACATCTGATGTTGCGCTGCTGCAACCATTACTGTTCGTTACTACTACTGTGAATGATCCGCTTTGCGTTACTTGAATACTTGGGCTAGTCGAGCCATTGCTCCACAAGTAAGATTCAAATCCTGCTGGGGCTGATAAACTTACACTGTCACCAACACAGAAATTGGTTGGTCCACTTGTTGTAATCACTGGTTTTTGTGCTAATGCATTCACCGTTACATTGACAACATCTGATGCTTCGCTGCTGCAACCATTACTGGTGGTTACCACTACGCTGAAAGATCCGCTTTCCGTTACTTGAATGGTTGGGCTGGTAGCTCCATTGCTCCACAAGTAAGAAACAAATCCTGATGGGGCTGATAAAATTACACTTCCTCCAAAACAGAAATTGGTCGGTCCACTTGCTGAAATCACTGGTTTTTCTGCTAATGCATTCACCGTTACGTTGACAACATCTGATGTTGCGCTGCTGCAACCATTGCTGTTAGTTACTACAACACTAAATGATCCGCTTTCCGTAAGTTGAATGGATGGGCTTGTCGCTCCATTACTCCACAAGTAAGAAGCAAATCCGGCTGGAGCTGATAAAATTACACTTCCACCGATGCAGAAATTGGTTGGTCCACTTGAGGTGATTATTGGTTTCGCAGGTAATGAAATTACATCCATTTGGATTGTATCATTTGCTATGCTTGGATTCACACAACTTTCACTACTGTTCAATTGCACACTTATTTTATCGCTGTGTGTAAGATTATTGATTGTATAGGATGCGCTATTGTTCCCTACGTTTACATTGTTCTTCTTCCATTGGTAAGCTGGGTTTATACCGCCATTTTGAGGAATAGCTGAAAATGTAACTTCAGTTCCTGTGCAAATGGGACCACTGACACTTGAGATGATTTTTACAGAAGTAACAGACGGTAGGGCAAAAGGGGATTCATAAGCCCCCATATCAACAGTGGATTGTTGTAAACGACCTTTGCCGGTAAAATCTGACGAGAGGTTTCCAAGCTTGCTGTTATTTCCACCATTAATTGCCGGAGAGTTACACATGATATTTAAGCCGTCTCGGCTGTGCCAAAAATATTGTCGGCACCGTTGGGATCAGCTGGATTAAGGAAGGAAGGATTGCTTTTGAGGTTACCAGTTCCAGGATAAAGGAGTGTACGATCAACAATGCTATAGGTAACAGTTGCGGTTTCATCATTAAAAGATGAGCTATTGTTCCATATGATACTGTTGGTCACAACTGGTGTAGCGCTTGTATTGGCTATTGCTCCACCGTGGGTAGCAACGTTGCCCGTAAATGTGCAGTTTAATATGATTGGAGATACATTATTCCAATTATACATACCACCCCCAGTTGCCTGCGCTGTATTTTGAATAAAAATTGAATTGGAGATTGCAGGTGATGAGTTATTGAAATTAAACATTCCCGCGCCACTAGATGCCTGGTTATTGGTTAATACACAGTTGGTAATTGAGGGTGAAGAAAGGTGGTTTAAGAAACCGCCGCCATAAGTACCTGTTGCATTATCGAAAATGACACAGTTGCGGATCGCAACTTTTCCATTTGCAGCATTTGAGCGAAGGTATAGGCCACCGCCTTCATTTCTTTGCACACCAAAGCCATTGTAATTTTTGGCCATCGCACTGCCATTTGCATTTCCTCCTTTTATAATGAACCCATCCAACACCAGACTATCAGCTCCTGCACCAACACCAGCAATTACTACGACGTGGTAACTGTTATCACTGTTGTCAAACGCGTTTCCTAAATCACCACTTAAGGTTGTGGCATTTACTGCTGCATTCCTAGTTCCACCACCGGAAGGATAACCACCATAAATTTTCAATCCTCCTCTCAGTATAGGAAAAGTAACATCGCGGTCTCCGTCATCTGTTGGTAGGTATGTGCCTTTAGCCACATGAATTGTATTGACATTGCTGCATTGAGAAGCGACAGCTAATGCCTCACGCACTTCCTTGAACGCTGTGGCCCATGTGCCCCCATTGCCCGACCTCGATATGGAGTTGTCAACGTATAAAACAGATTGTGTACAGCTACTTCCTTCATAAGCACCTCTATCCACAGTTCCTTGCTGAATTCTGACTGTGCCTGAAATATCTCCAGTGATACCAGCGGGAATGGCTCCATTATTTCCTGAGTTGGAAGCAGTGCTGCCTGCCAATAACGTTAAGCCGTCATCTGATGTGCCCCAAATATTATCTGGTCCGTCGGCATCATCAACATTGTAAAAAAGAGGATTAGACTTTAGGTTGCCAGTGCCTGGATAAAAGCTGGGACTTTCCACATTACTATAGCTAATGATTGCCGACTGGTCACTCAATAATGGACTGTTTCCCCAAATTACAGCGTTTGAGATTACCGGGCTGGACACTCCGATATTGTAAAATGCACCTCCGTTAGTAGCCGTATTTCCATACATAGTTGAGTTGATCATTGAGGGCGAGGAACTATTCCAATTGAAAATACCACCACCATTTGATCGAGCTGTATTTCTTGTAAAAAGAGTAT
>ENA-UOWO01007453-UOWO01007453.1-activated-sludge-metagenome-genome-assembly--contig:-NODE-7453-length-10820-cov-4.178820_pt1 | contig 10820 bp, 8 predicted proteins | sample MGYA00238148_ERZ761564 | MGnify/ENA primary metagenome ERZ761564 (study PRJEB28885, sample SAMN05720194) | activated sludge metagenome | isolation source: Anaerobic digester | place: USA...
TTCGAAGACCAGCTCAATGAAGCGTTGAAAAACAGCGGTTTGGCTGCCATGGTTTCCTATGATGAAGTCGATGCTTTACTCGACGGAATCGACATCGAAAAACCCACCATCGACTTCTCAGCCATTGGCGGCCTGGCCAATATTAAGGAAGAAATCGCACTGAAGGTGATTCATCCTTTGAAACATCCGGATATCTACAAAGCGTATGGAAAGAAAATAGGAGGGGGGATTCTTATGTACGGACCTCCCGGTTGCGGGAAAACCCTCATTGCCAGAGCCACAGCAGGTGAAATAAAGGCCAATTTCATCAGTGTCGGCATCAACGATGTGCTCGATATGTGGGTGGGCAACAGCGAGAAAAATCTGCACGATGTGTTCGAACAGGCCCGGCTTAACACGCCATGTGTTCTGTTTTTTGATGAAGTAGATGCCATGGGTGCCAGCCGCAACGATATGCGCAAAACCAATTCCCGCTTTCTCATCAACCAGTTTCTGGACGAACTCGACGGAGTGAAACATTCCAACGAAGGCATCCTGGTTCTGGGCGCCACCAATTCGCCCTGGTTTCTGGACACAGCATTCCGCCGGCCTGGACGCTTCGACCGCATCATCTTTGTTTCACCTCCCGATCTGCAGGCAAGAGAAGAAATCCTCAATCTGATCCTTCAGGAAAAACCAACGGAAACCATCGATGTAAAAGCCATCGCCAAACTCACAGAAGGCTATTCAGGAGCTGATCTGCAGGCTCTGCTCGACATAGCCATCGAATCAAAACTGACGGAATCGCTCAAACAAGGAAAGGTTCTGCCCATCTCCACTTCCGATTTGAAGAATGCCGTTTCCCGGCACCGTGCCACCACCAAAGAGTGGTTTACCACCGCAAAGAATTATGCCCTGTACAGCAACGAAGGCGGCTTGTACGACGAAATACTCAAATACCTGAACATCAAAAAGTAAGACCCAATGGAAGAAGTTGAAATTCTCGTTCAGCGTGGACGGGGTCTTGTCGAACTCAAGCGATACCCTGCCGCCATTGCCGAACTCAAAAAAGCCCTGTCCGTAGAACCGGAGCATTTCCTGGCATTGGTGCTGCTTTGCGGTTGTTACATCGATACCAAAGACAAGAAGCCGGCGTTGGGATATGCGCAGAAACTGGTTTCGACGAATCCTTCTGAAGACATTGCTCATTATTATCTGGCTCTTGCCTGGGATATGAACAGTGAGCCGGTGAAGGCGATGGAAGAAATTCGCACTGCCATTGAAATCGATCCTTATGATGCGGACTATTTCGGATTTCTGGCTGCGCTCTACATTGAGAACCGCGATTACAAAAAGGCACTGGAGTTTGTGGAAAAGGGTCTGGAAGTGAATCCGGAAAATGTACTTTGCCTCAATCACCGTACGCTGATTCTCACAAAACTGGGAAGGAAAGATGAAATGGCTTCGGCTGCCGAAGACACTTTGTCTGCATCTCCCGACAACTGGTATTCCCATGCCAATGTGGGCTGGAGTTACCTTCAGTCTGGCGATCATAAAGCTGCCCGGGAGCATTTTATGGAAGCCCTTCGGCTGAATCCCAATGCTGAACATGCGAGGGATGGAATGAAGGAATCGCTCAAAGCACAGAATGTGATTTTTCGGTGGTACCTAAATTATGCCTTCTGGATGGCCGATAAGGGTGACAAAGTGCAGTGGGTTTTCATCATTGGATTCATTTTAGTGCGGCGGATATTCTCCAGTCTTGCCCAGACCTACCCTGCTTTTTATGGAGTAGTAGCAATGATGTTTTTGTTGGTCTATTCCATGTGGATCATGGACCCGATCGGCGATTTCATTTTGCTCACCAACCGTTTTGGCCGCCATCTTTTAGGTGATCATGAGAAGAAAGCCGGATGGATTACCGGATTGGGATTGGGCATTTCCATCGTTCTGGCACTGGCAGGCGTGGCCATGGGAATGGAAGAATTGTATTTCGCAGCTGGGGTTGTGGCAACATCCATCATTCCATTGGGACGGTTCTTTCATTCAGAACCAACAACCCGAACCCGGTTTGCTCACATCGCTACGTTTGTGGTGGTATCACTGGCTGTGGCCACTTTGGCTGATATATTCATTCTCCAGAACGGAATCTGGTTGGGGGTCTACATCAGTAGTCTGGTGATCTACAGTTTTACAATGAACTTCCAGAAGTAGGAAACTGCTTTTCGGCGGACGGCACTGATTGTGTCAAATCAGGTGTCAAACGGCTTCGGCTTTTTATTCCGGCTTGCCTTTTCGGCGATTTCGTTGATCCGGTTCTGACGGGTTTCCGGACGTTTGGCCAGTACAATCCATTGCAACAGGAACTTCTTTACAGACTTACTAAACGCCTCAAAGTTTTCTTTCGAACCAGGAAACAACGCAAAAGCTTCCTCCAGATCAGGTGGCGATTTAATCTCTTCCACTTCATCAAGAAGGCTCCAACTGCCGTTTTGTTTCGCGATCTCAATGATTTCGAAACCGGCTGGCGCCATCAATCCTTCTTTTACCAGCCGCTCGATTTTATCCTTATTGATTTTCGACCAGGTGCTTTTGGCTTTTCTCCGGCTGAAAAACTGGTGTGTCGAACCGTTCCCGACTGAAATCACTTTGCTGTCAATCCATCCGAAACAAAGGGCCTCGTCCACCGCTTCCGACCAGGTTAAAGTAGGGCGTCCTGTTGCTTTGTTGTGGTAAACAACCCAGACAGAATTGGCTTTGAGGTGATTTTCTTCGAGCCAGGCCCGCCATTCGTGACGACTGGGTGGATAAAAAATTTCGGTTTCTTTCATTCTAAACGTGTCTATGGATTTTGATTGGACGGAACCCCTCTGAAACTCTCATCATTTACTTTCACCCAGGAAATGTGTTAAGCCTTTCGAAAACGCAGGAAAGGCAGCATCCATATGCCCGAGGTTTGACAAAAGTACCGTTCTGGTTTGCGCCTTATTTGTCAATGCCGATTGCAGCCGCGAAAGGCAGACTTCTGAGGTGACAAAGCTTGTGTCTCCGTCATTTTCTTCTTCATCTTCCAATCCACCAAACGAAATGAAAACGGACGGACCATCGGAATTCGGTGTATTCAATTTCTCGAGCTGTTTCAGTACATAATACCGGTTGTAGTGGACAGAAGGGCTGGCGGCTACAAAATTCCGGAACATCAGCTTTTTTGTCATTAGTTCCTGTTGCATCGCAAACAAACTAAAGTAGCCTCCTAAAGAATGGCCAACAAGGGTACGGTTGGTTGTTTCTGTTCGGTAACGACGATCAATATCCGGAATCAGTTCGGTTTCGAGGAAGGAAAGAAAACGATCTGCTTTGCCACTTAATGCCATTTCATATTCCGGAATAGCGGTTGGGTACGTAAAGTCCCTTGTCCGCAACGAATCCATCCGGACGAGTCCACCATATCCGATTCCGACCAATACAAAAGGGGGGAGTGTTCCGGTTTGTTCGGACAAATGCTGATGAGCTTTCATCAGTGGAAAATAAAAATCCGCATCGAGAAGATACACAGTCGGAAACCGGTTGTTGGAGTCTTCTTTGTAACAATCCGGTACTGAAACCTGGATTTGAAATGTATCTCCAACCGCAGTGGATGAAATGGAATAAGCCGATGGATTTGCGTCAGGAACTGAAACCTGGGCCGTTTCTTGTCTCTGGCAGGAGGCAAAAAGAATGGCGACGAAAAAGAAGATGATTCGCATGAAATGGAGGGAATGTGTCTGAGATGGAAGTTTGAAGTTGAACCGATACATTAAAAAAGTCTGATCATGAGGGCGTTGTTAACGAATGGCTATTCTGTAAATTCCTTGATCAATGCACATCCTTCCAGAAAGGAATTGAAACTTTGTACAACAACTCCGAACGGACCTTCATGTATTTCGCGTTGGGCAATTCTTTCGATTGAATCTTCACTTTGTGTGCTCCGTTCGGTAATTGGCTGATGTCCAGAATAGCGACCAGCCCGATCTGGCTATCCTCTTCTGCCTTCACCTCCATCCAGGCAATGTTTTGGCACAAGCTGTCATCCAGCTTTATTTCAATCAGATCCGATAAAAAGCGTTTGTCCTTTTGAGGATGGCTGTTGTCAAGCAGTCCATCCATCCAGCGGTCATAAAGCAGATTCACCTGCAGGTAATTGTTTTCAATCAGATGAGAAGGAATGGACACCACGCCTCTCCGGTTTGGATCGCATTGATCAGCATAGTATCGTTGAACCAACGCGATGTTGCTGGAAGTGAGCTGGTCTCTGTATTGCCGGGCGTCAAACAAACGGGGCCAGTGCATACCCCGTGCCAACGGAATATAGGTTGTAACACCGGTTATCAGAATAAACGCCATTGCTCCCGCCACAAATGCCGGTCGCTGTACGTTGGAACTGAACATGGCAAGTGGCCGTGCATAAAAGGACCGGAATGTGAGAATGTCGAACAAATAGAAAAAAGGAAACAACACCCAGGCCAGCACAGGAATTCTTCGGATGAATCCCATAGAAAGAAGATCGACAAAATAAACCAGAAGCAAATACGAAATTGCCTCACTGATGGCTCCGGCAATGCCGCCGGATTGCTCCAGACGCTCAATTGAAAACAATATCAGAATTAGTGCCGCCAGAAACCCAATCACAATGATGCTCGAAATGATGGTCATGAAGATCACCAGACCCGACAATCGGTCTACATGCATGATCTGTTCTCTCAGGTCACCTTCCACGTGGCGGGAACGGAAGGGATAGGCTCTTTGCATTTTCCGGCCGTCAATTCCCTGAGGATAAATGTAGTTGATGCACACCATCGCCAGCCAGAACGCTCGCAGCAGGAGGTGGAGGATGAATCCGTTTGTCAGGATTTTGATGCAGGCCATCCCCATAATCAAGCTCAGAGCTGTGCCTGGCAGATCTGAGGTAATCTTGACCGTCCGCATAAAATTGAGGAACAAATCAGGGAACTGCAGCAAGGTAAATACCGCACCGCCTGAAATCAGCAATTCAATTTCCCAGGAATTGTCCTGAAGATTCTGGAGCCACTGCGGTACGGGATTTTTCGGTTGTTCCATCGGAAAGCGTCCGGAAATCATTCATATTCCGGCATGGGGCAAATACGGGTATTTGATCGAATTCTGAAAGTAGGGCATGCTCAACCAGGTTTGCCGATTAAGAATGAGTCACCAAAACACCCGCTGATTTCACAGGATTTAAATTTATATGTTCCGAAAACCTTCAGAATCTGCTGCCAAAAAGCAGGATTTTTGGATTTGAGCGGGCATTTCCGGCTGTTCGCTTATAGTCCTCGCTGCGGTCGTTCCTCCCTGGCTGCGGGCTATCGCTTCCATCCGGGCCGCCTATTTTTTAACAGTTTTCTCTTTCCTGATCACTTTCAGTTCTTTGTAGCCATAAGTCGGATCAGTTTCCCTGTCAAATTCGTACTCTTTCAGAATTACCAGCACGATTTCAGCTGTGGTGTAGACGAAGTTTCCTGGAAGTAAATGCCCTCCGGTCGTCTTTCCGGTCGAATCACTGACCGACATATGCAGGTGCGTGCCTGCTGGCGAAATCGTCCCGGTCAGGCTTACAATCTCCAGTTTGCCAGGAATTTCCGTGCCCTGGCTCTGGTTGGCAAAACGGAGATGCGCCTTATTCAGACTCCCAACACAGGTCACAACAGCCACGGCTTTCCATCCGTTTTCCACCACTTTTTTTTCAATCTCCGTTTTCAGGTCCTGCCCTGGTGTAAGGCGGAAGGCAAACATTTCGGAACCCGATGTAAAGGGCTGTGCTTGGAAAGAAAATGGCATCATCAGGATAAAAATTAAGAGAAACCAGGGTGTCCGGCTGCGGGCAATTGGTTTATTTGCTGTCTGAAAATCTGGTTGCATGATTCACCGTTTTCAAGGACGGAATCGTTCCAAACGGAACAGTTCTTTCCGGATACATCGGGTTGGCAACTACACCAAAAAGGCTGTAATTGTCAAGCCTGGTTCTATTGGAAAATTATTTACCTCCAGCCAGAATTGTTCACCGGATTTTCTCACACCGACTGTCATACTTTTGATTTGAAGCCACTCGCCGAACGGATTCGTCCGAAAAACCTGGACCAGATTGTAGGTCAGGAACATATTACAGGTCCCGGAAAGCCCCTGCGTTCCTGGATCGAAGGGAAACGAATGCCCTCTGTTATTTTCTGGGGACCGCCCGGTGTAGGTAAAACCACGCTGGCACAGGTGATCGCCAGCTCACTTGGCATTCCGTTTGTTCATATCTCAGCCGTATCAGCGGGTGTAAAAGAAGTCCGGGAAGTGATTGCCAGAGCTCAGTTCGAGGGGAAAATCACCCTTTTTCTCGACGAAATTCACCGTTTCAATAAATCGCAACAGGATGCCCTGCTGGGAGCAGTGGAGGCCGGACAGATCATTCTCATAGGTGCCACGACAGAAAATCCGTCTTTTGAAGTGAACCGGGCGCTATTGTCCCGCTGTCAGGTGCTGGTTCTGAAAGAGCACAGTCTGGAGTCTATGGAATCTTTGCTGGCGTTTGCCATTCAGGAGGACACTGTCCTGAAGGAATTGCTCATTGAACTAAACGAAAAGGAAGCCCTCATACTACATTCCGGTGGGGATGGTCGTCGTTTGCTGAACCTCCTTGAAATGGCGGTGGACAGTCAACACAACCAGAATCCAATCAAGATTACCAATGCATCTATCGAGGAACTGGTTCAGACAAGGACCGTCGCCTATGACAAAACCGGTGAGCAGCATTATGACATCATTTCAGCTTTCATCAAGTCAATGCGGGGATCAGATCCGGATGCGGCCTTGTACTGGCTGGCCAGAATGCTGGCAGGAGGGGAGGACATTATTTTCATAGCTCGTCGCATGCTGGTTCTGGCAGCCGAAGACATAGGACTTGCCAACCCGAATGCCTTGCTGATTGCCCAGGCATGTTTTCAGGCTTGTTCGGTGATCGGAATGCCGGAATCAAGGATAATTTTGTCGGAGGCTGTCGTCTATCTGGCCACTTCCCCAAAAGGTAATTCAACGTACAAAGCCATTGGAAGAGCGATGGAGCTGGTGAATCAGTATCCGGATCTTCCGGTTCCTTTCCATCTTCGGAATGCCCCGACCAAACTCATGAAAGACCTGAATTATGGAAAAGGGTATGTGTATCCCCACGATTTTGAGGGTAACTGGGTTGCCCAGCAATATATGCCAGATGCTTTGGTCGGTAAGAAAATTTATGAACCTGGAAACAATGCCAGGGAGAAAAAAGGGTAGGGGAAGTCTCTCATTTGGTTACATGCCTGGAAGCCGGACCGTAATCATTGTTCCTTTGTTTTCTTCTGATTCAATGTCGATCGTGCCTTTGAGTTCATCCACCAGAATTTTGCAGAGGTAAAGTCCTAGACCTCGTCCGCTCACACCCGGGTGAAAGGTTTTGTACAGGTGGAATAATTGTTTTTTAACCTGAGAAATGTCGAGACCTTTGCCATTGTCCTGAAATGTAATCACCACCTGTTTTCCTTCCTTGTAGCCTTTGATGTGGATTTCTGGTTCACGGTCCATTGCTCTGAATTTGAGACTGTTGGTAATTATCTGAATGAGGATGGTCTCAAAATAATGGCGAACTGTAAACAACTGGACTTCCGGATCAATATCGGTTGTGATGGTTTTCTTAAAAGGACTGAAGCTGAATGGGATTTTGGAAATAGCGTTCACAAATGAATTCTGGATTTTAACATTCTCAAACATGAGTGTATTCCGGTCCTTCACTGTGAGGATGGTATTGAGATCTTCGATCACCGAATCCAGATTGGCGGAACTTTGAAAGAGCTTTTCAAAGATTTCCTGGTTGGATGGTGTGAGACCTGAACCATCAATGGCCGAGCACAGCATCGAAATATTGGCGATCTGAGCCCTCAGACTATGAGATGTAATAAAGGTGAATTCCTCCAGATCCCGGTTTTGGGCCAGCAGCTGTTCCATCAGTTCACGGCGTTCGCTCTCTTTTTTTCGTCGTTCAGTCACGTCCCGGAAACACACGGCCAGACCATCTTTGGAAGGATAAAGGCTGATGTCATACCACAATCGTTTGGGTGCATAAAACTCTTCAAACTGAACTGTTATGCGTCGCTTTTTTGCTTTTCTGAAGAACTGATAGAATTTCGCTCCCTCATCTGCCGGGAAAATTTCCCAGATGTTTTTGCCCAGAAGAAAGCTCCTTTTTTTCTCCAGAAGCTTTTCGGCTTCCAGGTTAATATTGCTTAGTAACCAGTTTTTATCCAGAACGAAAATGGCATCGGTCACACCTTCCAGGATGTTATGGAGTTTCATCGCATAATCCTTGTTCCGTTTTTCTGCCTCTTTTAGATTTGAAATGTCATCGGCAATTAAAAGGTACTGAGCCGGGTTGTCTTCAGAATCGAGGATTGGGATAATGGAACAATTCACCCAGAAATGAGAACCTTGTCTTCGAAAGAATTTCCGTTCACCTCTCCAGCTTTTCTGTTCGGCCATAAACTGGTTGATTTCCTGATTATGTTCGGTTTTGTATATGCTGGATTGCAGCATGGACCAGGGCTTGCCAATCAGTTGTTCCGATTTGAAACCAGATTTTTGAAGAAGATTGTCGTTCACAAACACAATGGTTCCTGAATTATCCATCAGAGCGAGCAGACTGTTCTTGGATACCGCTTCCTGGAAACGTTCCAGATACCGGTATACTTTTTCCATTTGCGATTCTGCTGAAACCTGTTTGGTAACGTCATTGGCCAGAACCAAACGTGCCTTATGCCCTCTGAACTGAAGGAAACTGGAAACCAGTTTTACAAAAATGAGACTTCCGTCCTTGCGGAGGTGGCGCCAGTTTTTATCGGACCTAGATTCCAGATCGTTGTTCCGGATCGCTTGCAATAGGTCATCCACATCCTCTTTCGGACGAATCTGGCATACTGTCATTCTGAAAAACTCGTCATGGGTATACCCGTAAAATTTTACCGCAGCATCGTTCACTGCTAGAAAGTACAGTGTTTCGGTGTCGTACACCCACATGGGGTGCGGGTTTTTATAGAACAGTGATTTAAATGTTGCCTCAGAATCAATAAGCCTGATTTCTTCTGCTTTATGATCTGTGGTTTCAGAAAGCATGGTATCCAACCGGATGATTTCACCAAGGTCGTTTTTTACCAGTTGTTTGCGTTCCCGGATCCACTTGATTTTTCCACCTGGTGTAAGAATGCGATACTCAAGTTCTTCCACATTATTGGTGAGCAGAACTTTGGAATAGAGATCAATAAACGGTGCATCGTCCGGATGTACGCAACTTTTCAAAATGGAGGGTTCCATCCGGATCAGATCCATCGGCATTTCATATACAGATGCAAAGTTGTCTGTTAGGAAATTCACTTTCCCAGTCAAAACATCTTTGCTCCAGACCATCTGGCCGAAGTTCGCAAAGATTTCCGTAAGAATTCCTGGCCGGGTAGAGGTGTTCAAATCGATAGTAGCAGTATTAACAGGAACATGAACTCCGGACACCGGCATTCACTCCGTAAAAATTGCCACGAATCACCAACCAATCAAAAGCCCAGTACCTTATTTGCTGATATTGAAGGATTCAGCTTGTTCCAATTGAAACATTCACCTGATTAAAGTCGGTTCATGTACTGACGGATGGCACCATCTTTCCAGGAGGCAAACTCCTGATTGATAATTTTTTGACGTGCTTGTCTTACAAGATATAAGTAAAAGGAAAGATTCTGAATGGACGCGATCTGAAGTCCAAGGTATTCTTTGGAAATGAACAAATGGCGGAGGTAAGATTTCGAATAATTCTGACTTACGTATCCCTCAAGTCCAGCATCGATCGGGGAATTGTCAAATTTCCATTTTTCGTTTTTGATGTTTATGATGCCTTCCGATGTAAATAACATTCCATTCCGTCCGTTTCGGGTCGGCATCACGCAATCAAACATGTCCACTCCAAGTCCAATGCAGGTGAGAATATTCTCTGGTGTTCCGACGCCCATCAGGTAACGGGGTTTGTGCTGTGGAAGTATTTTATTCACCCGTTCGGTGTGCTCGTACATCATTTCGGCTGGTTCACCAACAGACAATCCGCCGATGGCATTTCCAAACATATTCCGGCTGGCGATATAGGCGGCTGATTCCTCCCTTAGGTCTGGAAAAACGGAGCCTTGCACAATCGGAAACAGAAATTGCCGGTGTCCATAAATTGGAGGATTTTCAGCCATCCAGGCAATGCATCGATCCAGCCAGCGGTGTGTCATTTCCATTGAATTCCGGGCATAGGCATATGTGCATGGATAAGGTGCACATTCGTCAAAGGCCATCACAATGTCTCCACCGATGCTTCTTTGAATTTCCATCGCCCGTTCGGGGGTGAACAAATGGCTACTGCCATCGATATGCGATTTGAACGTAACCCCGTTCTCTTTGATTTTCCGTTGCGAAGACAGACTGAACACCTGGTAACCACCGCTATCTGTGAGGATGGGCTTGTTCCATCCATTAAATTTGTGGAGTCCGCCAGCATTTTCCAGAACATCAGTTCCAGGTCGAAGGTAAAGATGATAGGTGTTCCCCAGAATGATCTGGGCCTTGACATCGTTGGTTAATTCCCTCTGATGGACGGCTTTAACGGTTCCAGCCGTACCAACTGGCATGAAAATGGGGGTTTCAATGGAGCCGTGGTCGGTATGGATGATTCCTGCCCTGGCAGAAGAATTTTCATCTTTTGCCAAAAGATCAAACTGCATCTTCGCTTTGTTTTGTTTGTTTTGCGGGGC
>ENA-UOWO01007454-UOWO01007454.1-activated-sludge-metagenome-genome-assembly--contig:-NODE-7454-length-10819-cov-4.983742_pt1 | contig 10819 bp, 7 predicted proteins | sample MGYA00238148_ERZ761564 | MGnify/ENA primary metagenome ERZ761564 (study PRJEB28885, sample SAMN05720194) | activated sludge metagenome | isolation source: Anaerobic digester | place: USA...
TGCCGTACATGGCGTCGTTGAGCATCAGATCCAGGCGCTCCATCGCTCCCATGGCCGCGATCTCCGGCATGCAGAGGCCCGAGGCGTAGTTCGTGAGGCTGATGTAGCGTTGCTGGTCCTCTGAAACCTCGTCCAGGGCGGCGCGCATGATGCGGAAGTTTTCCTGCGTGGCATAGGTGCCGCCGAAACCGACGGTCGTGGCGCCATAGGGAACGTAATCCAGGAGCGATTGCGCGGTGGAGCGGATCACGGCAATAATATCCGCGCCTTCCGCGGCGGCGGCTTTGGCCTGGACCACGTCCTCGTAGATGTTGCCGGTGGCCACTATCACGTAGATGGCCGGAACCCGCCGGGGCCCGAAGCGCTGGAACAGCTGTTCACGGGTTTCGCGCTGGGTGCGGATATGCTTCAGCATTTTCGCTGACAGCCCGTCCAAAACTTCAAAGATCTCCTGTGGCGGGACGGACGGCAAATTTGTCAAATCGAGGTCCCCGCGCCCCACGGCCTCCGCGACCGACTGCGCGGTCAGGTTTCCGGAGAGCATGGCCTTGGCGACCGGGATGGCGGTGCCATTGGCCAAGGCCTGTTTTGCGTGCAGATGGTCAACCACCACATTGGGCAGCGGCTTTCCGTCCTTGAGGGCGCCGTCGATCCCCAGGAAGCGAAGGACGGTGCGCTCTATGGTCAGAGAAGAATACTCGTCGAAGAGCCAGTTGAAGGATCCGGCAATTTTGGCTGCCGCACTGCGGGCGCGCTGTTTCAATCCGGGATCAATTTCCAGCTTGAGCATCAAACCTCCAAAGCATTATTCTTTCAATGCTTGCACCTTTTTCTGGGAGAGGTGTTTACGTCAAGGAAAAAGCCTCGGGATCCCTTCATTCCGGCAAAAGCGAGCGCAATTTACCATCTATGGCTTGACTGACCGAATATTTGACTTGTTGGAAAGAGTTATCCCGATTATCTTATATAAATAAAGCACATAGAGAACTGATATGAATTACAACATCATCATCGCACTGATCCTGGTCCTGCTTAGCGCCGGGCTGGCAGGCAAGGCCACAAAGACCGACAATCCTGTCAAAACCGTTGATTCCGTGGACCTCAGCCGCTATTTGGGCGTCTGGTATCAGCAGGCCTTTTTCCCGGCCAGATTCCAAAAAGCCGATTGCGGAAAAGTGGTCACAGCAGAGTATTCCCTGGATAAGAAAGGCAAGATCAACGTTACGAATACCTGCTACTCCGATCCCGAGGGCAAAGTCATCAGGAAACAGGCCAAAGCCAAAGCCTGGACCGTCGATCCCAGCAATTCAAAACTAAAAGTAATGTTTTTCTGGCCCTTCAAGGGCGATTACTGGATCGTCAAACTCGACCAGAAAAACTATAGCTACACCGTCGTCAGCGATCCTCACCGGGAATATCTCTGGATCCTGAGCCGCAGCAAGATCATGGATAAAAAGACCTTCGACGAGATAGTAAACTTCCTGGGCACGAACGGCTGGGACCTGAGCAGGTTAGTTGTGACCGCTCCAATAAATTGAACATTTCTTACAGTGCCGCTGATTGTCGGCGCATCGAGTAAGATGACCTGTCCGAACGGTATGGAAAAGGATCCCAAACCCCCTTCTGAAAAGGACAACTTTAATAAAACCGGTTGCTTGATCATTGCCATCGTCGTGATGATCGTTATCCTGGTGGTTCTCAAACTTGCCAATATCTTGATCTAACCACGTTTCGGGAACTAGCCGCAATATATCAGCTCATCACTGAGATTAGTCAGATCATAAAGAAGATGTTATTTACAGCAAGAAATTTCCTCCTGCCTGAGCAATAGTATCTTCAAATCCCTGATCCGAGATTCTACTTGTTATCCACTTAATGCGCTGAAAGGCCGAACCTCATAATCGAAGCAGGATAGATAAAAGTAAGATAAAACAAAAAGGCGCGGGCTGTGCGACCCGCGCCTTTATCTTTGGTCAGAGTTATGGGCTTTTATTCGATGACTATTTCTTTTTGCGGTGAGGCTTCTTTCTTCGGGATGAGCAGCCTGAGGACTCCGTCTTCCATCTTGGCGCTGATCTTGCTCAGGTCGCTGTTATCGGGAAGCAGCAGGTTTCTGCGGTAGCTTCCGCTGTAGCGTTCGCAGCGGTAGATAGTGCCTTTCTTTTCCTCTTTGGTTTCGGTGCACTTGGCTTCCACCAGGAGCTGGTTGTCGTGCACGGAGATCTTTACATCGTCCTTGCGGAATCCGGGCAGGTTGGCCAGGATCTCGTATTCCTTGTCGTGCTCGATGATGTCCATGGCCATGGAACGGAAATTGTCGTCCCCGGCTTCCTCTTCGAAGGTACGGTTGAAGAAATCGTCAAAGATGCTCAGCATCGTGCCCATAGGTCTCATTTGTCCTTTGTAGTAAGGTACGATCTTCATTTTTATTACCTCCAACAATGAATTTCTACCTATATGATAAGCGGATAGGTGAGAAAGGCAAGGAAAAAATTAGCAGTCCCACCAAGGAACTGCTAATTGTTTGATTGGGTGGACAGCCGATAAGGTTATCTTATTTTAATATTATCATCTTACGCGTTTCGACGTAAGAGCCGCTGCGCATCCGGTAATGGTAGATCCCGCTGCCGCAAGGCGTCCCGTGGTTGTCTTTTCCGTCCCAGACAAGCATCAGACTGTTTTTCCCGGCCAATCCGCCATAAAGGTCACGCACCAGGCGGCCTTTGATGTCGAAGATCTGCACCGAAAGTTCCGCGGTAGGATCCTTGACGCTCAGGGCGATCGTGGTGGAGGGATTGAACGGATTGGGGTAATTCTGGCCCAGTTTATTCTCCACAACCGGAGCGGTCACATCATCATCCGCGACCGACAGCGTGGTGAAACGCCGGATCTGGGAGAAGTTGCTGCACCCGGCAACATTGGAGGAACAAACCCGCCAGTAATACTGCGTGAAGGGTTGCAGGCCGTCCACCTGGCAGGAATTGTCAGCCAGATTCGCGAAAAAGAAATCCAGGTTCACGAACCAGGGATCCTGGGCTAGCTGCAAGTTGTAATGATCCGCCAGCGGGACATCCGACCACTGGAAATCGATACTGAGGGGCAATCCGACAGCCATCTGCGGAGGATAGACAAGGTCTGGCGCCACAGGGAGTTCCGTGATTTCTCCAGTCGTAAAATTCATGGTCTGGCAGAAGGGCCCCACGCCGATCTCGGAGATGCTGCACACACGCCAGTAATAAGTGCTGAACGGGGTTAAATTGGTCAGTTGGTAGTAGTTGTGGGGATAATCGATCTCATTGACCAGATAGGTGCTGAAATTCTCGTCAGACGAGACTTGGAATTGGTAGCCGGTGACGCCGGGCACCGCCGTCCAGGTCAGCAGCGGATTGGTGGGAATGTTGGAGGCTCCATTGGCGGGATAAGTGCCCACGGGAACCGCCATCTCGCTGATGATGCTGAAGGCGTAGTAATTGCTGTCCGTCTGGCTGTTGGAATTCTGGGTGACCTTGATGTGCATCTGGGTGGAATTCATCACCGGAACGTTGGTCCAGAAAAAACTGCCGTTATTCGGGGCGTTGCTGCCCAAAACGTTCCAGGTTGAGCCGCCGTCGGTGCTGTAGGACACCGTAACCGTACCGGTAAGGTTTTTGGCCTTCCAGGTAATGGTCTTGTTGCTGCCCGAAAACCAGGTTTCGCCGCCGTGGGGATAGGTGAGCTGGATATCGGAAACCTTGACCTTGAATGTGATCGTTTCCCCGGCGCTGCCTACGTCAAAAAGGTTCAGGCCACCGGAGGAGTTGTTGCTCATAAAGCCGTTGGGCGAGGTTGCCTCGCTGAGTTCGGTGCGCCCTTCCTGGGCGGAAAATTCAGCCATGGCGATCACGCCGTTGGTGGTGGTGTTCGTCCCGTAAGGCCGGTAGATGTAGAGTTCGTCCGGCGGGCCCTGGGCGTTGCCGTCCTCGTTCGTGTTGAGCCGATAGACGAGCAGCCCGTTGCCGGGGACGTTGTGGTCGTAATTTTCCGATGGCCGGCGGTATTCGAGAAGGTAATACTCGTTGGCACGCCAGGAGGGAACGCGGTAAATGTTATTTGTGGAGGAACTTGCCACCGGCGAGAGGGTGTAGGTCCCGGATGCGGTGATGTCCGTTACGGTGCTCACCCACTGGCCGTATTTATGTTTCATCCACACGCTCATGTGCTGCGGAGGGTTCTGGTCGGCGCACATGATATCCCAACTGCCAATGGGGTCGATGGTCGTGTCGTTGTAACGGTAGAGATCGGGAGAGCCGAGGCTGTGGAACATTTCGTGGGAAAGCACTCCCGCTCCGGAGCCCAGGGTCGAAGATTCGATCTGGAAATTGAAATCCCAGACCCGCTTGCCGTGGATCATGGCGTTCACCGTGTACAGCACCCAGCGATGCGGCCAAAGCAGTTCGGCCCAGCCTTCCGGCGAACCTTTGATGATAAAGCAGGTGTTGTCCACATAGCCATCATTGTCGCCATCGATGACCAGATCGGTTGGTACGCTTGATGCGACGGCATTCACGGCACGCAGCAGGAGGTTGTGTTCACGCTCCGTGCGCTGGCTGTCGCCGTTGTAGCCCTTGGGATTCGAGGCGCTATAGGCGCAATAGTAATTGCGGGCGTAAATATCGGTGTAAGAGACGATCGACGTTCCGTTGGGAGGCAGGTAGAAGGAGGAATCCACCGTCAGCTGGTTGTAGGAAGCCTCGCTGAAATAGCGCTTCATGGAATTGCCGGCGGCGTTATTGAAGATCTCGTCGTAAACCGTGATCGGAGTGGTGAACTCGTCATCGTCGGCAAACTTGATGAAAATGACGAGGTTGTTGAACATCCCGGTGTGGGGCGATTTGGCGTCGCCGTAATCGCGGAGATTGGAGCGGCTGTATTTTTCCGCCACCAGGCGCTGGGAAAGGTTGGCTCCCGGCACCAGGCCGCGCTGCGCGGGATTGTCCCGGCCCACCACGAGATCCGTCGGAGCGACCTTTTCGCCCTCGCTGCGGGCGTAAACATAGACGCCGGCATCGTTTTTCACGATCGTGTAGTTGTCCGCGTCATGCAGCCAGTTGTGAAACTCGTCGCCACTGGCGAAAATATCGACCTGGCTCCCATCCGGCTGGGTGATCCGCACCGGAGTGAATTTTAACGGGGCCGCGGCCAGAGCTCCGGTCAGAACCAGAATGGCCAGCAACAGCAAGCATTTTAAGTTACGCATAAAACCTCTGTCATCTATCTATATAATCGTTTACCCAGTTTGGGGATGTGCATTTTACTCCCGATTTTTCATGGGAAGCATTCAGGCAAGCAAAATCCGCTCCAGATTGGATATTATTTTTTGCCGGCAAAGATCCGCAGTCCGGGTAGCCTGTCCAGAGCATTTAGTATCAGGACTATAACATTTTTCATCTTCTTTATGCAGAACAGGAAGTCTTTGTTCAAACAGGTTGAAATCACTGCCACCGCCCTCTCTCCCAGGCAATACAGTTCCCTTTAACTTCGCGTACACTTCCTGAACAACCCACGGGAAGTGTTCGGGATGTGTACTGGTTGCATACTGTCCCGGCCCAAGTGAGCTGCCAACCTGAGAGACCGGGAAGCACAGGTAATTTTGTATTGACGGATTTTACCTTGCGCGGCAAATTGGAATTTAAGTGGTTTTCGGCACGTTGGGAGCGGAAGCCTTTCAGCGCGCCGCTTGAGCCGGAAAACACGTTGGTGAAAAAGGAGTCAAAACATGCTGCAAGGCTCATTTGTGGCTTTGGTTACACCCTTCAAAAACGGAGGGATCGACTACTCCGCCCTGGAGAATTTGATCGAATTCCAATTGCAGAACGGGACAGACGGCTTTGTCCTGCTGGGAACCACCGGCGAGAGCGCCGGGATCGCGACCGACGAGCGCGACGCGCTGCTGCGTTTTGCCATCCAACGGATCAACCGCCGCGTGCCGGTCGTGGTGGGCACGGGCACCAACAACCTGACCCACACGATTTCCATGACCAGGCATGCCCGGGAATTGGGGGCCGATTACGCCCTCGTGCTGGTGCCTTATTACATCAAACCCACGCAGCAGGGCATGTTCGAGTTTTTCAAAGAGGTCGAGGCCAAAACGGACATTCCGATCATCATGTACAACATTCTGGGCCGCACCGGAGTCAATATGACCGCCGCGACCACCGTCCGCATCGCCAAAGCCTGTCCCCGCGTCGTGGGGATCAAAGAGGCTTCGAACATGGTCGTCCAGGCCTCGGAAATCGTGCGTGACGCCCCTCCCGGCTTCGTCTGCATGAGCGGCGAGGACGGCATCAACATGCCCCTCATGGCTTGCGGCTTCAAAGGAACGATCTCCGTCACGGCGAACATTTTGCCCAAACTGATGCACGAACACATCCAAAGCTGCCTGGCAGGGGATTTTGCCACCGCTTTGCGCCAGCATCAACAACTGCTGAAGATCAACCAGGCCTTGTTCATCGAAACCAGCCCCATCCCGGTCAAAGAAGCTTTGCACATGATGGGCAGGCTGGATCTGGAATTCCGCCTGCCGATGTGTCCGCTGCAGGACACCAACCGCGAGATCCTGCGCGGAGTTCTCAAGGAATACAATTTAGTTTAAATAGAGGAGCCCGAACATGAAAAAGCAGGCTGTGCGACACGGCTTTGCGCTGAAAGAAACGCGCGAGATCAGTGAGATCAAGGCGACCGCCAACCTTTACGAACATGTGGCAAGCGGCGCCAAATTGCTCCACCTGGCTTGCGAGGACAACAACAAGGTCTTTTGCGTGACCTTCAAGACCGTGCCGGAAAACAACACCGGCTGCCCCCACATCCTCGAACACTCGGTCCTCAACGGATCGAAGAACTTTCCCGGCAAATCCACTTTCCAGGAACTGATCAAGGGTTCGCTGCACACTTTCATCAATGCCATGACTTCGTCCGATAACACGATGTATCCCGTGGCCAGCACCAACCAACAGGATTTTCTCAACCTGACCAGGGTCTATCTGGACGCGGTGTTTTTTCCCAAGATCCACACCGAACCGAACATCCTGCACCAGGAAGGCTGGCATTACGAATTGCCCGACGCCGAGGCTGACTTGAAAGTGCGCGGAGTCGTCTACAACGAGATGAAGGGCGCTTTTTCCAATCCGGATGCCATCATCTCCCGCCAATGCCAGCACGCCCAATTTCCCGACACCCCCTACGGTTTTGAATCCGGCGGCGATCCCGACGCAATCCCCGAACTCAGCTATAAGGATTTCATCGCTTTCTACAATAAATACTACCACCCCTCCAACGCCTATATTTTCCTCTACGGCGACGCCGATGCTGACAAAGTCATGGAACTGGTCAACGCCGACTACCTTTCCCATTTCAAGAACGGCGGCGGCGAAGTGGAAATCCCGCTGCAAAAAGGCTTCACCAAAGTGAAGAAAATGGAAGTTGAATACCCGGTTGAGGAAGGCAAGGACACTACCGGGCTCTACCATCTTAGCTTTTGTTACACCTACGGTCGCAATCCCGACCTCAAGACAGCCAGTGCTTTGGGTGTTCTGATGGAACTTCTGCTGCTCAGCACGGCTTCGCCCCTGAAAAAGGCGATCCTGGAATCCGGCCTGGCCAAGGATACCAGCGCCTCAATCGAAACCGAGATCCTGCAGCCGACGCTCGTCATCACCTGCAAACACGTGAAAAAAGAAGACCTCGCGGGTTTGGAAAAACTGGTGCACGGCGAACTCAAACGCCTCGTTGGCGACGGCTTCGATCCCAAACTGGTGGAAGCGGTCATCAACCGCAAGGAGTTTTTCCTGCGCGAAGGACAGATGTGGGGCCTGCCCAAAGGGCTCTTCCACGCCTGGACCACCTATCCGCACTGGATCCACGGCGGGAATCCCCTCGACGCTCTGGGTTTTGAAGACATTCTCAAAGAATTGCGCCGCGGCCTGACGGAAAAGTATTTCGAAGGCTGGCTGGACAAGGCGATGGTGAAAAACAAGCATGCCAGCATCATCACTTTCGTGCCAGTGCCCGGTTTGGTGGGTCAAAAGGACGCGGAATTACGCGACCGCCTGGCCGCCGAAAAAAAGAAAATGACCAAAAAGCAGGTGGAAAAACTGGTCGCCTTCAACCAGGACTTCACCAGCTGGCAAAACGAAGAGGTCAGCGCGGAAGACCTGGCCAAAATACCCATGCTCAGCATCCAGGATATCGAACGCAAGGCCGCTTCCTATCCTTTGGAAATTGAAAAATACAACGCCGTGACGGTGCTCCGGCATCCCCTGGGCACGAACGGGATCGTTTACCTGAAGGGATATTTCGACCTCTCCCACGCCGAAGAGGAAGATCTGCCCTGGCTGGCCCTCTACGCCTACCTGACAGGCATGGTGGACAGCCGGAATTACGGCTGGGCCGATCTGGCCAACGAGATCGACATCCATACCGGCGGGGTGCATCTGCAATTCGCTTTGAAAAACGGATATCAGGATCCCGACCTCATCCTCCCGAAATACATCATCAGCGGAAAAGCTGTATCCGCCAAAGTGGACAAACTGGCGGAACTCGCTTCTGAACTGGCTTTCAAACCGCTGTTCACCGACGAAGCCCGGTTGAAACTGCTCATCCGGGAAGCCCGCGCGCGCATGGAGTCGCAAATACTCCGCCAAGGCTCAACCATTGCAGTAAACCGCATGTTTGCCCCGTTCAGCCAGATCCACAAATTCACCGATCTCACGCAGGGGCTGGCCTACTACCATTTCCTCGTGGACCTTGAACAGCGGCTGGACAAAGAGATCGCCACCATCAGCGCCGACCTGGGCTGGGTCCGCGACACCTTCTTCACCCAAAACAACATGATCCTCAGCCTTACAGCCGACGACGCGGACATCAATGCCGCGCTGCGGACTCTGCGTTCGACTCTGTTGGACGTGCCCAACGTGCCCTACGAGCCGATCGAGCAGCATTTCCACCCGACCGACCTCAACGAAGGAATACTGGCGCCCATGCAGATCCAGTTCTGCGCCAAGGGCGGCAACTTCTTCCGCAAGGGTTACTCCTACTCAGGTCATTTGCGGGTGCTCAACAACATCCTCTCCAACGACTTCCTGCACCGCGAGATACGCGAAAAAGGCGGCGCCTACGGCGTGTGGGCCAGTTTCTCATTGGCCGGGAACATGTACTTTTGCTCCTATAGGGATCCCAATTTGCGGGAAACGCTGGACGTTTACGACAGGGTGCCGGAGTATCTGCACAATATCGAATGCAGCCGCCGGGAAATGGAAAAATACATCATCGGCGAGATCTCCAGCCTCGATTATCCCAAAACGCCGGAAGCGATGGGCGCCCAGTCCGATGATGATTTCATCACCGGATTCACCCAGGAAGACCGCCAGCAGATCCGTGACGAGGTTCTTTCCACCAAAGTTGAAGACATCCGGCACTACGCGGAAATGATCGAAGACATCATGACCAAAAACCATTATTGCGTCTTCGGCAACGAAACCAAAGTCAAGGAAGCGGAAGATCTGTTCCACCGGCTGACACCGGTCTTCACCTGAATTAATGAAGCAAAGGGATAAAAAGAAAGGCCAGCCCAAGGCCGAACGGCTCAGCGCCATCAAATTGCCGGATCTGGATGTCCTGGACGAAACCCGCGAACAGGCCGCCTTCAAGGCCTTGCGCAGCGCCCACAAGCAGCATGACCTCTACAAAGAAGGCACCCAACTGGTGCGGGGCCGGATCGCGGAAATAAAAAGCAACTACAACTATGTCGTCGAAGTGGGCGGAGTGTATCACCGCGCCTCGCTTTCCGGACGCTTGAAACAATTCAGCTACTCCAGCCAGGCTTTGTCAGCCGTGGGCGATGTGGTGGAACTGGACATTTCCAATTTCCCGGATTACCGCATCGAAAACATCCTTCCCCGCAAGACCACCCTCTCCCGTTACGCCGGGGGTAGTTTCCAAAAAGAGATCATCCTGGCCGCCAACATCGAACAGGTGATCATCACCTCGTCCTGGAAAATGCCGCTGGTCAAATTCGGGCTCATCGACCGCTATCTCTGTATCACTGCCCTGGAAGGGCTGAAAGCGGTCATCGTGATCAACAAGGTGGATCTCTGCGAGGACGGCGAGGAGCGGGATGAACTCGCGGAACGAGTTGCCTATTATGAAGATGCTGGATATTCTGTCATCCTTTCCTCAGTTGTTTCCGGCGCAGGCATGTCTGCGCTGAAAGATACTTTGCAAAACAAAGATAGCGTCTTCTCCGGCCAGTCAGGAACGGGTAAAAGCTCGCTCATCAATTGGTTGGAACCGCATTTGAACCTTCCCACCGCGGAGGTCAGCGATTACAACGAAAAGGGCAAACACACCACCACGCAGTCTATCCTCATACCCTGGAGTTTTGGCGGCCACCTTCTGGACACGCCCGGTATCAAGACCGTGAATCTGCACCGCGATGCCAAACCCGAAATTTCCCGTATTTTCCCCGGCTTCGACCGCTGGGCCCCGAATTGCAAGTTCCGCGACTGCAGCCACACCCACGAAGCGAGTTGCGCGGTCCAGGAAGCGCTGGAAAAGGATATGCTGCCCGTGGAACGTTATGAATCCTACCTCAGGATCAGGGACTCCCTATAATGAAGAACTTCGCCATCTACATCAATCCAGGATTTGCCGACCAGACCGCGATCTTCACGCTGCTGGAACAACTGACCAGGGAATATTCGGTGAATTTTCTCGGTCTCGCCGAGCAGAAAGACTTCCTGCCTCCCGGCATCGCGCGTCACGATTTGGACGCCAGATCCGGCCG
>ENA-UOWO01007458-UOWO01007458.1-activated-sludge-metagenome-genome-assembly--contig:-NODE-7458-length-10810-cov-7.384937_pt1 | contig 10810 bp, 12 predicted proteins | sample MGYA00238148_ERZ761564 | MGnify/ENA primary metagenome ERZ761564 (study PRJEB28885, sample SAMN05720194) | activated sludge metagenome | isolation source: Anaerobic digester | place: USA...
TGCTCAACCGCGCGCAGCTGACGCAGGAGGAGGTGCACATCCTGCGCGGCATCGCGCGTGCTGCCTCGCCGGCGCCACTGGCAAGCAGGGACAAGTCTGGCTGAGGAGCCGTCCAGCCTGCCGCATATCCGCACCCCGGCCGACTCCGCAGCCGCGTCGCTAAACTCGCGGCCTCATTCGTTTTTCGCATTTCCATGTTCACACGCCTGCGCGAAGACATCGCCTGCATCCGCGAACGCGACCCGGCGGCCCGCTCGAAGCTGGAGGTGCTCACCTGCTACCCGGGCCTGCATGCACTCGCGCTGCATCGGATCGCGCACGCCTGCTGGCTGCAGGAGTGGCATTGGCTGGGACGTTTCACTTCCCATGTGGCGCGCTTCCTGACAGGGATCGAGATCCACCCGGGCGCCGTGATCGGGCGCCGGGTCTTCATCGATCACGGCATGGGCGTCGTGATCGGCGAGACCGCCGAAATCGGCGACGACTGCACGATCTACCAGGGCGTGACCCTCGGTGGCACCTCGCTCTACAAGGGCAGCAAGCGTCACCCGACGCTGGGCAAGGGCGTGGTCGTCAGCGCCGGAGCCAAGGTGCTGGGTGGGTTCACCGTGGGCGATGGCGCACGGGTCGGATCGAACGCGGTGCTGTTGAAGCCGGTGCCTCCCGGCGCCACGGCGGTGGGCATACCGGCTCGCATCATCGAGGCACGGTCAGAGGCGGCCCGCGAGGAGGCATCGGCCCGCATGGGCTTTTCTGCCTACGGCGTGACGCAGGGTGATGATCCGGTGGCGCAGGCCATGCGCGGACTGATCGACAACGCGGCCGGGTCGGCGCACCAGATTGCGCTGCTGTGGTCCGCCATCGAGGCGCTGTCGGCCGCCCAGCCTGGCTGCGAGGTTCGTCGCGAACCGCAGACGACCGAAGCCTTCGATGCCGAGCACTACAAGCAGATGATGAAGTGAGCAGTTTGACGCAACGGCCGAACGGCGTGCGTCACTGGGGTTTCGGTCGAACTGCTGTTTTCGGCCTGAACGCCTTGCAGACCGCCGGATCGGTCTCGAAGTACGGTCCGCCGATCAGGTCGATGCAGTAGGGCACGGCCGCGAAGATGCCCGGGATGGCCGGGGTGGCGGAAGGCAGTCCTTCCAGTGTCTCGGCGATCGATTTCGGCTGGCCGGGCAGGTTGATGATCAACGTCTTGCCACGGATGACGGCCACCTGCCGCGACAGGATCGCGGTCGGCACGAAATTCAGGCTGATGCTGCGCATCTGCTCGCCGAAGCCCGGCATCACCTTGTGGGCCACGGCCAGCGTCGCCTCCGGAGTCACGTCGCGCAGTGCCGGGCCGGTGCCACCGGTGGTCAGCACGAGGTCGCAGCCGACGTCGTCGACCAGTTCGCAGAGCGCGGCTCGGATGTCCTCCAGATCATCAGGGATCAGGCGGGTTTCCCAGTTCACCGGATTCAGCACGGCGCGCGTCAGCCAGTCCTTGAGCGCCGGCACGCCCTTGTCCTCGTAGATGCCGGCCGAGGCGCGGTCGCTGATCGACACGACGCCGATACGAACGGTGTCGAAGGCGGGGGCGGTGGTTTCGCTCATGGGGGTCTCGTGTCGGTTGTCGTCAGCTCTTCTCGGCCGATTCGGCCGGATGCTGGCGTATGAACTTGAACAGCTCCCGGAAGGCGCGCCCGCTGCGCTGCTCGGGTACCAGCGAGGCGTCCTTGCGTGCCGCGCGGATCAGGCTGCGCAGCTGCTGCACATCGGCCTGCGGGCGGTTCGCCGTCCATTCGGTCAGCGCGTCGTCGCTGGCAATCAGTTCGGCGCGCCAACGCTCGGCATCGTGCAATGCCAGGGCATCCTTGGCGTGGCCCAGTTGCATCGCGGCAACCGCCTCGCGCAGGGGTTCGGGATCGGTCCGGCGCATCAGCTTGCCGATGTACTGCATCTGGCGGCGCCTGCCTTCGTGAGTGCGGGTGCCCCGGTACTGCCGGATGGCGTCCAGCAGGATCTCGTCCATCGGCAGATCGACCAGCCGGTTGTCCGGCATCTCGACCAGCGCCACGCCCAGATCCTGCAGGTCGTGAGAATCCTTCTTGCGTCTCGTCTTGCTCGGACGGGTCAGCCACGCCGGGATCGGTTCGGTTTCTGCAGGGTCGGCGGAGTCGTTCTGTGGCATGTCGGGATGAGAAATTGCGTGGTTGCGCGCCGGTCGAGTCGGGGCGCTGGGCGATGTGCAGGACAGCGGCCTTTGCGTGCAAGCGCTCGGTATCATAGCCACGAGGTTTCGGCCTCTGCGCCCGGCCTGCAGCGGCACGGCATTTCCGTCGATGCGACGATGCCCGCGCGAATCCGACCCGATACGGCATTGCCGCACCCAGCACCTCACCCTGCGTCCACAACCCATGCCCAGCACGACCTCGCCGTCATCTTCGTCCACCGGATTCGCCTATTCCCGCGCGGATTTCCAGCAACTCGTCGACGACGCGCTGAAACTGGCGGCTTCGCTCGGTGCCACCGACGCCGGAGCCGAGGTGTCGGAAGGCGTCGGCCTGTCGGTGTCGGTGCGCAAGGGCGAAATCGAGAACGTCGAGCGGAATCGAGACAAGTCGATCGGTGTCTCGGTCTATGTGGGCCAGCGCCGCGGCAACGCGAGCACGTCCGATTTCTCTCCCGCAGCGCTCGAGCAGACGGTGCGCGCAGCACACGACATCGCGCGCTTCACCGCCGAGGATCCCGCGGCCGGGCTGCCCGACACGGCAGACCTGGCCTTCGGCGATGTCGCCACGCTCGACCTGGATCTGTTCCATCCGTGGGACATCGATGCGGAAGGTGCTGCCGATCTTGCCAGGCGCTGCGAGAGCGCGGCGCTGTCCGTCGACAAGCGCATCACCAATTCCGAGGGTGCGGGCGTTTCGGCACAGCAGTCGCACTTCTTTGCCGGCAACAGTCGCGGCTTTCGCGGCGGCTACGCCAGTTCGCGGCATTCGCTGTCGGTTGCCCCGATTGCCTCATTGCCCGGCCGCAACGGCGACGACATGCAGCGCGATGCCTGGTACAGCTCGATGCGTTCTGCCACCGAGCTGGCCCCGCCGGAAGCGGTGGGCCGCTACGCCGCCGAGCGCGCGCTTTCGCGGCTGAAGGCGCGCAAGGTCAAGACCTGCGAAGTGCCTGTGCTGTTCGAGTCGACGGTCGCGGCCGGCTTGCTCGGTGCCTATGTGCAGGCTGTCAGCGGCGGTGCGCTGTATCGCAAGTCGAGCTTCCTGCTCGACAGCCTGGGCAAGAGGGTGCTTTCCAGGCACATCGACATCAACGAAGACCCGCACGTGCGGCGCGGCAAGAGCAGTTCGCCGTTCGACGATGAAGGCGTGGTCACCCGAGCCCGGGAGGTGGTCAAGGGTGGCGTCGCCCAGGGTTACTTCCTGTCGAGCTACTCGGCCCGCAAGCTCGGGATGCACACCACCGGCCATGCCGGCGGATCGCAGAACCTCACGCTGACAAGCCGCCTCACCCATCCAGGCGACGATCTGGCCGCGATGCTGCGCAAGCTCGACCGCGGCCTGTTCGTCATCGAACTGATGGGGCAGGGCGTCAACCAGGTCACTGGCGACTATTCCCGGGGAGCGGCCGGGTTCTGGGTCGAGCGCGGTCGCATCGCGTATCCGGTGCACGAGATCACCATCGCAGGCAACCTGAAGCAGATGTTCCAGAACATCTCCGCCGTCGGCGCCGACGCCTACACGATGGGCGGCAAGACCATCGGTTCGGTGCTGATCGACTCGATGAAGATCGCCGGCAGCTGATCTGCGCTGCATCCAGACTGGGAAGAGCGGGGTCCGAAGAGTCACAGGAGCACGAGGCATGCAACGTCGTCGATTCATCCATCACAGCGGCCTCGCCGGTGTGCTAGCTGCTGGCGCAGCGCCGGCCGTCGTGCACGCACAGGCCAACCTGCGCTGGCGGCTTGCATCGAGTTTCCCGAAATCGCTGGACACCATCTTCGGTGCCGCCGAGCTGTTTGCGAAGAAGGTCGGCGAGATGACCGCTGGCAAGTTCCAGATCAGCGTGCATCCGGCCGGCGAATTGCTGCCGCCATTCGGCGTGGTCGACGGCGTACAGGCCGCCACGGTCGAGATGGCCCACACGGTCCCCTACTACTACTTCGGCAAGGACGAGACCTTCGCGATCGGTGCGGCGATTCCGTTCGGCCTGAACTCGCGCCAGATGACTGCCTGGATGTACCGCGGCAACGGCCTGAAGCTGATGCGGGAGTTCTACGCCAAGTACAACATCATCAACTTCCCCGGCGGCAACACCGGGGTGCAGATGGGCGGCTGGTACCGCAAGGAAGTCAAGACGCTGGCCGACATCCAGGGCCTGAAGATACGGATCGGTGGATTCGCCGGGCGGGTGATCGAGCGCATGGGCGCAGTGGCGCAGAACATCCCCGGCGGAGAGGTCTACCAGGCGCTTGAAAAGGGCACGATCGATGCGGTCGAATGGGTCGGTCCTTACGACGACCAGAAGCTGGGCTTCAACAAGGTCGCTCCGTTCTATCACTACCCCGGCTGGTGGGAGGGTGGGCCGCAGATCGATTTCTTCATCAACACGCAGGCCTATGCCGCCTTGCCCGCCGACTACAAGGCCATCGTCGAGATGGCCGCGTCGCATGTGCATGTCGACATGCAGGCCAACTACGACGCAAAGAACCCGGCGGCGCTGAAAGCACTGGTGGGCGCGGGCGTCAAGGTGCTGCCGTTTCCAAAGTCGGTGCTCGACGAGGCCTTCAAGCAGTCCATGGCACTGTATGAGGAGCTGGGTGCGAAGAACCCGAACTGGAAGAAGGTCTACGACGACTACGCAGCCTTCCGCCGCGAGCAGAACCTGTGGTTCCGGTTTGCCGAAGCCAGCTTCGACCGCTACATGCAGGGCATCAAGCTCTGACGCTGCGGCGCGTCACTTTGGTGAGTCCTTGCGATCGGCCTCGACGGCTTGCTGCAGCGCTTTCATCGGGTCCTCGTCGGCGGAGTTGCCATCTGCCGTGACCGGTACGGGGTTCGCCGTCTCGGCCGCATTCTGGTCGGACTGCATCCGGCGCAACTCCACATCGGCGTCGATGCCTGCCGGGACGTCGTGCCCCCGGGACACCAGGCCCGGGAACGCCATGATCAGCGCCACCATGGCCAGTTGGATCAGCACGAACGGGATCGCGCCACGGTAGATCTGTCCGATCGTGACCGGCGCCATCCGCTGGCCGGTCACCGTGTCGGTGTATTCGCGATCCGGCGCGACGCTGCGCAGGTAGAACAGCGCGAAGCCGAAGGGCGGGTGCATGAATGAGGTCTGCATGTTCACCGCCAGCAGCACGCCGAACCACACGAGGTCGATGCCGAGCGCCGTCGCCACCGGGGCGAGCAGCGGCACCACGATGAAGGCGAGCTCGAAGAAATCGAGAAAGAACGCCAGCAGGAAGACCAGCAGGTTCACGACGATCAGGAATCCCAGCACACCGCCGGGCAGGGCGGTCAGCAGGTGCTCGACCCACTTCGGCCCGTCGACCGCCTGGAACGACAGGCTGAAGACGGTCGAGCCGATCAGGATGAACAGCACGAAGCACGACAGCCTCGCGGTGCTCTGCATGGCCTGACGCAGCAGGGACATGTCGAGGCGCCCGCGCACGATGGCCATCACCAATGCGCCGACTGCTCCCATGGCGCCGCCTTCGGTCGGCGTTGCGACGCCGAGGAAGATCGTGCCGAGCACGAGGAAGATCAACGCCAGCGGCGGAACCAGCGCGCATCCGACCCGCCAGAACAGAGCCACCTGCGATCGCCCGGTCGATGCCTGCGGATCTTCGCGCAGCGTGCGTGCCGATGCCGGCATCGCGGGCACCCACTGCGGCTTCACCACGCTGATCACCGCAACGTAGACGACGTACAACCCGGTGAGCGTCAGTGCGGGGACCAGCGCGCCCTGGTACAGCGCGCCCACGCTTTGCCCCAGTTGGTCGGCCAGCACGATCAGCACCAGCGAAGGCGGAATGATCTGAGCCAGCGTGCCGGATGCCGCGATCACTCCGCTGGCGACACGCCGGTCGTAGCCGTGGCGCAGCATGATCGGCAGAGAAATCAGTCCCATCGAGATCACTGAAGCCGCGACCACGCCGGTGGTGGCCGCGAGCATGGCGCCGACGAAGATCACCGCATAGGCCAGCCCGCCGCGTATCGGGCCGAACAACTGGCCGATCGTGTCGAGCAGATCTTCCGCCATGCCCGAACGTTCGAGGATCAGGCCCATGAAGGTGAAGAACGGGATTGCCAGCAGGGTGTCGTTCTGCATGATGCCGACGATTCGCAGCGGCAGCGCCTGCATCAGCGACGCGGGCATCAGGCCCAGCTCGATGCCGACCAGCGCGTAGAACAGACCGCAAGCACCCAGCGAGAAAGCAACCGGGAAGCCGATCAGCAGGAAGACCACCAGCGAGCCGAACATCCAGGGTGCCATGTTGGCGGCGAGCGACTCGAGCATCAGACCTCGCCTGTCTCGGAGGAGGGCGTCGGCAGACCCGGGTCAGTCGAGGCGCCGCGCAGGAAAGCGACGCGCTTGATCAGTTCGGACACGCCTTGCGCGCCGAGCAGCGCGAAGCCGAGCGGTAAAAGCATCAGCACCGGCCAGCGGATCAGGCCACCGGCATTGCTCGACATCTCTGCGCTGGCGTAAGCCCGGGCCGCCAGCGGCCACGACAGGCCGATCACCACGATGACCAGGGGCATCAGGAAAAAGACGATGCCGAAAATGTCGATCCAGGCCCGTGATCTCTCGGACAGGCGCGCGGTGAGCACGTCGATGCGAACGTGCTCCTGGCGCAGCAGCGTGTGCCCGGCTGCCAGCAGGAAGACCGCCGAGAACAGGTACCACTGGATCTCGAGGAATGCATTCGAGCTGGTGTTTTACAGCTTGCGGACGATCGCATTGCCCGCGCTGACCAGTACCGCTGCCAGCACCAGCCAGGCGACACCGCGTCCAACGGCCTCGTTGAGCCTGTCGATGTACCGCGACAGCGCAAGCACGTTCAGTGAGCCGACGCGCCGGCTGTGCTCAGATGGACATCGCCGCCTGGAACAGCTTGCCTGAGCGCGTCCCGGTTCGGCAGAACACGAGGATCGGCCGCGGCAGCGTGTCGAGCAGGCTGCGGAACTGCGCCGCTTCCTCAGGACTTTGATAGCCGGGAGCGACCGGCAGGTGGGCGTAGGCGAGGCCGGCCGCGGTGGCCGCACCTTCGAGCGTGGCGCTGGTCGGCTGGTCGGGGCCGCCCTCGTGATCGGGCCGGTTGTTGATCACGCTCTTGAATCCGGCCTGAGCCAGGTGGGCCATCGCTGCGGTGTCGAGCTGGGCGGTCGCGCAGACATCAGGGCTCAGGTTGTGGAGCGCAGGCAGGCTCATGGATGTTCCTTCGTCTGGAGTCGGCTCAACGGGCCAGAGCCTGCTTCACGGCCGCGGAAACCAGCCCCATGTCGGCCTGGCCGGAGAGCTGAGTCTTGACCGCAGCCATCACCTTGCCCATGTCGCCGGGGCCCGCTGCGCCGAGTTCGATCACGATGGCCTGCACCCTGGCCGCGATTTCCTCCGCGCTCAGGCGCTGTGGCAGGTAGCCTTCAAGCACCTTCAACTCGGCAGTTTCCTTGTCGACCAGATCGGAGCGACCGGCTGCTCCGAACTGCGAGATCGAATCCTTGCGCTGTTTGATCAGCTTGTCGATGATGGCTATCACCGCGGCGTCATCGAGCACGATGCGCTCATCGACCTCTCGCTGCTTGCACGCGGCCAGCAGCCCGCGAATCGTCAGCAACCGGGGCGCATCCTTGGCGCGCATGGCCGTCTTCATGTCCTCGTTGATCTGGTCTTTCAGTGTCATGGTGCGCTCAGTCGGTGGGAATCAAGGGAAAAGCCGGCAGCGTAATTAACAAAGCCCGCACGGAGCGGGCTTTGGGGCTATTCGACGTGCGAAGTGGCTGTCAGAACAGCTTTTTCGGCAACTGCATGCTGCGAACGCGCTTGAAGTGGCGCTTGACCGCTGCAGCCTTCTTGCGCTTGCGCTCGGCTGTGGGCTTTTCGTAGAACTCGCGAGCCCGCAGGTCGGTCAGCAAGCCGAGCTTCTCGATGGTGCGCTTGAAGCGGCGCAGCGCCACGTCGAATGGCTCGTTTTCTTTCACGCGAATCGTAGTCATGTATCGATTGAATCCAGATTGAATGTGCTTGAAGCGGGTTGCTCGACATCGAAACGGAAGGTCCGGACTCTCGAGTCGCGCAAGCAAACCACCGTCAAGCGTGTTTGCCAGCAAAGCGCGAGATTATAGACAGCCATTTCCATACTGGCAATGTTGCCAGCCAGGAAACCGCGGGCTGCGTGCTCACCCGCCTATCGAATCGGCACAGGCCGCCGCGCTCGCCCAGGCCCACTGGAAGTTGTAACCCCCGAGCCAGCCGGTCACATCGACCACCTCGCCGATGAAATGCAGCCCGGGAACACGGCGACTTTCAAGTGATGTGGAGCTCAGCTCGCGGGTGTCGACGCCGCCTGCTGTCACCTCGGCCTTGCGGTAGCCCTCGGTTCCGCTGGGCACCATCTTCCATTGCTTCAGGCTGGTTGCCAGGGTTGCCAGATCGCGGTCGCGCACCTCGGGCATGGCCCGGTCCGGGATGTCGGGGTGGCTGCCCAGCCAGGCATCGGCCAACCGACGCGGCAGCCATTCGGCGAGTTCGTTGGAGAGCTTGCGCCTCGAGTTCGTCTTGGCTGTCGCCAGCGCTTCCCGCAAGTCGTGACTGGGGACCAGATCCAGGTCGAGCGGCGTTCCCGGACGCCAGTAGCTCGAGATCTGCAGGATGGCCGGACCGCTCAGCCCGCGGTGCGTGAAGAGCAGATCCTCGGTGAATTCGCCACGTTTCTTCCCGGTGCCAGTGGCCACGATCGCCTCGAGCGACAGCCCGGCCAAGGGCACGAAGGGCGTCCAGGCCGCAGCGTCGAAGGTCAGCGGAACCAGCGCAGGCCGGGGCTCGACGATGGTGTGGCCGAACTGACGCGCCAGTCGGTGGCCGAAGTCGCTGGCGCCGATCTTCGGTATCGACAGTCCGCCGGTGGCAACGATCACGCGTGTCGTGCTCACCGCACCGCGGCCGGTGGCCAGTTCAAACCCGTTCGCCGTCCGGGTCACTTCATTGACCGCGCAGGGCTGCCATCGAGACACGGCGCCTGCCTCGCACTCGCGCAACAGCATCGCGATGATTTCCTCGCTCGATTCGTCGCAGAACAACTGGCCCTTGTGCTTCTCGTGGAACGCAATGCGGTGCCGCTGCAGCAGCGAGATGAAGTCCTGCGGCGTGTAGCGGGCCAGCGCCGACCGGCAGAAGGCCGGGTTGTCCGACAGGAACTGCGCTGGCGTGGTGTCTCGGTTGGTGAAGTTGCAGCGCCCGCCGCCCGAGATGCGGATCTTCTCGGCGACGCGCTCGAAGTGATCGATCAGCAGCACGCGCGCTCCGCGCTGGCCGGCGATCGCGGCGCAGTGCAGCCCGGCAGCGCCGGCTCCGATGATCACCGCGTCGAATTGCTGCATCGGCGCGGATGATACGAGCCGCTGGGGGCTCGACTTCAGTACATCAGGCGATCGGGGCGGATGTCCCGCAGGATGGTGGTCGCGATCTCCTCGATCGACTTGTGTGTCGACGACAGCCACGCGATGCCTTCCCGGCGCATCATGGTCTCGGCTTCCCGGACCTCATAGCGGCAGTTCTCGAGCGAGGCGTACTTGCTGTCGGGTCGCCTCTCGGTGCGGATCTGGTTCAGGCGCACCGGATCGATCGTCAGGCCGAAGCACTTCTTCTTGTAGGCGGCCAGGCTGGATGGAATGCAGCCTCGATCGAAGTCCTCGGGAATCAGCGGGTAGTTCGCGGCCTTGATGCCGTGCTGCATGGCCAGGTACAGCGAGGTCGGCGTCTTGCCGCTGCGGCTGACGCCGACCAGGATCACGTCGGCCGACAGCAGGTTCTTGGACGACTGGCCATCGTCGTGGGCCAGGGAGAAGTTGATCGCTTCGATGCGGTCCGTGTACTCCTGGCTCTTGGACACATCGGAAAACCGGCCGACCCGGTGATTGGACTTGACGCCGAACTCGGCCTCCAGTGGCTCGATGAAGGTGTTGAAAAGGTCCAGCACCAGGCCGTTGCTGTGTTCCTTGATGATGGCTTGCACGGCCGGGTCGATCAGGGTGACGAAGACGATGGGCCGACGGCCTTCGACTTCCGCGGCGTGATTGATCTCTCGCATCACCTGGTGAGCCTTGTCCACGGTGTCGATGAACGGGCGTCGAACATGGTGCGGCCTGAACGAGAACTGGTTCAGGATCGAATTGCCGAAGGTCTCGGCGGTGATGCCGGTGCCGTCGGAGACGAAGAAGACTGTGCGGTTTGGCATCTAGGCAGACCTATCGGTTGAATGACCAGCCACATCATAGGGATTCAACCGTAAACTCGATTTCAGTTTTCCCGCACAGCCACCGACAGGCGGACATGCCCACCCACCCACCATCGCTCGACGCTGCTGCACGCAAGACGCACTGCGATGGTCCGCGGCCCTCGAAGCGAATCCGCTCGGGCTGCATCAAGGCATGGCGGGACGCACCAGTTTTTTCACATCACGGAGCTATTTCATGTCAACCCAGAACCTGGCGGCCGCCCTGGTCGTTCCCTTTGAAGAATTGAGGATGTCCGACGTCGAGTCGGTAGGCGGCAAGAACGCCTCGCTCGGCGAAATGATCAG
>ENA-UOWO01007461-UOWO01007461.1-activated-sludge-metagenome-genome-assembly--contig:-NODE-7461-length-10806-cov-5.974514_pt1 | contig 10806 bp, 7 predicted proteins | sample MGYA00238148_ERZ761564 | MGnify/ENA primary metagenome ERZ761564 (study PRJEB28885, sample SAMN05720194) | activated sludge metagenome | isolation source: Anaerobic digester | place: USA...
ACCGAAGGCTGGATCGTGCCGATCCCGGTGGGGTATGGCGCGCTCTCCCAGGTGCACCCGGCCGGCACGGTGAAGAACGCCCGGGATGCCCGCACCGACTTCCGTTTCGTGGAGAGCCTTTACTCCGTCGGTCAGTGGATCAGCCCCCACCGCCTAGGGAGTTTTCGCGAGCTGCTCTGGTATGCCCACAGTGATGTGGATGCCGGGCTGTATCGCTGCCGCAACGACTTTGCCGCCTCTGCGCGCGGCCTCTGAATACGCCTCTGAAAGGAAAACAAGATCATGACCCTCAAGACTGCCTCCGTCCTTGCCTTTGAACGCAAGCTCGACCCCTCCGATGCCCTCTTCTTCGCGGGAGCCTGGGACAGCCGCAACAACAGCTCCGCCTGGCCGTCGGTGGCCATCGAGAGCAAATCCGTGCGGGGCACCATTTCCAACCGTCTCAAGACCAAGGATCAGGACGCCGCCAAGCTGGATGCGGCCATCGAGAACCCGAACCTGCAGACCGTGGACGTGGCGGCCCTGCCCTGGCAGGCGGATACCCTGAAAGTCGTCTTCACGCTGCGCGTGCTGTCGGGCACCGGCCATCCCTCAGCCTGCAATGACGCGGATTATCAGAAGAAGCTGGTAGATACCGTGGCCGGCTATGTGAGCAGCCAGGGCTTTGGTGAACTGGCCCGACGCTACGCTGCCAATCTGGCCAATGGACGCTTTCTTTGGCGCAACCGTGTCGGTGCGGAGAGCGTTGAGGTGCAGGTGGCACATCTGGTGAATGGTCAGGCTCAAAAGACCTGGACCTTTGACGCACTGGCCTTCTCGCTGCGGAGTTTCGATGTGCCGGCAGGTGCCTCGACAGCGCTGGGTGAGCTCTCCGCGTTGATCGCGGACGGCCTGGCGGGCGACAGCCATGTGTTGCTGCAAGTGACCGCCTACGTAAGGTCAGGGGCCGGGCAGGAGGTGTTCCCGTCACAGGAACTCATCCTGGACAAGGGGCGCTCCACCAAGAGCAAGACGCTCTATGCGGTGAAGGACGTTGCCGGGCTGCACTCCCAGAAGGTCGGTAACGCCATCCGTACCGTCGACACCTGGTATCCGGAGGTGGAGGAACTCGGCCCGATTGCGGTTGAGCCCTATGGCTCCGTCACTACCCGCGGCAAGGCCTACCGGCAGCCCAAGAAGGGCGACGATTTCTATTCCCTGCTCGACAACTGGATCATCAAGGACAAAGTGCCCCCCGCCGAGCAGCAGCACTTCGTGATTGCGACCCTGATCCGGGGCGGGGTGTTTGGCGAGGCGGGCTGAGCATGGATCACTATGTGGACATCCGCCTTCTGCCCGACCCGGAGTTTCCAGCCACAACCCTGATGAACGCTTTGTTCAGCAAGCTGCATCGTGGCTTGGTGAGCCATGGCGCAGGAGACATCGGGATCAGCTTTCCGGATGCACGGGCCAATATCAAGGGGCTCGGAGAGCGACTCCGCTTGCACGGAAGTCTGGCGCCGTTGCAGGCATTTCTGGATTCCGACTGGCTCAGGGGAATGAGGGATCACGTCAGCCTGAAGGGGCCCGGCCCGGTACCTGAGGACGTGCGCTACCGGGTCGTTCGTAGGATGCAGGCTCACAGCAGCCCCGAAAGGGCGCGACGTCGCCTGATTGCCCGTAAAGGGATATCCCCGGAAAGCGCCTTGGCAAGGATTCCGGATAGCAGTGCCGAGTTGCTCGACTTGCCTTTTGTGTTGCTGAACAGCAGTAGCACGGGGCAGCATTTCCGTTTGTTCATCGATCAGGGCGAAGTGCTCGATCGGCCGCAGCCCGGTGAGTTCTCTGCCTACGGGCTGAGCGCCACCGGAACGATCCCCTGGTTCTGACCCTTTTTTCTTGCCCTTCTTCAAGGCGTTGATTTTATTGGCTTTGGAGAAGGGCGAGATTTTTGGGTGTGGAGGCTGGGTACGCCAGTTTTTCTTTAACAATCAGATAGTCAGCGCTGATAGGATCTACGTGACTGCCGGACAGGCAGCTCAGAAAGCCGGTGGATGCCGAATGGACGCCCTCCCCCGCGTGACTGCCGGACAGGCAGCTCAGAAAAAAAGGGGCTTGCGTTCATCACATCGACGGAACGTGACTGCCGGACAGGCAGCTCAGAAATTGACGCCGAAGTGCAACACCCGCTGCACGGCCGTGACTGCCGGACAGGCAGCTCAGAAAAGGAACGCACCGGCCCAGGCCGGGATCCGCATGCGTGACTGCCGGACAGGCAGCTCAGAAAATCAAAGGCGCCCGCAACCCGGAGGCCGAAGTCGTGACTGCCGGACAGGCAGCTCAGAAATGTGAGGGCGCAGCCCGATCTCGACTTACCCCCGTGACTGCCGGACAGGCAGCTCAGAAATCCGCCGACTTCTCCACCGACAGTCTCGCCAGCGTGACTGCCGGACAGGCAGCTCAGAAAATGCAGTAACCGTAGCGGGCCATGGCAAGACCCGTGACTGCCGGACAGGCAGCTCAGAAAACGATCAGCACGTCGCCGCCCTCAATCATCAGCCGTGACTGCCGGACAGGCAGCTCAGAAACAGAAGATCGAGCTGCGCAAGCGTGAGATATCCGTGACTGCCGGACAGGCAGCTCAGAAACGGTTGCCCTGGAGCGTCATGGCTACGCAAAACGTGACTGCCGGACAGGCAGCTCAGAAATGGAGGCTGCGGGCGATTTCGAGAATATCGGCCGTGACTGCCGGACAGGCAGCTCAGAAATTCGGGGGTGACGAAGAAGATGGAGGTGCCTTCGTGACTGCCGGACAGGCAGCTCAGAAAGCGACGGGGAAGTGCCGGACCGAGTTCATGAACGTGACTGCCGGACAGGCAGCTCAGAAAATAGCCAGCAGCGGATAGGACGTTCTCAGGCCCGTGACTGCCGGACAGGCAGCTCAGAAATCATCAGGGAGGGGAAATGAAAAGCCCGGCTTCGTGACTGCCGGACAGGCAGCTCAGAAAGCAGCGCGCAACTCAGCGTGCTGGATTCCGAGCGTGACTGCCGGACAGGCAGCTCAGAAATCCAGCACATCGCCGGCCTTCCCACAGCTATGCGTGACTGCCGGACAGGCAGCTCAGAAAGCCCAGGTCAACGCCTGATAGGAGCCCCACACCGTGACTGCCGGACAGGCAGCTCAGAAAACATGCGGATGCCGGCGCTGTCGCCGTCGGGTCGTGACTGCCGGACAGGCAGCTCAGAAAACTCAATCTTGCTGTTCTCAGCCATTGCAATCCGTGACTGCCGGACAGGCAGCTCAGAAATCGTCCGGGCCGGCCCCCGGTCTTGGCTGGCTGCGTGACTGCCGGACAGGCAGCTCAGAAATCGATCAATGGCGCGGCCTCGTGGGATTCGAATCGTGACTGCCGGACAGGCAGCTCAGAAATTCAGCGCCTCAAACTTCGTCGCCGCCCCCAGCGTGACTGCCGGACAGGCAGCTCAGAAACACAAGGCTCACCGGTTGAGCACGCTCTAGGCCGTGACTGCCGGACAGGCAGCTCAGAAATTGAGTGAGCTTGGCATTGCACTGGATGACATCGTGACTGCCGGACAGGCAGCTCAGAAACTGAATCGCGCCCAGCAGCGCCCTAGATGTGACGTGACTGCCGGACAGGCAGCTCAGAAAATTCGATTCAGGCCCGCCCGAATGAACACCTCCGTGACTGCCGGACAGGCAGCTCAGAAAGTAGCCCGGCGCAGGGCCAAAAGGGCATCGGCCGTGACTGCCGGACAGGCAGCTCAGAAATCATCCGCCGCAACGGCTTCCGCTTCTGGGGCCGTGACTGCCGGACAGGCAGCTCAGAAAAACGGAAAAGCGAGGGCGTCGGCGGCGGGGCCCGTGACTGCCGGACAGGCAGCTCAGAAAGGCGAAGTCTCCGCCGTGGAGATCGTCACCCGCGTGACTGCCGGACAGGCAGCTCAGAAAGAGGAGGGGCGCGATGTTGCCCTCGATCGGGTTCGTGACTGCCGGACAGGCAGCTCAGAAATCGGCGGTGCAGATCAGCCGGCCATCCGGCCACGTGACTGCCGGACAGGCAGCTCAGAAAATCAGCAACGTCGGCGTGGCCGGCGTCACCGGCGTGACTGCCGGACAGGCAGCTCAGAAAATTGTTCGATGTGGCCCGATGGACTACGGCGGCGTGACTGCCGGACAGGCAGCTCAGAAAACGGCAATGTGGGGGCGGCAGTAGATGCGGCCCGTGACTGCCGGACAGGCAGCTCAGAAAAAGCGCTGCCTGCAGCCTGCCCGCGAGCACATCGTGACTGCCGGACAGGCAGCTCAGAAAGGTCGGTGGTGGATGGGACGTCAGCGATATCTGCGTGACTGCCGGACAGGCAGCTCAGAAACGGTGCGACAAGACCCAAGACATGTTTGAGGGCGTGACTGCCGGACAGGCAGCTCAGAAAATCAGGCCACCAGCGCCACTCAACAGCCTCACCGTGACTGCCGGACAGGCAGCTCAGAAAAAACACGGCATCGGGGTGCTGGCGGTTGAACCCGTGACTGCCGGACAGGCAGCTCAGAAAAGAGCCTTGAAAGCCTGCGTTGCTCGCACAACCGTGACTGCCGGACAGGCAGCTCAGAAAACAAAATCACAGCAGGCCCGCCAGTAATCAACCGTGACTGCCGGACAGGCAGCTCAGAAAAACTGGTTTTACTATCTGGGCGCGGGCATTGGCGTGACTGCCGGACAGGCAGCTCAGAAAATTACGCCGCCCGCTTCCAGAGCAGATAAGCACGTGACTGCCGGACAGGCAGCTCAGAAAGCCCCCAGTACATCGCCACCCCTGCCCAGAAGCGTGACTGCCGGACAGGCAGCTCAGAAACACGGCTTGGGGATTCCGTTCTGCCGCCACTGCGTGACTGCCGGACAGGCAGCTCAGAAACTGTGCCCTTGTCGATGTATGCCACCGGATCTTCGTGACTGCCGGACAGGCAGCTCAGAAAATGGACATGCTGCAAATCGGCATGGCCAGCTACGTGACTGCCGGACAGGCAGCTCAGAAAGACAGGATCCGCATGAGGGGGCAGAAATGATCCGTGACTGCCGGACAGGCAGCTCAGAAAATTCCCTGCCCGCGCAGCGCGCGCAGTTCGTCCGTGCCTGCCGGACAGGCAGCTCAGAAAGTGATCAGATCGTTGAGGCGGGGTGTCATCCTCGTGACTGCCGGACAGGCAGCTCAGAAACACAAGGGCACCCCCGCCGCCGCGCCGCCCTGCGTGACTGCCGGACAGGCAGCTCAGAAAAGGTGCGGGACTTCGCCGGGACGTGGGATATCCGTGACTGCCGGACAGGCAGCTCAGAAAGTGTGCCGCGCCGATGGAATGGGCAGTAAGGCCGTGACTGCCGGACAGGCAGCTCAGAAACTGTCGGCCGCCCTGGATTCCGGGTACAGCCTCGTGACTGCCGGACAGGCAGCTCAGAAATCGTCGCGCATCTCTCGGGCCTTGGCGGCGGACGTGACTGCCGGACAGGCAGCTCAGAAACGGTTGCGATCGGAAAGGTGAGTTGGACAGAGCGTGACTGCCGGACAGGCAGCTCAGAAAGACAAGCGCGACGTGACTTCATTCATGCCATCACGTGACTGCCGGACAGGCAGCTCAGAAATCAATCGTGATGGTCTCACCCGCCGAGAATGTCGTGACTGCCGGACAGGCAGCTCAGAAAGTGATCGATGGCGGCAAGGGGCGGACGGCAGCCGTGACTGCCGGACAGGCAGCTCAGAAAATGCCCGCGACGCGCGCCTGCTGGCGATAAACCGTGACTGCCGGACAGGCAGCTCAGAAAAAACCCGTGCGCTGTTGTTTCAGCGCCTGTGCCGTGACTGCCGGACAGGCAGCTCAGAAAAGACTGGCCGGCAGGCGCTGGGCCGCTGATGTCGTGACTGCCGGACAGGCAGCTCAGAAATGGACGGCGGCGCCGAATACAAGTGCCTTGTTCGTGACTGCCGGACAGGCAGCTCAGAAAGGAGAAAACAACACAATTGGACGCGTGATCAGCGTGACTGCCGGACAGGCAGCTCAGAAATGAAGCGCGGCGACGTGCGCAAAATGTGCGAGCGTGACTGCCGGACAGGCAGCTCAGAAAGTGCTGCAACCGATCTTGCTGCGGCTCTGGCCCGTGACTGCCGGACAGGCAGCTCAGAAAAGGTACGCCAGGTACTCGTGCACGGCCTGATGCGTGACTGCCGGACAGGCAGCTCAGAAAACCTCGCGCAGCCCGAGGCGCCCGGCCCTCAACGTGACTGCCGGACAGGCAGCTCAGAAAGGTTCGCACTTCCGGCGAACCCCACTTCCAACCGTGACTGCCGGACAGGCAGCTCAGAAATCCGTGTTGGCCCAGTCGATGCCAGGCGGCACCGTGACTGCCGGACAGGCAGCTCAGAAATGGCGCGCTTCCAGCTCCGCGGCTTCCGCCTTCGTGACTGACGGACAGGCAGCTCAGAAACGATTGAAGTCGCGAATGAGGGCGCGATTAAACGTGACTGCCGGACAGGCAGCTCAGAAAAGGTCGCTGGCTTTGAGGGCGCCGGCCATGGCCGTGACTGCCGGACAGGCAGCTCAGAAATACCTCGTGGCCCATGGTGCGCTGGTGCCGGGCGTGACTGCCGGACAGGCAGCTCAGAAAGATTCGGAGGTGAGCGCGAAGGCCTGCGACAGCGTGACTGCCGGACAGGCAGCTCAGAAAGGAACCGGGCCGCCGGAAACAACAAGCCCGCACGTGACTGCCGGACAGGCAGCTCAGAAAGACTGGGGGATGATCCGTCAGCGCTATGGGAACGTGACTGCCGGACAGGCAGCTCAGAAATCATCGGGCGTCACCCCATGCGCCGCCCAGTCCGTGACTGCCGGACAGGCAGCTCAGAAACCCACGGGCACTGCGTGCCAGCCGGCGGGGATCGTGACTGCCGGACAGGCAGCTCAGAAAGATTTCGGAAAGCGCGGCGAAAACATGTTCTTCCGTGACTGCCGGACAGGCAGCTCAGAAAGAAAAGATGGCTGAGCTGGAGGGGCAGGAGCCCGTGACTGCCGGACAGGCAGCTCAGAAATTGTGCGAGATTTCTACCGCGCCGAATTCTGGCGTGACTGCCGGACAGGCAGCTCAGAAATGACCACGAATATTTTGTTGATGGCGGATGGGCGTGACTGCCGGACAGGCAGCTCAGAAAAGCATGGAGGCGGTCCATGCAATTACACCGGCCGTGACTGCCGGACAGGCAGCTCAGAAATGCGGGCCAGGGCTGTGCGGGATGCGATCCAGCGTGACTGCCGGACAGGCAGCTCAGAAATCAAGCCGGAGGACTACCGCGAGGACGGCGAGCGTGACTGCCGGACAGGCAGCTCAGAAATTTGCAATCGAAACCGCCGTCCTCCGCAAGAACGTGACTGCCGGACAGGCAGCTCAGAAAAAGCTTGAAAGCGGTGCGCCGAACGCAAAAAACGTGACTGCCGGACAGGCAGCTCAGAAATCAAAAAAAGCCCCCAAGCCCGAAGGCCTGGGCGTGACTGCCGGACAGGCAGCTCAGAAATCGGCCAGCGCTCCGCCGGCCGACTCGCCGATCGTGACTGCCGGACAGGCAGCTCAGAAAAGGTGAAGATCCGCGAAGTCCTGGAATTGACTCGTGACTGCCGGACAGGCAGCTCAGAAAATATGAACGGAGTTGATGATTCTGACGGGGACCGTGACTGCCGGACAGGCAGCTCAGAAATGATAGGCGGCGAACTCGTCCGCCGTCATGCCCGTGACTGCCGGACAGGCAGCTCAGAAATATGACCCGGTTGTTGACAACAACATGTCGGGCGTGACTGCCGGACAGGCAGCTCAGAAATTGTCGATGGCCGCAGCCACCTCATCGGGCGTCGTGACTGCCGGACAGGCAGCTCAGAGAAAGCTCGACTTCCGCCGCCTTCAGTCGGTCGACGTGACTGCCGGACAGGCAGCTCAGAAAGTTACAGGGCGGGAAGGGGGGGAGCCTGGCGCCGTGACTGCCGGACAGGCAGCTCAGAAATGTACCGCTATTGCCCGGACTGCTCGGCTCAGCGTGACTGCCGGACAGGCAGCTCAGAAAGGAATGAGCACGAACGAAGCCGCGATTCATGCCGTGACTGCCGGACAGGCAGCTCAGAAATCGCTCAGGCCGGCCGCCGGGCCGACGTGACACGTGACTGCCGGACAGGCAGCTCAGAAAATCAGGCGGTCGCGCTTTCCGTAGCCAAGGCTCGTGACTGCCGGACAGGCAGCTCAGAAATTCCGCGTCGCGCACTTCGACTGCAGCCAGATTCGTGACTGCCGGACAGGCAGCTCAGAAAAGGAAGCGATCAACCATTTGCTTAACAAGGCCCGTGACTGCCGGACAGGCAGCTCAGAAAACGAGCGCCTTTGCTGGCGTGCTAACGTTTTACGTGACTGCCGGACAGGCAGCTCAGAAACGACAATCCGCAAGGCCGGCTCTGAAATCTGGCGTGACTGCCGGACAGGCAGCTCAGAAAAGGATGACGGCCATCAGGTCGTTGAACCCCAACGTGACTGCCGGACAGGCAGCTCAGAAATACAACAGATCGGCCACGACCTGCTGGGCGAGCGTGACTGCCGGACAGGCAGCTCAGAAATCCACGGGACGTGAATGCTGTTCCAGCGCTCTCGTGACTGCCGGACAGGCAGCTCAGAAAGATACGGACGATCCCCTCTGCAGCCTTGTATGCGTGACTGCCGGACAGGCAGCTCAGAAACTTTCCGCTTTTGCGCGACGCTGATCGTCAAACCGTGACTGCCGGACAGGCAGCTCAGAAATGGTTGAGTGCCTGAAGCGTTACCGCCGGCTGTCAAGCGACACCAGGAATTGACCCCCTGGCGACATCAGGAACTGACCCCCTACGCGGGTTGATGACTGGTTGATGGGGCGGTGACGTGGGGCTGGTGGAGCACAGCTCCGGCGCGACGCTTGTCTTTGAGGCGGTAGCTATCACCACGGATGGTGATGACGTGGCTGTGGTGCAGCATGCGGTCGAGGATGGCGGTGGCGGCGATCGCGTCGCCAAAGACCACGCCCCATTCAGATACGGTGCGGTTGCTGGTGATCAGGAAGCTACCGCGCTCATAGCGCCGCGACACCAGTTGGAAGAACAGGTGGGCAGCCTTGGGCTCGAACGGTAGGTAGCCGAGCTCATCGATGATCAGCAGCTTCGGCTTGGCGTAGTGCGCCAGCTTCTCGTCCAGGCGGCCTTCGGCATGCGCTCGGGCGAGGCTCGCCACCAGGGCCGGCGCGGTGACGAACAGCACACTGTAGCCGGTCAGGATGGCTTCCCGCCCGAGGGCGATGGCCAGATGGGTCTTGCCGACCCCCGGCGGCCCCAGGAGGAGCAAGTTCTCGCCGTGGGCCACCCAGCGGCAAGCCGCCAGCTCCCGGATCTGCCGTTCATCCACGCTGGGCTGGGCTGCGTAGTCGAAGCCGGCCAAGGTGGCGACACAGGGGAAGTGGGCAATGCGCGTGCCCATCTGGATGCGTCGTTCGTCCTTGCGGGCAATCTCGCGTTGGCACAGGAAAGCCAGGGTCTCCCGGAGCGTCAGCTCCTGACGGGCGGCTTCGTCGAGCAGGCTGTCCAGTTGATCGCGGATGGCCGTCAGGTGCAGCCGCGTCAGCATGTTCATGAGCTGTTCGTGGGCGATCATCAGAAGCTCCCGCCCGTGACCGCCTCATAGTCGGCGAGGGGCCGTGCCAGCTCCCCCGACAGGGGCGCCGCAGGCGCAGCGGACGGGGGCGCTTGCACGGCGGGCGCAGCCTCCCCCTCGGTCCGGGGCTGAAAGGCGCGCCCCACCAGGCCGTCGAAGTGGGCCGGCTCGATGGCCCGTTGCCGCTGCCCGCCCAGCAGCACGTGGTGTGCCACCGCCTGACCGCCATGCCGCACCGCGATGCTGTCCGCCTCCACCAGGACGCTCACCGACTCGCCGATCAGGCGCCACGGCACGCTGTAGCGGTTCGTATCCACCTCGACACAGGCTTCGCTGCTCACCACCCGCTGCACCTCCCGCGCCTGGGCAAACGGCGGCTTGCCGGCAAGCGGCTGCAGGGCCGCGCGCTCGTCGCGCTCAAAGCGCAGTCGGGGTGCCTCTGCCGTCGTGCCATGGCAGCGCACGTCGGACACCTCTCGCTGCCAACGTACAAGGTGGGCTGACAGGGCCTCCCAACTGGCAAAGACATGGCCGGCCAGCGCGTTCTTCTTCACATAACCCACGCCGTTCTCATCCTTGCCTTTGGTCCGCGGCCGAAACGGCGCACAGGCCTTGGGCGTGAAACCCCAATGCCGGGCAAACGCCAGCAGTCGCTCGTTGAACCTCACCTCCCGCGTCTGGATGTCGTGCGACAACACCAGCGCCTTGGCGTTGTCCAGCAAGACCTCACGCGGGATGCCGCCAAAGTGGGCGAAGGCGCCTTCCAGCCCAGCCAGCCAGGCCGCTTGCCGTTCATGGCGGAAGGCCGCCACATAGCCCAGCCGGGAATAGCCCAGCGTCGCAACAAAGACATGCACCTTCTGCCGGGCCCCGTCGATCTCCAGCGTAGCGGAGCCAAAATCAATCTGCAGTTGCTGCCCGGGCGCCGTTTCGAAACGCACTGTCGCCCGAGCCTGCGCCGCCCATTCCGCTCGGTAGCCCCGGCAGGCCCGTTCCACCGTGCGCAGGCTCACCGACATGCCCTGCTGCCGTTGCAGTTCCTGCCGCACTACGTCGCAGTTGCCGCGGTGTTGTGCAAACTGAACCTGTAGCCACGTCGCCAGGCCTGCCA
>ENA-UOWO01007462-UOWO01007462.1-activated-sludge-metagenome-genome-assembly--contig:-NODE-7462-length-10804-cov-6.676807_pt1 | contig 10804 bp, 8 predicted proteins | sample MGYA00238148_ERZ761564 | MGnify/ENA primary metagenome ERZ761564 (study PRJEB28885, sample SAMN05720194) | activated sludge metagenome | isolation source: Anaerobic digester | place: USA...
AGCCTGCTGGCCAACATCGTGATGGCGTGGAACACGGCGCAGATGCAGGCGGTGCTGGACCGGTGGGCCAACAGGCGGCAGATCGTGCCGCCTGAGCTGACTGGACGGATCGCACCGACGCGCCTGGAGGGGATCAACCTGCGCGGCGTCTTCCGCTTCCCGCTGGAGCGCTACGCGGGCCAGATCCTGCCGTCACAAACTGCAGAGAAAACGAGTGCTGGCGGCTGAATTCGACCACGCAAACAGGCCCTCAGCGGCCGCTCGGGAGACCAACAGAAACTCAAGTCGTGACAAGCACTTGCGCGCGTCGTCAAAGTAGATACCGCGCCAATCCTCGCGATCCGGGCAGGTTCGAACCGTCACTTCTTGCACTGAAATCAAATGGACCCCGACTTACTCCGGGCGTCAAGGTGACATGCCCGGACGCATACCGTTCGTCCGCTCAACGCGCTGACCTTCCCAGACAGGGCTGCGTCCACAGGCTTCCATGTGGACACATGCTCGGGCGTTCAACCCGGCAGCGTCAATGCCGCCTTCAGGCCACGCTTACCAAGGCAGGAGCCGTATGCGGTAGTGCCGCACGTACGGATCTGTGCGGGGGGCGGAGAGCGATCTCCGTCCCTACCGCGACCGAAGAAGACATGGTCCCCGAACAGTGCGGATGGTTTTCGAGGGATTTGGGGGGCGCAGGGTCGCTTCTTCAGGCTCGGCTGCGCGGTGCGCCCTGTGCGTGCCGGAGGAATCGGCGACAAGGCGCTGTCCGGATCAGCGAAGTTGAAACCGATCAATCATCCGGTAGGCCGTGCGTTCCGAGATACCCAGCGCATCGGCAACGCGTCGGCGGTTGCCACCATGTCGTTGCAGCAGCAGTGCGAGATAGCGGCTCTCCAACTCCTCCAGCGTCGGTTCGTCCTGCAGGAGGCCATCAACGCCACCCCGGGCAGATGGCCCGGAACTTGGCGCGCGAAACGCAGGCAGGTGCCATGGTTCGATCAACTGACCATGGGGTACCAACAGGACCAGGCGCTCCACGACATTGCGCAGCTCCCGGACATTTCCGGGCCAACCGTAGCGGCATAGCTGCTGGATGGAAGCCTCACTGAACCGCGGCGGTTCGCCTTGGCGTGTGGCTCGCGATGCGAAGTGCCTGACCAGCAACGGGATATCTTCAACGCGCTCGCGCATCGGCGGCACTTCGATCGTCAGAGCGCTCAATCGGTAGTACAGATCCGCGCGAAAAGCCCCGGCCTCAACCATGTCTTGCAGGTTGCGGTTGGTCGCCGCCACCACGCGCACGTCTGCGCGCAAGTCTGCGGTTGCTCCGACGCGGCGAAATCGTCCAGTTTCCAGTACACGCAGCAGCTTGGCTTGCAGGGCGGGTCCGATATCGCCAATCTCATCCAAGAAGAGCGTTCCGCCGGCTGCCGCCTCGATGAGCCCGGCCTTGCGCCGATCGGCTCCGGTAAAGGCGCCGCGCTCATGACCGAACAGTTCGGACTCGAACAAGGATTCCTGCAGAGTGCAACAGTCGACGGGGACAAAACGCTCGGCGCTGCGCGGCCCGGCCTTGTGAACGGCGTTGGCCACCAGTTCCTTGCCGGTTCCACTCTCGCCGGTCACCAGGACCGTGGAGGCCGATCCTCCCACTGCGTTGATCAGCTGATTCAGCGACTTCATGGCAGGGCTCTCGCCGAGTAGGTCCGGCGTGCGGTGCACGGAACTTGCCGCCTGATCCACAGCCCGCCCGGCGTGCAGGCGACCCGCGTCGACCGCGCGCTGGATGACGATTTCCAGTTCATCCAGACTGGCAGGCTTGACCAGATAGTCGGCGGCACCCATGCGCATGGCCTGAACCGCATGGTCGATGGTGCCGAAGGCGGTGAGCATGATGGTGGGACGTTCGGCTGCGATCTCCGACAAATGTCCAAATCCTTCGGCGTCAGGCAGGTTCATGTCCAGCAGCACGACATCAGGGGCATGGAGCTCCAGTTGCTGGCGCGCTTCAGCCCAGGAACGGGCGCTGCTCATGTCGTAGCCCGTCTTGCGCAGTGCCATGACCAGCATCTGGTTGAGCGCCAAATCGTCCTCAACGACCAGAATGCTTGTCTTCATGAAACGCTCTCCAGCGAAACGGCATCGGCATCGGGCAGCGCCCACTCGATGCGCGTACCTTGACCGGGTTCACTGAAAGCGCGAATCCAGCCGCCTCGCTGCTCGACCAGCGATCTGCAGATGGCCAAGCCCAACCCTGTCCCGCGCTGGCCGTCCGCACGGCGACTGTAGAAGGGGAGGAAGATCAGCGGCAGGCGGTCTGCGGCAATGCCTACACCATTGTCAAGGACATCCATGCGCACCAGCCCACTTTCGCGCCAGCCCCGAAGGATCACCTCCCCTCCGCCTTGCGCAAGCGCGTGCAGCGCGTTCTGCAGCAGATTCAGCAGTATCTGGCGAAGTTCGCCTTCGTCGCCCTTGACGCGCAGGCCCATGTCGACCCAATCCACGCGGACCTGCACGCTTGCGCGACGAATCTCTTCCGAAAGGACCGTCAGCACATCGTCGATGGCCCCTTGCACCGAAACAGGCGCCGGGTGCTCAGCGGGCGGTTGGCTCAGCCGCATCAGGCGTTGGGTGATGTTGACGCAGCGGTCGATCTGAGCGTCCACGATCCGCAGGTAGTGCTCCAACTCCTCTCGTTCGAGGGTGTTGTCTGCCAAGCCGCGCAGGCAAGCCTGCAATGCCAGCCGGATGGACGCCAGGGGGTTGTGGACTTCGTGTGCAACGCCATTGGCTAACAGGCCGACGGCGCTGAGGCGCTGCTCCTGCGAGAACCGAACCCGCTCGTGCACCGGCCGGATGACCTCCATGACTTGCCAACGCCCGTCTTGCCCCTGGATGGGGGCGGCATCCACTTCGACCCCCACGCGCGGGCCGTCGGAATGCACGAACTCCATCACGGTGCGAGAACCACTTCGCGAATGAAGGCACTCGACCAATGGGCAGTTGATCATCGTCGACGGGCAGGCTTCGCTTTGGTCGCGGCTGGCTTCGTAGCAGTTTCGCCCCACGATGTCATTCAACGGCCGTCCGACCAGCCTTGCATAGGCGGCATTGGCCATGACGATGCGGTGATCGTCGCCGATGATCAGCATGGCATCGAGGGCGCCGTCCAGCAACGACTGCAGATAGTTTCCATGTTGCGCCAACCTCGCCACCTGGGTCTCGCTTTCCTGGGCCATGCGGTTGAAGCCCTGGCCCAGTTGTGACAGTTCATCGTCTCCTCTGATGGCACTGCGTGCTTTCAGATCGCCGCTGCCGAAGCGATTCGTCGCGCTGATCATGGACTGCAGCCGCTCCAGCACCGATCGGCGCAGGATCCAGGCTACCCATGCACCCAATGCAAGCAGCACCAGCAGCGACGCGGGCAGCAGGTGGCGGCCGGCCCGACTGAGTGCGGCAGCGTCACCAGCGCTGGGCTGAAACTCTAGCAGCAGCACGCCATTGACCGGATTTGCAGTGGTCTGGCCATGGCAACCCGCACAGGCGACTTGATTGAGGACGGGGTAGGTCACCGTCAGGCGCGGAGCCTGGTCTCCATCGGACCAGCGGACGCTGGCACTGGAGACATCGCCGCACCCGCTGCCAAGGCAAAGCTTGTTCAACTCGGTTGCGCGGTCTTGCCCGCGCTGCCCGGGCCGCGAGGAGAAGCGCACTTCTCCCGCGGGCGTCATCAACTCAGCAGACCGCACACCGGGAAGTGTGCCCAGGTGAGTGATAAGGCGCTCAAGGCCATCGAGGTCACGCTGCAGCATCGAGTTGCGCAGGCCGATCTCGAACAGCGACGCTGTACTCAGCGAGGAGCGTTCAGCCTCCTGACGCAACACGATTGCCCCGATCCAGGCCGAGATCGCCAAGAGCAGCGCAGCTCCGGCTACAAAGGCCGGAACCAGCAGTAGCGCAATGTGCCGCGACAGCCGCGACTTCACTTCGGCTGCGCCCCGCAATACTTCTGCATCGCTTCCAGCGATAGACGCCTCATTGCTGAATTTTGACTCTACTGCGGCCCCCATGTCGGCGCCTGATCGAACGCAAGCTCACTACGACTTTAGAGCGAGCGCTGACCAGCATGGGGGAGCGCTTCGGAAGCAGCCTGCACGATCCGATCGGACCGCCTTGCCGCCTGCGAGCGGCAGGCTGGACACCGCCCTGACGAAGGAGCCGTGGAGGTCGCTCGAAGTCGACGGTGCGCCTTTCCGCATTGGGGACACGGGGCCGAATCCAGTGACCAGGCCTGTCGGTCGCCGGTCGTGCTCAAGGGGGCCGCCGGGGCCAAGGCGGCCGGAACGCATGCATCCACGCAGGCGTCGCAGCCGACGCAACGGGACATATTGAATGCGAGCACCCCGGCGGTCGTAGCTGCGGCAGGCATCATTGCGATTGCCTGAGTCGGGCAGAGCTCGGCGCAGACTCCGCAGGCGTCGCATCGTCTTGCATCGAAGGCGACCGCCCATAGAACGGGGCCCCGTCCCAATCGGGCCAGAAGCTGCGTCGCCTCGCAACGCGGCACCAGGGCCCCCGCAGTGGCGAGTTTGGCTGGTGAGTCCGGGGGCAGCGGCCTGCTCAGCAGTCCGAGCAAGCCGCGGCGCGCACGGTTTGGTGGCGGCTCTGCGAGCTTGACTGACCCAGTGGCGATGGGTGGCACCGAAGTACCAACAACGGGTGCAACCTGTGTCTCGGCGGCCTGGACAGTTGCAGCCCCGCCGTGACGATCGCCGCTGGAGTCGAGGCACATGACGCGTTGACCCCTCAGGCGCAGCGCCTCGTTCAAACGGTGCAGGCGCTTGCCCTGCCCCGTCGACGTGCGCCGGGCGCAGGATTCACAGTCCCCGGTGATGAAGCTCAGGCGACCCACCCCCTGAGCGTGCCAGCGCAGGAGCTGCGCTTCATCGAGGGCATGGACGCACGGGATTGAAGCGCCATCGGGCGTCGCGCCAGGGGCCTTTTCGCAAGGAAGCGTCACCGTGCGAACACCACCGCACTCCAAACGTACCGCCGGCCACGGCAGGGGAACCGCCAGCGCACCGGTCGGGCACTCGGCCATGCACAAGCCGCATCCGTCACAGCGTAGCTCGTCAAATCCAAGCCCCTGTGCACCAATCGTCCATGCCGACCGTGGGCACGCCTGCACGCATGCCTGGCACTGCGCAAGCGTGGTCAGGCGATGCACGCATCGCCCTTCGTCGATCGTCAGCTTCGATCCCATTCGCAGTTCCGCAACCCGTCAAGCTCGCTGTTGCGGCGCATGCCGGGGGTGTAGCCGAGGTCCGGCGCGCGACGGCTTACTTGGCTCCAGCCAGAATCCACTTGATCAGCTTTTCCATGTCGGCATCCGAGACCGCGGGGTTCGGCGGCATGGGCACGGGGCCCCAGACTCCACCCGCGCTACCCGCCTTCACCTTGGCAGCCAAGGTCTTGGCGGCGTTCTTGTCGCCGGCGTATTTCTTGGCCACGTCGGCATACGCAGGGCCGACCACCTTTGTGGAGGTGGCATGGCAGCTCATGCAGTTGCTCTGCTTGGCCAGTTCCAGATTGGCCAGAGCGGGGGTCGACGCCAGCATGCTGGCAGCAACGATGGCGGGGACGGTCAGTTTCATGGTCTCTTTCTCCAGGATTGGTATTACCGACAGCTTGTGAACTTCATGGCCTTGGTGTTCAGCTGGTCCGGTGCAGTGACCTGCGCGGCGGCCGGCACGGTTTCAGCGAGATGCTCGCGCAGCAGCGCGGCGGCATCCATCGTCAACAGCGCGAGCGCCGCGTAGATCGACGTATCGGCGCGCTGCGCCACGCGTGCGGCGAATTGGGGCAGCCACACCAGCAAGTGGTGGTCGAGGAACTCCAGGGCTGCCGCCTTCTCCCGCCTTTCCAGCAAGTGGGCTATGAAGGACAGCTCGTGAACCAGATGATCGTCGGGCAAGACGCGCCAGTTCAGCGGCGGAATGCCATGGCGCCGGTAGAAGTCGCGCACCGCGAACGTGGGCCCCTGCAGCATCAGGTGATCGTCGTCGCGCCACACCGACTCGCACGGGGAGGCTCGCAGTGCGTGCGTCAGATAAATGGCGGCGTAGTCGGCCGCCAGGCGGTCGTCGAGCCCCTGCGGATTGCCCGCCCGGGCGTCGCCCAGGGCCTCGAGCGCCTCGGTCATCTCGCGTGAACCATCCCTACCGGCCAGATGGAGCCCCAGAGGAAACCCCGCCCGATGCAACGTCAGCCAAGTCACGGCATCACGTTCCTCAGCGTGCAGCCAAGCCAGGCTGCGCAGGTCTTGCGCCAGCTCGAGCCCGTCGACTTCAAGTCTTGCGGATGGAGCGTGTGTACCCATCAGTCGACCTTGCCTTCCTTGTGCGCGACAAACACGATCGATGGGTGCGTCAGTTCGGGGTTTGCCAGATGCTTGACGTTGCCCACCACCCTTTCGTTGGGTCCCACCGCCTTGGTCGGGTACGTGCCGGCGCGCAGCTTGTCGATCGGGCCGACGTCGAGCACGCGCATCATGCACGCCATCACACAGTACGGCTTGCGATTCGCCTCAAGCTCGTCGATGCACAGGTTGCACTTCTTGACCAAGTTGTCGCTCGGGTCGTACTGCGGTGCGCCATAGGGGCAGGCGGCTTCGCAGCGGCGGCAACCGATGCACAGTGTCGAGTCGATGTCGACGACACCGTTGTCGGCACGCTTCCAGATCGCCCCGGTCGGACAAGTCGGCAAGCAGGCCGGTTCGGCGCAGTGGTTGCACGACATGTTCACCTTGTAGGCAAACACGTTGGGGAAGGTGCCACCCTCGACATACATCACACGGCGAACGCGTGGGCCCGGCGCCAACCCATTCTTGTCCTTGCAGGCGATCTCGCAGGCGCGGCATCCGATGCAGTCGACGTTGTTGTGAACGAAGCCCAGCTGCATCGCGGGCATGACGGGCTTGTACGTGGCAGCGTCGCGCCGCTCCTGCGCTGCGGGAACGGCCTTCATCGCCTGCGGCGTGAGCTTGCGGATGACTTTCTTTTCGGCCATGGCTCGTCGTCCTTAGAAGTCGCGCCGGAACACGCCGGAGCGCGCGGTCGCCAGCTGGTCCCAACCCGGGCGGTGCTCAAGCGTGGTCTTGCGGATGTCCACCAGGATGGTGTTGTAGGCGAAGGCCCCGGCCGGACTGGGTTCGTCAGCGGTCAGGAAGTCAGGATTGCCCGCCCGGTCGACGCCGTTCTTGTCCACGTCCAGCCAGGCGCCTTCGTAGATCACAGCCACACCCGGCATGCAGCGCTCGGTCACGTAGGCCGGCAGCACGCATTTGCCGCGCTCGTTGTAGACCTCGACCGTATCGCCCGTCTGGATGCCCATGCGCCTGGCATCGGCAGCGTTAATCGTCACTTCCTGCGTGCAGGTCTCGCGCAGCCAGGGGATGTTGTGATAGATCGAGTGCGTGCGCTCGCGCGGGTGCGGTGTGATCAGGTGGAACGGGTACTGCTTGGCCTTCGGATGGTCGAGCCACTCGAAGGGCTCGATCCACTTCGGGATATAGGGGATCTCGTAGCCGTACTGCGTGCGCTTCCAGTCGCGGATGCTGGCCAGCTGCGTCGAAAAGATCTCGATGCGCCCTGAGGCGGTCTGGAACGGTACGCCCTTCTCGATCTGGTCACGGAATGCGACATGCGGCTTGTCGAGCTTGAACTTGTAGATGCCGTGCTTCTTGAACGTTTCCCAAGGCATCTGCACGCCCTGGTATTTCATGACGCGCGCATCCCACCAAGCCCTGAGGTAAGACTCATCCACCGCGTCCCCATTGCGGAAGTAGCTGCGATCGGCGCGCGGGTTGTAGCGCTGGCCGAAGCCGCGCAGCGCTGGATCCAGCCCTTCGAGCCGGTAGGCCAGCTCGGTGAAGACCTGGAAGTCGGTCTTGCTCTCGCCGAGCGGCTCAATGACCTTGGGCCGGTGGATGTAGTAGTGACCCTTGTACCAGGGCAGGGCGACGTCGTGGCGCTCGAAATGTGTGGCGATCGGCAGCAGTACATCGGCAAACAGGCCCGAGGGTGTGATGGTGGCGTCCATGCACACCACCAGTTCGAGCTTCTTGATCGCCTGGATTTCCTTGTTGATGTTGGTGAGCTGGTTGAACCAGTCCGAACCTTGCCAGAAGATCGCCTTGATGTTGGGGATCACGCCGTCGAGCTTGTCGCCGCGCGGCCACAGGCCGATCTCCTCGCGCTTGACGTTTGGATAGTTGAGCACGCAGTGGGCCCAGCGGTCCGACTTGATCGAGGAGTACCAGATGTTGGCGCTTTCGTCGTACGGGTACGCCACGGCCTCGGCGTGCCAAGCCTTGCCCACGCCTTCGGCGCAGCCCCCGAGCACGCCGATGTTGCCGGTCATGGCCTGCAGCGCCGCGGCCATGCGGTTGTACTGTTCGCCGTACGAGGCCCGGCCAGGCGCCCACGAAGCCTTGAGCGCCGCCGGCTTGGTGGTGGCGTACATCTGCGCGAGCTTGCGGATGTCGTCGGCACTCACGCCGCAAATCTTGGAGGCCCATTCGGGCGTCTTCGGCACGCCGTCGTAGGTGCCGGCAAGGTAGTCGCGGAAGTTCTGCTTGTCAGCGTGTTCCGGCGGCATCGTGCCGCGGTCCATGCCCAGCACGAAGCGGTTGATGAACGCCTGATCCTGCCAATGCATGTCGAAGATGTGATAGGCCATCCCGGCCATCATGGCGGCGTCGGTGCCCGGCTTGATCGGGATCCACCAGGCGTCGTACGCGGAGGCCGAGTCGGTGTGCTGCGGATCGATGAGCACGAACTTGCAGCCGCGCTGCTTGGCCATGCGCATGTAGTAGAAGGTATTGCCGCCGTGGAAGGTGTAGGCAGGGTTCCAGCCCCACATGATGATCAGCTTCGAGTGCGCAAAGGTGTCATCCTCGTTGCCGTCCTCGATCGTGCCGAAAGTCATGCGGCTGGAGAAGGTCGTGCCTTGGTACGAAGGCACCGACCACGAATTGGTGCGGCAGCCGAACATGCCCAGGAAGCGCCCGAGCAGGCCTTCGATCTGGTCGCTCTTGTGCAGTACGCCGTACGACGCACCTGCATAGGACTGATCGAGGATCGCGGTCGGACCGAACTTCTGCTTGAGCTCTACCATCTTGGAAGCCACGCGGTCCAGTGCCTCGTCCCAAGACACGCGCTTGAACTTGCCTTCGCCGCGCTCGCCCACACGCACCATCGGGTACAGCAGCCGCTCGGGCGAGTACAAGCGCAGCCGGTAGGAGCGCCCGCGCAGGCAGGCGCGCAGCTGCGGTTCCTCGAACGTGTCCTTGCCAAAGGCGCCTTCGTATTGGTAACGGCCGTCGTCGCTCGACAAACGCACGATGACGTCGCCCTTCTTGTGGGCCACCAACACGTGCCGCGAACCGCAGTTGTGCGCGCACGAGGTCACCACGGTGGTGAGCTGGTCGTCGGTCGGGTAGGGCTCGTAGGCGAACGCTTGGGCCTGTTCCGGCGCCAGCCCAGCACCTGCACCGAGACCCAGGCTGCCGACGGCACCGCCCGTGATTTTCAGGAAATCGCGCCGCTTGAAGCCGGCAGGCGCTGCCGTGTCCGCTGCAGGGTCTTCGTGACGCGTGGCGAAGGGGTATTGTTCGGTTGTCACTTCTTCTCTCCTTGAACCGCCCCACCGATGAGGAAGCGTGCGTCCGAGCGGGTCGGTCGGCCCTTCGCCCAATCGGGTACCTCAGGGGCCATGCCTTGCCAGGCATTGCGCGCGTAGGGATAGGAAATGCGATACCAAGAGCGTCCACCGTGGCAGCCGAAGCAGCTGTCGCCGGACTTCTTCCCGGCCTCTTCGATCGCCGTCGGATGCAGATAGTTGACCTGGTGGCGCGTGGTGCGAATCGCCGCATGGCACAGCAGGCAGTTGTTCTGAAACGTGTCCTTGCTTTGTGGCCAGGGTTGCGGCAAGCCCATGATGGTGTGGTTCATCTGTCCATGGCACTTCAGGCAGGTCTGCTCGGGCACAACCACCTTGCGCAGCGTGAAGCCGCCTGAACGTTGTGACGTGGCCGACGAGCCCGGGTTTTCGTCACGCGGGTCATGGCCTTGATGGCAGGTCGCGCAGCGCAGCTGCATCAATTCCTTGGCCAAGGGTGTTTCCAGATGCCGGCGGTGAAACGTGTCCTGTTCGCCGCTGTAGACGGACGTTTGCTGGTACCAGGCCTTGGCAGACGCCGCCTTGACGCCCGCTGGTGACTCGGCGCGCACGCTGGGCTTTAGCACCTCGGCATGGCAGGCCAGGCACTGCGCATTGGTGGCCTGGTCGATGGCCGGTTTGAAGTGAATCGGGTCGTAAACAGCGCGCTGGTAATCCGGCTGCGCGGCTGCGGGTGAAGACTGTGCACGCACCCCGCTCAGCGCGAGGACGGCCAGCAAGAGGCTGATGATCCCAATGGCGGCGCTGACAAGGGGCTGGCGGTTCAACCCTGGCTTCATGACGGGTCCCTGGTGGTGCGATGAGCGTCCGCGCCCGGGGCGCGGACGAATGATCACGAATGGACGGGCACCGTCCAGGGCCCGTCCTTCGGTAGCAACTTACTTGGTCTTCGAGCAGTAGACCTCGCCCTTGCTGTTGCGCTTCCACTCCACGCAATTCGCAGGGCCTGCCATACCACTCATGCCGCTCATGCCGGACATGCCGCCCATGCCCTGCTGGCCACCCATGCCGGACATGCCGCCCATGCCCTGCTGGCCACCCATGCCAGACATGCCGCCCATGCCCT
>ENA-UOWO01007470-UOWO01007470.1-activated-sludge-metagenome-genome-assembly--contig:-NODE-7470-length-10794-cov-4.327219_pt1 | contig 10794 bp, 8 predicted proteins | sample MGYA00238148_ERZ761564 | MGnify/ENA primary metagenome ERZ761564 (study PRJEB28885, sample SAMN05720194) | activated sludge metagenome | isolation source: Anaerobic digester | place: USA...
ACGCCTTCGTGAGCTTCGGGCTGAGCAACACGATGGACCTGGCTGGGCATACGCTCGTCTGGCATTCCCAGACGCCCAATTGGGTGTTTGCCGGCACGAATCCGCCGCCGCCAGGAGTCACCAACGCCGCCCCCACCCCATTTGCCAACCCGAGTGCGTCCGGAACAAACCAGTTCGGGCGTGGGCGATTCGGTCGTGGCTTTGGCGGCGAACCCTTCGGCCGCTACACGGGGCCGCGCGCATCGCGCGATGAAATGCTCGAGCGGATGCGCGATCACATCCACACCGTCGTGGGCCGGTACAAGGGGAGGATCAAAGTCTGGGACGTGGTCAATGAGGCGCTCGCCGACGGCGGCACCAACATCCTGCGCAACTCGCTCTGGTTCGAGATCATCGGTCCGGACTTCATCGCCAAGGCGTTCGAGTACGCCCACGAAGCGGACCCGGAGGCGATCCTTCGCTACAACGACTACGGCCTGGAGAATCCGTCGAAACGCCGGAAGCTCATCGCGCTGATCAAGTCGTTGCAGGAACAGAAGGTGCCGGTTCATGCCATCGGCTCGCAGGCTCACGTCAATGTCTCGACGACCTTCGAGACCATGGACCAGGCGCTGGCGGACATGGCGGCGCTCGGCCTGCCCATTCACATCACGGAACTCGATGTCACCAGCGCGCAGGGTGGCCAGCGCGGATTCGGGGCGGACATTGCGGACAACGCCGCGACCACCCAGGGCGGCCTGGTGAGGGACGCCGACCGCCGACTGGCCGAGGCGTACGCGGGCCTCTTCCGGGCCTTTCTCAAACACGACCAGCACGTCGAGATGGTCACGTTCTGGGGCCCGAACGACGCGAACTCCTGGCGCGCCGGCGGCAAACCGCTGCTTTTCGACGCCAACTCTCAGCCCAAGCCCGCCTTCCACGCCGTCATCGCGGAGGCGAGGAAGGCAAGCGTGAAGAAGTAGGAGTGCTGCCGGATTGACACCAGCCAACATGATGGCAGTCTGTGGGCATGACGCGCACACAAATCCAGTTGCCGGACGATGTTTACGAGCGCGCCCGCAAGGTCTGCAAGAGCCGGGAAATCTCCCTGGCCGAGCTGGCCCGGCGCGGGCTTGAATACATCCTGAGCCTTTATGCCACCCAACCCGGCGTCAGTGGCGAGTGGCAGCCGCCGAAGCCCCGCCGTCTTGGCTGGAAGGGCCTGACAGACTCTGAAATCAAGGAGCAGGCGCAGCTCACCGCCACGGAAGCGACCCTTGCCCACCGCCGCAGAAAGTGACGCGCCATGCTCTCGATTGACACCAACATCTTGCTCCACGCGTTCAACGAAGACTCGCCGAGCCACGAGGCGGCTTACGGCTGGCTCACCTCCATCGGGCACGAAGAGGACGTGGCGATTTCCGAATTCATCCTCGCTGAACTCTATGGCCTGCTGCGCAATCCCGCCGTGCTGAAGCATCCGCTCGATGCCGAAGAAGCCGTCGAAGTGATTCAGGCCTACCGCAGCCATCCGCGCTGGCGGCTCATCGGTTTCACGGTGGAAAGCCGTCCCTTGCACGATACCCTCTGGCAAAGAGCGCGCCGGAGAGATTTCGCCTTTCGCCGCCTCTACGACGCGCGATCCGCGCTCGTCATGACTGCCCAAGGTGTGACCGAGTTGGCGACGGTGAACGTGAAGGACTACGAAGGGTTTGGTTTTCGAAAGGTCTGGAATCCAATAGCTGACCGATGAAACCGGCAAACAACGCCGCCGTTTCCGCCTTCGGCTCGGCGGCCAAGGTCAAGCTGGCCAATCCTGCCGCCAGCAACCAAGTCCTCGCCTATCCCGCTGCGGACTGGCGCAAGCTTCTCTTCACACAACTCGACCACAACCACTGAAAGCACGCAGTTTATGAGAACAATACGTGCAGTGCTCGCGCTGGCTTCCCTGTTCCGACACGGCAGACAGGCGCAGCCGGGAGCACCCTCCATCGGGTGGGAGAGGCCCGGGCGAGGGTTCCCTGTCGCGTATGCGGCAGACCCTTCAGAGCACCCATGAACAGAGCGATCGTTCTGCATTCCTTCATCTTCGCACTGCTGGCCGCGGCCGCGCTGGCTGGCCGCGCCGCGACTCCGGATTCCCCCGGTCTTCCTGACGTGGCGGCCAGGCACTGGACGGCGGACAACGGCAACGGCACGTACTCGAATCCGCTGTTCTACGAGGAATTCGAGGACCCCGACGTGATCCGCGTGGGTGACGACTACTATCTGGCTGGCACCACCATGCACATGAACCCGGCGGTGCAGATCATGCGCTCGAAGGACCTGGTGAATTGGGAGCTTGTCGGGTACTGCATGGATCGGCTGGACCTCGGCCCCGCGTTCCGGCTCGAAGGCAAGAATATCTACGGGCAAGGCATCTGGGCGCCCTGCTTCCGCCATCACCAGGGCACGTTCTACATCTTCTCCAACGTCAACGGCGCGGGCCTCCAGGTCTTCCGCTCGAAGTCGATCCACGGTCCTTGGGAGCGCAACCAACTGCCCGGGCGCCACGACCTTTCGGTCCTTTTCGACGACGACGGCAGGGTCTATCTCATTTCCGGCGCCCGCAGTCCGTATCCGATCGAGGAACTGGCCCCGGACCTTCGATCCTTCAAGACCGACGCTCCGAAGCGCGCACTCGATGGCCCGATGGGCGAGGGCCATCACCTCTACAAGATCAATGGCAAGTATGTGGATGTGTCTGCCATCCCCGGCGGCCCCGTGGATCAGATGGTCGCGGTCGCCGGCTCGATTGACGGCCCGTGGAAGGTCGAGCGCATGGTTCAGGGCGAGTCGCTGGGTGTCACGGGGGCGGCGCCGTCGCGCGCCCAACCGAACGATCGCGGGCTCTGGCTGCATCAGGGTGGCATCGTCGATACACCCTCGGGCCAATGGTGGAGCATCATCATGTCCGACCACGGCAGCGCCGGACGCATGGTTGCACTGGTCCCGGTGACGTGGAATGACGGCTTTCCGCTCGTCGGCCTCCCGGGCAACCTCCGCAGGGCACCGAATACCTGGCTCAAGCCCGAGACCGGCCATGCCCAGGAACCCAGGCCGGCCTTCATCCACGACGACAACTTTGACGGCCGCACGCTCAACCCGCACGCGCAGTGGAATCACGTCCCCGATGATTCCGAGTGGTCCCTCACCGAGAAGCCGGGCGTGCTTCGCCTCCGTGCGCTGCCGGCGCCCGACTTCTACTCGGCCCGCAACAGCCTCTGCCACCGACCGCCCGGACCCGAATCCACCATCACTGTCGAGTTGGAGACCTCGGGTCTCGCGGTGGGCGACACCGCCGGACTGGCGCTGCTGAGCTGGCCCTACGCCTGGATCGGCGTGGTGAAAACCGCAGAGGGCGATTTGCTGCAAATGGTCACCGGCGGTGGTGGAAGACGCCGTGGACCCGGCGCCACCGCTCCCGCGACCACCAATGCCCCCGCCATCAGCCCGACCGCGCCTCCCAGGCATGTGTGGCTTCGCGTCCACTGCAACTTCGATACCGACGAGGCCAGCTTCAGTTGGAGCGCCGACGGCAGGCAATTCACGGCGCTGGGCAAGCCTTTCACCATGACCTTCCAGTTGACGACCTTCCAGGGCGTCCGCCCTGCCCTGTTTAACTACAACACCACCGGACGGCCCGGTGGCTATGCCGACTTTGACAACTACACGTGCGTCGAGCCGCGCGCACGAGGCATCGAGCGCCAGATTCCGCTGGGCAGGAGCATCGCGTTGCGCAGCGGGGCGGACGAGAGCTTCCTGGCCGCCGACACGCAGGAGAACAGGCTTGTCAATCTCGCCGCCGATGCGGCGGGGACCATCCCTCCGAACGCGACATTTCAGGTGTTGGATTTGGGCAAAGGCCGCGTGGCGCTCAAGGCCTCGAATGGCCGGTTCGTCTCCGCCGCCGGTGATGCCGCCGTGTTGAAAGACCTCGCCGGAGAGACGCCGGGCCTTGCCGAGTCATTTCAGTGGATCAACCTGATGCGCGGCGACACCATGCTCATGTCCCTCACCAACCACCGCTATCTGGCCACCCACCCCGAGGAGCCCGGACCCGTTGTGGTTACGGCGGCGGGGCCGACACCGGCCCGCAAGGGCGGCGCGTGCTTCAAATGGAATACCGTGGACTGAGTGCGGCGGGCCTGCGCGGAGAGATGCGCGCTCACACTCACGCGGGTCTCTCGACCACTTTTCCGTTCTGCCACACAACCACCGGCAGGCCAAGGGCCCGATGCTGAGTTTTCACGCCACGAGCAGGTAGTCCCTTCCCTCGCGCCAGCCTTGGCGATTCAATTCGGCGGCGATCAGTTCGCGCGCGCCGCGCTTGGCCACGCCGGCGAGAATGAATGCGCGGGCCGGGTCAGGCAACGTGTCCGGCCCGACCACCCGCCGCCCATCGCGCGCGCGTCCGAGCTTGTTCGCATCGATGTCAATGAAGCCCGCGAAGCGAATCCCGTCCGCTTCCAGGGCGAGAAAGCGTCGGCGCGTCACGCGGCCCGCGCCCCAGAGCCAGAACCCCCGGTCCGACGCCACGTGACGTTTGAGCCAGCGTGCCAGATACAGGGATTTTGTCCGGTAAAACGCCTCGGTGCGGTAGCGCGCGTCGGTGCGGGACAGGCGCGCAGGCGGGTCGTTCCACACGAGCAATTCGGCGTTCACTTTGCCGAAGCGGACCCCCGCGTCCATCCAGCGCAGCCACAGTTCGTAGTCCTCGGGGAAATCGCCTTCCGCGTAACCGCCGTGTTGGGCCAGCAGTTCGCGCCGGAACAGGACGCTCGGATGCGCCACGGGCGACTCCACAAATCGCCGCAGCGCCATGTCCTCCGGCGTGAGCAGTGCGTTGACCCAGTCGACGTGCGCCGCATAACCCGCCTGCGACGCCGGGTCGCCGCCATACCGCACGCGACAGGACACCACCCCGATGCGCGGGTTGCGTTCCAGAAACTCCGCCTGCCGTTCCAGGCGTTCGGGCAGCATCAGATCATCCGCGTCCATGCGCGCGATGAACTCGCCGCGCGCCGCCTCGCAGCCCGCGCGCAGCGCGGCCACGATTCCGGCGGGCGGGAGGGACAATATGCGAATGCGGGCGTCCGCCCGTGCGGCACTGCACAAGATGCGGTGCGTTTCGTCCGTTGAACCATCGTCCACGGCCACGAGTTCCCACGCGGCGAATGTCTGGGCGCGGATGCTCCCGAGCGTGGCGGGCAGCGTGCCGGCCGCATTGCGCGCGGGCAGCACGATCGAGATTCTCGGGATGCGGGTCATCGGGCGTTCGAGCAGCGATTCAGCCGCTCGTCCGCACGAGTCAACAAAGAACTGGTTGTCGTCGCAACCTTTTCGGAGCCCTCGACGTTTCGGAAGGCTGGTCCCTTCGACCGCCGTGACCCCGTGCGGTGACATGCGGTGACATGCGGTGACATGCGGCTGCGTCAAGGTTCGGGATATTAAAGCCTTGATGCCATCATCGTAGTCGGCTACCGGGTGAACAGCGATGAGCTACACCTACGAACAACTGGCGAAGATGATCGACCATTCCCTCCTGCACCCGACTCTGACGGATCAGGAGTTGGAGGATGGCTGCCGGCTCGCGGTGCAATACGGCGTCGCTTCCGTCTGCATCAAACCCTACGCGGTCAGGCGCGCGGCTGCACTGCTCAGAGGGAGCGGGGTCAACGTCGGCGCGGTGATTGGCTTCCCGCACGGCAACTCGACGACCGAATCCAAGCGCTACGAAACCGAACTGGCCTGCCGCGACGGCGCGGTCGAGATCGACATGGTCATCAACATCGGCAAGGCCCTGAGCGGCGACTGGGAGTACGTCGAGGGCGACGTGAAAGCCGTCTGTGACGAGGCCCACCGACGCGGCGCGAAGGTGAAGGTGATCTTCGAGAACGATTACCTCGACAGGGGCGGCGCGGGCCTGGACAGCGACGCTTTCAAGCGGAAGCTCTGCGCGTTGTGCGAACGCGCCGGTGCCGACTGGGTGAAGACCTCCACCGGCTACGGTTTCGTGAAGCAGGCCGATGGGAGTTACAGCTACAAGGGCGCCACCGAGCATGACCTGGCCCTCATGCGGGCCAGCGTTTCCCCGAAGGTGCAGATCAAGGCGGCTGGCGGCGTGCGCGATCTCGATGGCCTGATCAGGGTCCGCGATCTGGGGGCGACTCGATGCGGCGCGACCGCCACGGCCGCCATGCTTGATGAATATCGCCGACGCGCAACCGCCGGGCGGGCGGGCGTCGGCACTCAACATGGCCTCTCCGGTCCTGACACACTCATGTCCACACCAAAAGAGCACACGCCTACCAGTTGAAACGACTGTTCACGGCCTGCGCGGCGGATTGCATCCGTGAACAAGCGAAAGTACCCCACAACCGTTGTTCCTCTGCCTCGCCTGCAACGCCCCGGTGTTCCCATCGCCCCACCCGCCGACAGGCCGGAAGACGGCGGGCCGGATTCTCTTGCGCCTGTCGTCGGACTGTGGCCTGCTTTGAATTATGACGTCTCTGCCCACCATCTTCGTTGCCCTCAGTCTCACTCAGGCGAGCCTCATGCTCTTCGCCCAACCCTTCGGCGGCCCGCCGCGCCGGCCCGCCGCGGCATCCACCTTCGCGGCTGCCCCTCTGGCCAAAGACGATGCGGAGAGGAAGATTCTCGATGTCCTCGACGAGATGGACCGAGGCCAGCGACGAGGCACCATGAGCGTCCCTCGGGACGATGGGCGCCTGCTGCGCCTGCTCGCCGAGGGCGCCGGTGTCCAGCACGTCGTCGAGTTGGGAACGTCCCACGGCTACTCTGGAATCTGGTTCTGTCTCGCCCTGCGCACGACGGGCGGAAAACTGACCACGTTTGAAATCGACCCGGGACGCGCCGCCGCGGCGCGGGAGAACTTCCAACGCGCAGGAGTCAGCAATCTGGTCACGCTGATCGAAGGAGACGCCCATCAGGAGGCGACAAAGCTCAAGGGGCCCATCGACCTTGTTTTCCTCGATGCCGACAAGGAGGGCTATACAGACTACCTCAACACGCTGCTGCCCCTGGTGCGTCCGGGCGGGCTGATTGTGGCCCACAACATCACCGCGGGCATGGCCGATCCGGCCTTCATCAATGCCATCACAACAGACTCCGCCCTCGATTCGGTCTTCGTCAGCGTAGGCAACTCCGGGCTATCGCTGAGTCTGAAAAAACGGTGAAGCCGGCACCCCTGGCAGCGGGTGTGTGGCACAGACAATTCTAACCGGTTTCGTCAGGCAGCCAAAACGCAACAGACGCCAGTGTTTACAGGCTCAAAGCAGGTACATGCCACTTTCGGCATCATGCCGGCTGCGGCGGCAAGTTCCCGGGCGTGGCCTTCCTCCGGAAGGAGGTGAGGCTATGCCCTGCGAGAAGAAAACGGCTGTGCGGTCGCGCCGCACAGCCGTTAGCGATCAAGCCTGAGACGATGTGTTGACCGGCCGCCACATCGTGCGCGGCAGGCTCTACTCGTTGCCTTGGACGCGATAGAACATGGACTGCGGGCCGACAGTGTCCGTGGCCTCGCTGGCCGAAACGGGCGCGCCCACATCTTCCCAGGCGCCCTTCGTCGCATCGGCGCGGCGCTGCAACTGGAAGGGCCCCAGGCCTCCCTGCCATTTGATGGTGACCGTCGAATTGGCAACGTCGATGTCGGTGATTTCAAGGTCGGCGACTGGCGCCTGAGACACCACGGCGATGCCGAACGCCGTGCTGCCAGTGCCAACCACCTGCAGATTCAATGAGGTGGAGCCATCCACCTTGGCCGTGCCCAGGCGTCCGCCCGTGCCAACCCAGAACAAAGTCCCGTCGGGACGCAAGGCGATGCCGAGCGGCGAGAGACCGGCGTCCTGTAAGAGAACCGTCTGATCCGCGCCGGTCAGGCTCATTCGTTTGATCTCGTGCGTGCCGGCATCGGTGTAATAGATGTACCCATGGGCGGCATCGACGGCAATGGAGTTGACGTTGAAGTCGGCGGCAGACAGGTCCCGAGCCAATTCCTCATGATTCGCGCCCGTCAGGTCGCAGCGATAGAGGACGCCGTTCACCATCGGATCGGCGTAATAGATGAAACCGTTCGCCAGATCCAGATCCAGGGCCGTATAGTGGCCCGCCGAACCGCCCAGGAACGCATAGTCGGTCCCCTCCACATTGCCCTGCAAGACTCCCTGCGTCCAGGTCGTCCAATAGAGTTGGCCATTGGCCGCATCGAGTCCCAACATTTGAGCGTTGACGAAGCCCAGCAAATCTCCGTTGAAGAGCTCTTTCTGGTTGCTGCCGTCCATTCCCGCTCGAACAACGCGGCTGGCACGCTGCCCGCCAATGCCGTCTTCGGCCCAGTAGACCAGGCCGCTCGCGTCGTCAACGGCGATGCCGATGGGGCGATTCAGCCCGGCCGCGATGGGAGTCTTGCCGCTGCCATCGAACGCGGCAGCCCATACGGTTCCAGCATCCACATCCCACCCTCCGGTTTCGGTCCAGAACATCTGTGGCTTGACCAGCTTTTCCAGAATGGTGTAAGCGACGATTCCGTTGTTGGCCGCCAGGGCGAACACTTTTCCATCACCGAAAGCAACAGCGCCAACACCATTGCCATTCGAGTAGTCGCCAGGGAAGAGGCGGGACACTTGGGGATGGTCCTGCTGCACCATACCCGCCACGGTGGACTTGAAGAGTCTCAGTTCGTGCTGGCTGGCTTCGGCGGTCGTTGTCGTCACCGTCTTCAGAATCGCCAGCAGGTCGCTGTCCGCGCTATAGTCGATGATGCCGCCCATCTCCTGGAGTCCGCTGTCTGTGCGCACGAGGGTTGCTGTGGCTGCGACCAGGTCGAGGGTGAACTCCTGCAACGCGAACTGCTGGGCAGCGGACGTCGAGTCATTCTTCGTGAAGAACGTGTTGCCCACACCCCACGCGATGCCGTTGAGGGCGGTGGAAGTGGTGCTGGCGATGTCGGGCGCCTGAACCTTGGTATGGGTGAAGTTGATTCCGTCTGTGGTGGTGAAGACGGCGAGAACCTTGCCCTGCCGCGTGCCGCAGATGATTTGCGTGTTCGCGCCCGCGCCGCGGACGTCGATGTTATCGCCATAGCGGCGATTGGCCGCGGTGGCATCGCCCTCGCTCGGATCGCCTTCATAAACGAGGACCGGGTCGGCGGATTCATCGGCCCAGCGATATATCCGGAACGGCCCATTGTTGCTCATGGGCTCGGCGGGCTGGCTCGAGCTGTCGACGGCCAGGTTGCAGGCGTAGATTGCCCCGTCATCCCCCACGCCGATCATATTGAGCGGGAAGTTCATATCGTACTTGATCCCATTGGTGTTCATGGTTCCAGTGAAACTCCCGTTGGCGGAATCGATCACATAGACCTGTCCGCTGCCATTGGCGGGATACCGGCTGACGGTGAGGACATTGCCAGAAACCGGATTGTACGCCAGCCCGCGCTGCAGGTGGTTGGTGGTCATCCAATCGTAGGTCAGGGGCGGAATGTTCCAATCAGGTTCCAGCACGTACGCTTGGAGGCGCGCCGGGCCGGCCAACTCGCAGATCAAGCCGGTCCCGCCCACGATCATGTTGCCCTCGGCAGTCACATCGAATCCCCAGAACTGGCCATCGTAACCGGTGAGCGCGGTCAATTGTTCCTTTGTGTACGTCGTTTGCAGTGCGCCCAGAGTCGTCGCACTGGTCATTTCGTAGACTTGAATGCCGTTGTCGGTGGTCTGGACGTAGAGGTAACCGCCGCGTTCAACCACGGTCCAGAGACCAAAACTCCCCGACCCGGTCAGAGTTCCGGCGTTGCCCAGTTCGGTTTCCGCTCCCGTTGCCAGGTTGATGGCGAAGAACTTCGGGTTTTCGTTCTGGCCCCCATCGCCGTAGTAAGCGTAGCCGCTGTAAACATCGCCCACGCGGACATTGCGAATCCGGCCGGTGACGCTGGTCGTGATGTATCCCTGCTCGTTCCAGCGGGTGTCCGGCGTCACCGCAAACGGCTCCGCATCCACCGTCGCCAGTGCCAACCGCTTGCGGTTGCCCGAAGGATTGTAGATGCAGTAAATGATCGTATCCTCATCTACCCAGTCAAACGTCTCGGTAGACTGGCCCTCGGGCACCGGAGCTTCAATCCGGTTCTGGAAGTCAAAGTCATAACGCGAGAACACCGCGGTTGCCGCGCTGCTGCCACCCAGGATGTAACGAGTCCGATGGGCGCCGCGGAAAGGCGCTATGATGCGGTGCTCGACCGACACCGACACGAGTTCCGGCGTGCTGGAACCCTGGGGATAACGTCCGATGGCAGGAACGTTGAGTTGGTTGGCATAGATGTCCCCGTCGAAAAAACGGGGGTTGAACACGCTGTTGGGGGCAATCCCAAGGTCCGCGTGAAGCTGAATGGTCGTTCGCAGCCTGAGGTTCTCGGATGGAACGGGGTCCGCCTGGCATCGAGGGGCAAACCATAGTGTGGTAGCAAGTATTAGTATGTCTAATCGTTTTATGTTCATGTTCAGTTGTATTTTGGCATTCTACCGCTGATAGCCGTGCCGATTCTAATGCAATCAGGGGGATGGGCAAGCCATTCCGTTGGACTGAGGCGCCCGTTCTTCCGCCTCGCCGCGAGCGGTCGCTCGTCAGGGTGCGCTCGCGGCCGATAGACCGGCCCCGAAATCTCGCGAGGGGACAAGGGGTCGCCCCCTATCCCCATCCACATGGTCTTCCTCGATGCCGACAAGGAGGGCTATACAGACTACCTCAACACGCTGCTGCCCC
>ENA-UOWO01007473-UOWO01007473.1-activated-sludge-metagenome-genome-assembly--contig:-NODE-7473-length-10791-cov-6.707526_pt1 | contig 10791 bp, 10 predicted proteins | sample MGYA00238148_ERZ761564 | MGnify/ENA primary metagenome ERZ761564 (study PRJEB28885, sample SAMN05720194) | activated sludge metagenome | isolation source: Anaerobic digester | place: USA...
GGAAAATTGGTCTGCGGTGGATAGTTTGGGTTATCAAGAATTGATTGCACATTTGAAAGGAGAAATAACATTAACAACGGCAATTGATTTGATGAAACAACGTAGTCGTAATTATGCCAAACGTCAATTAACGTGGTTTAAAAAAGATCAACAAATAAAATGGGTCAATCCGGAGGATGATTTTTCATTGGGGTTTTAATTTTGTTCGTTGTATATGGATTTTTTTGTAGGGGCCCCGGCCTTCGCCGGGGTAAACTCAACATTGCAACGCCATTTTTTGTTGATATTAATTATATATAATTTTAAAAAGGGCGAATAATTATTCGCCCCTACACAAGAATTCCGTCGTTACGATTTATTTTACATATTCTAATTTACGACAATTCCTTAATTAACACCGCTTTAATCTCCTCCGCGCTGTACGCGCCGCGCGTGGCGCGCATCACTTGTCCCAAGAAAAATTGTAGTAATTCAGTCTTGCCCTGTTTGTAGCGTGCGGCTTCATTAGGGTGTTCGTTGACGATTTGTTCAATGATTTCCCCCAAGCTCGGAGTGTCAGCTTGTTGGTTTTTCCAATCGTCCAAAATATGTGATGGGTCGGCGTCGGTTTTGCTCAAAATCATTTTTTCCAAAACCTGTCCGGCCACCTGATTATTGATTTCTTCTTTAAGGATCATTTTTAAAAATTCCGCCATGTTTTCCGCTGATAAGGCCAGATTATTCCAATCCTGACCGCTTTTTTTGAGCAGCGGGGGAAGGCGGTTAATTAACCAGTTGGCACTGAGTTTGGCCGCTTCGGCCACGCTCGTCGCCAGGCCCTCGGTCTTCAGCCAGTCCATTAGTTCGGAAACGGTTTTTTCCAGGTAAGTCAATAAAACCGGGGTTTCCAAAAGCTGACTGATCAAATCCTGATCATATTGATATTCTTCCATTAAACGCAAACGATTTTTCCACGGTAAATTTTTGATTTCAGCACGTGCTTCGGCGATCATCGCGTCATTCAATTCCAACAATGGCAAATCCGGTTCTGGAAAATAACGATAATCATTTAAACTTTCTTTGCTACGCTGTGCCACGGTCATTTCTTTTTTATCATCCCAACCGCGCGTCTCGCTGACGGTCGGCGGCGTGCCGGCGTCCCACAATTCTTTCTGCCGAATAATTTCATAAGTGAGCGCTTTTTCAATCGCTTTAAATGAATTTAAGTTTTTCACTTCAGTTTTGGCGTAATATTTGTCATCACCGAGTGGACGTAAAGAGATATTGGCATCGCAACGCATTTGCGCCTCTTCCATGTTAGCATCGGAAATATTCAAAGCACGCAAGGTCAAACGCAGTTCTTGCAAAAATAAAATTGCTTCGCTTGGAAAACGAAAGTTAGGTTTGGTGACGATTTCCAACAACGGTGTTCCGGCACGATTAAAATCAATCAAGGTGTGTTGGCCATCGGCGGAGTGTAGATTTTTTGCTGAATCTTCTTCCAGATGCATTCGTTCAATGGCACAATTTTTCCATTGATTATCGTGGTAAATCGGCAAAAATCCGCCGCTGATAATCGGTTTATCATCCTGGGTAATTTGATAGCCTTTTGGTAAATCCGGATAATAGTAGTTTTTACGAGCGAATTGGGAGAGATAATTCAGATTGGCGTGCAAGGCTAAGCCTAATTTAATAGCTAAACGCACTGCCTCGTGGTTGAGTTTGGGAAGCGTGCCCGGGTGTGCCAAACAAATCGGACAAACATGTCGGTTGGGGGTGTTGCTATCCCCGGCATTGGCGCAGCGACAAAACATTTTACTTTTTGTTTTCAGCTGGACGTGAATTTCCAAGCCGATGATGTTTTCCAGAATCATATTTTATCTTTTAGATATTTATCAAAAAATTCTTGTGTGTGGGCGATGCTTTCTTCTAAGGTTCCACTGGTATCCAAATAAATTACTTGGCTACCATGATTTTCCAAAAATTCTCGCAATTCATCGCCCTGGTATTTTAATTGGGCTTTGGTCAGAAAGTCAAGTTTTTCAAAAATAGAATCATCTTGTTTTTCAGTGCGGGCTAATAATCGTTCAAAGGCTTGTTTGGCGTCTTTCAGTTGCGGAATGATGACGTAATCGGGAGTGCGTTGCAGTGCCAATTGGTTGCCCGGTAAATCCAAAATTGTTTCCAATGGCAAACCGTTATTATCCGCGCCCAAATTTTGGTAAACAATGGAGCTGACAAAACCACGCGATTGAATGATGATTTTTCCTCGTTCCAAGGCCGGTAAAATCAATTTTTCATATAAAATTTGGCGATCCAGAGAGTAAGCTTGTGATAAGGCTGTAGAAGAATAGTTTTTTGTTTTATTGATCAGCTCTTCACGAATATAGCGTCCCACCGGCGCGTAAGTCGGCTCGGAACTGCTGATAATCGGAAAGTTTTCCCAATCACTGATTTCCGGATAGCTTTGTTTATCTTGCAGAAATTGATCCAAATCAAAGATTTGTGTGGCTTCAAAATGTTTTAAAATATTTTTTCCGATGATGCCTTTACCGGCACCGTCAATACCTTCCAGCATTACGAATAAACCTTTGTGCATAAATTTATTTTTCCGGTGAATAAGAAGCGAAGCGTCCGCGCAACTCGGCTCCGTCAATGTTTTGCCATAATCCACAGCTGAGATTACCTTCCCAGCAAATTTTTTCCGTTTGGCAACTGGGGCCGGCATATTTGAAAATTTCCGGGGCGATAGCTTTAACTTCTTCTAACATCAAGCGAGCCATTTCCCGGATTTCCCACTGGGCGCGTAGGCACAAGCGTTCTCTGAAAAAGTTGAGCAGGGCGCGGGCGTTCATGGTGATAACGATTTTTGTATCAGCGGCGTTCGGTAAAACAAAGCGTGCGTCTTCCGGCAGAATGTTATAATCGTTTTGTAAAGATTTATAAGTCAAATCAATTTCCGCCATCAATTTTTCAAATTTGGTCAAGGCTTCGGGGTTATTTTGAATTTTCGGGGGAATGACATAATCAAAACCGCTTTTTTCAAAGTTGACGTAGCGTTGCGATTGCTGAGAATAAGAGGCGAGTCGGTGGCGCACCAGCTGATGAGAGCAAGCGCGGGAAATCCCTTCCACCGCAAAGGTGAAACTGGCGTGTTCAATGGTGGAATGATGGCCAGAAGCAATCACCTGATCAATCAATTTTTTTTGTTTGTCTGCACCGGTTTTTTCTTTTAATTCAGTGGCGCCGCTGGCGCTGTAGCATTGGCGAATCCCTGCCGTGACAGTCGCTTCCGGATCGGCGGTGTGGGAAATCAGCACAACTTTAAGGTGGCTATGGGGCATATTTTTGTAATTAAAACATAAGTCCTTTGGGGATATTATAACATAAATAAAAAATAAAAATCATTGACAAATTGAAAAGTTAATGTGATGATATAAATGAGAGAATCAAATCCAATTTTATGAAAAACTTGGTCACAAAATTCTGGTTCATCAGTCTGCTCGTGAGCGGAGTTTTTCTGTTTTCCCAAACCGTTCAAGCGGAAGAATTGACAATGTTTGAGGGAGAAATCCGTTTATTGGATGGAGATTTTGTGTATAAATTGAATAATCAAAACTATAATTTAAGCGCCAATGCCAATTTGTTAAATGAGTTGGCCATTGATTTTTCCGGTACAGCCGCCGATTTTGCAAAATTACCGGCCTTGGAAATTCAGAAATTTTTAGGAAAGATTTTGAAAACCACTGATAAAAAATTATTTTACGTTTTTGCGCATAATGGAGAAGTTGTGGAAATCGCCAATCCGGATTGGCAAATGTCCTTGTGGCAAATTGATCAAGTGAACGCCCGCCAGCCACGTGCCGTGGGCGGTCACGATTTGAGCGTTGAGCAAGAAATTCAAGAAGCTGCGCGAGCCGTGGCGGGCGTGGTGGACGTGCCGGCGCCAACGGAATTGTCACTCTTAGCGGATTTAATCAATCAGGAACGAGCTTTATATAATTTGCCGGCTTTGATTGTGGATGAAAAATTATCATCAGTCGCCCAGGATAAAGCTGATGAAATGAATCGTTTGGATTATTTCAGTCATGTTTCGCCGAGCGGCATGACGCCGGGGAAACGTTTGGATAAATTTAAATATTCTTGGTTAAAGATGGGCGAGAACTTAGCCAAAACCCACGAGAAAAACGCCACCGCCGCGCAGGTTTTTAATTTATGGAAAAACAGTGCCACGCACTACGCCAATATGCTTTCCAAAGATTATAAAATCTTGGGATTGGCGCAACAAGGCCAATTTTGGGCACAGGAATTGGTGGGGAATTAGAAGTTAAGAGAATTTCTTATTTTGTTTGCAAATATTTTAGTCTTGTCTTGATATTTGTTTTGGGAAATTTCTTTACTGTTCACGATGAGCGTCGCGATCGGTGTTTGTTTTAATTGTCCACTCATTTGTTGAAAAGCACTATCGGCACCGCTACTGCCTTGCGTTGCCACGAAGGCCACGCGTTTACAAGTTTGCCCGAATTTTTTAATGAAGGTTAGGATGGGCGTGCTGCATTTGAAAGCCCACACCGGAGTGGCAATGACCACCAATTGATAATTATCCGCTTGCCGGGTAATTTTTTGTATTTCCGTAGTTTTTTCTTGCCAAGCGTCGCGTCCGCTGAACAAATACCCGATTGCGCCGGAGCGATCTTTTTTATCAATGATTTCTTCCAAATCGGCGTGCAGGTGAACCGCCAGTTCTTGCGCCAGTTGTTTGGTAAAACCGCTTCGAGAATAATAAACAATTAAAATGTTTTTCATATTATTTTTTGAATAAAAATCTTAGTTTGAAAAATTCGCCTAAAACCAACGGACTTAAACCAACCAGGATCGCGGCCATTAACCAATTTTGTGAGAGCGGCGCGAAGGCAAAAATATTTTGCACGGCCGGGATTGAATCCATCGCGATGAGTAAAATTATCACCAGTGCCAAAACCAACCAAATGCCATTGTTGTTTCTTTCCCAAAGATCAATAAACATTGAACGTCGGGCAGAGCGAATTGTCAAAAGCATGCTCAGATTTCCTAAAATCATGGCGGTAATAATCATAGCGCGCCCGGCTTCCACGCTGCCACCCACGCTTTGATTAAAATAATAAAGTCCGATTCCGCCGATGACAATTAAAATTCCCAAAAATAAACCTTGTCCCATGATTGACCAATTGAACAGTTTTTCTTTTAGCGGGCGGGGCTGGCGTTTCATGATGTTTTTTTCCGCCGGTTCTTTTTCAAAGATAATGGTGCAGACCGGATCAATGATTATTTCAAAAGTAACGATATGAATTGGTAAGAGGAGCAGTGGCCAGCCCAGTAAGACCGGCAGAATCGCCAAGCCGGCAATCGGCACGTGCACTGCCAAAATATAAGTCATCGCTTTTTTCAAATTATCATAAATGCGCCGTCCTTCTTTGATTGTAGCGACAATGGAAGCGAAATTGTCATCCAATAAAACCAAGCCGGCGGCGGCGCGCGCCACTTCAGTGCCGCGTTTACCCATGGCAATGCCAATGTTGGCCGCTTTCAAGGCCGGCGCGTCGTTGACGCCATCACCGGTCATGGCAATGATTTGTTTATTGGCTTGCAATGATTGTACTAAACGCAATTTTTGTTCCGGCCGAATGCGCGCGAAAATAAAAGTTTTTTTGATGGCTTGTCGTAACTCTTGATCGCTCATTTCATCAAGCTCCGGTCCGGTAATGACTTTATCAAAATTTTTCAAACCGATTTCCCGCGCGATTACCTGGGCGGTGCGGGGGTGGTCGCCGGTCATCATAATGACGTTGATACCCGCCTGATAACATTCTTTAATGGCGCGAGGGACTTCCGGTCGTACCGGATCCATCATGCCAATCAAACCGATAAAATTAAAGCGCACCTGATGATGTTGCTCGGGCAGTTCGTGGCGGACGCTTTCCGCGACGGCAATCACGCGCAAGCCTTTTTCCGCCATTTCTTCAATCACTTTATTTAAAGTTTGTCGTTCGTTTTTTGCTAATTGGCATAATTCAAAAATCGCTTCCGGTGAGCCTTTACTGTAAATTTCAAATTGTTTTTTTTTCTTTGTCCCACCAGGCCAAGGACATGGCCATTAGTTTTTCATGAAACGGATATTCTTTTTTTAATTCTTGGGTTTCGTGATTGAGAATTTTTTCCGGCAAAGATTGATAAGCCAGATTTTTAATGGCGCGCTCTATCGGATCAAATGATTCATCGCGACTGGCCAAAAATCCGACACTTAAAACTTTTTCTTCGTCCGCACCACCGCTTGGCCACAATTTTTTAATGGACATGCGATTTTCAGTGATGGTGCCGGTTTTATCAACGCAGAGTGTGCTGATGGAACCCAGTGTCTCAATGGCGGGCATGCGTTTGGTTAAAACTTGGCGTTGGGCGATGCGCCAGGCGCCAATGGCGAAAAAAATAGTTAGAACAATCGGCAATTCTTCCGGTAAAGTTCCCATGGCCAGGCTCAGCCCCGCCAATAATCCTTTGCTCCATTCGGCATCGCGCAGCCCTAAAATCAAAATAACCATTAAACATAGGAATAGCGCTAAGATTGAAAACTTTTTGATAATATCTTTACTTTGAATTTGAATGTTGCTTTCGGTGAGAATAATGTTTTTCAGTGATTGTCCGATTTTTCCCAAAGCGGTGTCAACGCCGGTGGCGGTGATTTTGGCGATGCCGTGTCCTTTGACAATCATCGTGCCGGCAAAGATTAAATTTTCTTTATGGTTTTGCCAATTTTTGCGCACGGCAATGGATTCGCCGGTCAATAATGATTCATCGGCCAGTAAATTCTCCGATGATAATAATTTGGCGTCGGCGGGGATGCGGTCGCCTTCGTTAAGAATGATGATATCCTCGGGGACCAATCGGTCGGCGGGGATCTTTTGTTTTTTACCATCGCGAATGACGATTGCTTGCGGCGTGCTCAGTTCGCGCAACGCGGCCAGCGCTTTTTCATTTTTTCTTTCTTGATTGATGGTAATGCCGATGATGATAAAAACAAAACCCAATAACATCAGGGCTTCTTGACGGTCGCCCAAAAATAAATAAAGCGCGCCACAGGTGAGCAATAAAATCAGCATCGGTTCTTTGAGAACATTGATGATTATTTTAAAAAGGTTCAGCGGTTTTTCCGTTGGTAAACGATTGTAGCCAAACTTTTTCAGGTGTTTCTCCGCTTCGTTGGCGCTCAAACCCCGCTGCTCAAATTTCATAATTATTTTTGTCTTGGTTTTTTGTTACCGGACAATTTATATTATACTTAATTGACAAGTAATATTCAAATAAATTTCATGAACAAGTTTTTGAAGAAAATGTTTTTTTGTCCGCCCATTAGCTCGAGGAGGTTAGAATTTGGTGGCGAATTGGAGTGGTCCGAAGGACACGCACCGACGAGCGCCAAAGGCGCTTATGGAGGTGCGGGAACGAACAATGAGTCCCAAATTCTCCGTTCGAGCTAGCGGGCGGTGTTTTTTGGTGCCACCTTTTGTACACACAAAAGGTGGCAAAAGTGCAAATGATATTTGTCATTTCTCCCAATCTACGCTAATCTATCTATGTTAATAAAAACATTATGGATACAAATTTTGATAATAAAATCGAAGAATATTTTTTGCGTTTGTGGGGGATGCGCGACGTCATTGATTCTTGGGAAGAACTGGGCAAGAAAAAACGCGCTTTGTCTGCGGAGTTTGCTTTGCCAATGGTGAAAAATTCCGATTTATTGGAAGTTTACAAACGACTTTTGAATGATGGAAAAATTGAGGCGGCGCCGGATTTCATCAATATTTTGCGCAAGCGCCAAATTCGTACTTTGTCCGGCGTGGCGCCGATCGCTGTTTTGACTCGCTATCAAGAATGTCCGGGTAAGTGTTTGTTTTGTCCGACAGAAAAAGCGATGCCAAAAAGTTATTTATCCAACGAGCCGGCGGTGATGCGCGCCATCAAGACTGATTTTGATCCGTTTTTGCAAGTGCGTGCGCGGATTGTCGCTTTGACCAACAATGGCCACGAAGCTAATAAAATTGAATTGATTGTGATGGGCGGTTCCTGGACGGCGCATCCTTTGGATTATCAAGAATGGTTTTTGAAACGCTGTTTTGAAGCGGCCAATTCCGGTTTGGGGGAAGAGGTGACTTCGGCGACTTTGGCGGAAGCGCAAGATCTCAACGAAAGTGCGGAATTTAGAATTGTCGGTTTAACTTTGGAAACCCGTCCGGATTTGATTGATGAAAAAGAGATTGTCCGTATGCGCGTGTTTGGCTGTACGCGCGTGGAGATGGGCGTGCAACATTTATCCGATGAAATTTTAAAAATGAATAAACGTGGTCATGGAGTTGCTGAAACAATTCGTGCCACGCGCCTTCTGAAAGAAGCCGGTTTTAAAGTGACTTATCATTTGATGCCCAATTTATACGGCTCTGATCCGGAAAAAGATTTGGCGATGTTTGAAGAATTATTCAGCAATTCTGATTTTCAACCGGATCAACTGAAAATTTATCCGACGGTCGTGACCAAGGGTTCGGAGCTTTATGATTTGTGGAAAGCCGGGCAGTATCAACCTTACGATGACGCCACTTTGAAAGAGTTGTTGTTGAAAATAAAATTGATTTTACCGCGCTACACTCGCGTCATTCGTTTGATTCGTGATATTCCGGCGGAGAGTATTGAGGCCGGCAACAAGATGAGTAATTTGCGAGAAGTTTTACAAACTGAATTAAAAAAACGTGGTCAACAATGTTTGTGTATTCGTTGCCGTGAAGCCAAAGATCAAAAATTTGTTTTGGATGATTTGCATTTATATTCAGAAAACTATGAAGCCTCCGGCGGGCAAGAAAAATTTTTGTGGTGGGGCAGCGCTGATAAAAATACTTTGTATGCTTTTTTGCGTTTGCGTTTTAATAACGACTCCTTAGTTTGTCATTCCGGGGCGAGCACGCAGTGCGAAGAGCCCGGAATCGCAGAGTATCTTCCGGAATTGCAGGGCGCCGCGTTAATTCGTGAAGTGCATACTTATGGGAAATTGGTGCCGCCGCAGCAGGAAGGTGGGCGGGCGGTGCAACACGTTGGTTTAGGAAAAGCGTTGATGGCGGAGGCGGAGCGTTTGTCCAAAGAAGCCGGATATAAAAAAATCGCGGTTATTTCCGGTATCGGCGTCCGCGAATATTATCGTAAATTGGGTTATCATTTGGAAGGAACATATATGGTAAAGGGTTTGTAAAAGTGTGTTTCAATTTGTTTTTTATGCCGCCCATTGGTCCGCGAAGGGCATAATTTTGAGGTGAGTTTGAGTGGTTTTGGCGATAGCCAAAATCCGAGCACCCTGTTTGAGTCAACCGTTTTGGCTTTGCAAAAGACAAAACGGTGACGAGTTTGCGAGGAAACGAAAAACGAACCCAAAATTATCCGTGCGGACCAGCGGGGCGGCGTTTTTTGGCGCTACCTTTTGTACTCACAAAAGGTAGCAGGAAAAGCTGGTAGGCGATTTTTATAAAGGAAAGAATTACTCTTGATTCTTTTCTTTCCCATTAAACAAGTTCTGCGCATTAGCCAAGCCCTGTTTCAAAACCAAGTCCAAAGCCTCCTCACCGGCGGCCAAGCTTTTGTCATAGCCGTCACGCTCGTCAGCGGTGATATGATGTAAAACAAATTTATCCAATTCCATTTTTTTGCGGAGCGGGCTGCTCACGCCCAAACGAATTCTCCCGAAATTTTTGCTAGCGCATTTTTCAATGATGTCAGCGACGCCATTATGCCCGCCGGCGCTGTTGTTACTGGTAATTTTAGCTTTGCCCAGTGCGAACGAAACATCGTCATGAATGACAATTAAATTATCCAAAGGAATTTTATAATAATCTAAAATTGCTCGTACCGGCGTTCCTGATTCATTCATATAGGTATGGGGGAGCATGAAATAAACGGTTTCCCCGTTGTTATCAAATTTTAAGATTTCCGCTTGTAAACGTTTGTTGCTTTGCCATTCGGTTTCGTTCGCCAAAGAATGTTTGGCATAGGCTAGCAAACATTGTTCGCCAATATTGTGCGGGGTATTTTTATATTGTTCACCAGGATTACCCAAAGCGACAAATAAACGCATATAATTTATTTAATTTGTTTTTTGATGAATTTGATTGGTGTTCCTTCAAATCCATAACGTCCTCGTAGTTGATTTTCAATATATCGCAAATAAGAAAAATGAATCCATTTTTTGGTTTTTGCCACAATGGTAAAAGTCGGTGGGTTAACGTGGCTTTGTTCCAGTTCTTTGATGTGCGGATTTTTCAAGTAAGGCGGAGGATTCTTTTTTAAACAATCTTTTAAGAAAGTACTTAATTCTTCGTTTGGAATTTTTTTCAAACGTTCTTTCTTGATTTTCAAAGCAGTGTCTAAAATTGTTTTTAAACGAATGTCTTTTACTGCTGAAGTGAAAATTATCGGCACCCATTTCATAAAAGTAAAATTACCTTTTACTTCTTTAAGATATTGATAAATAATTTTCGCGTCTTTGTCCGGTACTTTATCCCACTTATTCATGACAATGATTAAACCTTTGTAGTGATCATCAGCAATTCCAGCGAGATGCAAATCTTGCTTATTGATTGGTTCGCTGGCATCCAAAACTAAAATGGCAATATGTGATTTTCTAATAGCATCTAAACTGCGATCAACACTTTTACCTTCCAAGGCGATTTGGTTATTTTTATTACGTCTGATACCGGCGGTATCAATTAATTCAAAAACTTGATTTTTGTAATTAAA
>ENA-UOWO01007475-UOWO01007475.1-activated-sludge-metagenome-genome-assembly--contig:-NODE-7475-length-10791-cov-4.903130_pt1 | contig 10791 bp, 5 predicted proteins | sample MGYA00238148_ERZ761564 | MGnify/ENA primary metagenome ERZ761564 (study PRJEB28885, sample SAMN05720194) | activated sludge metagenome | isolation source: Anaerobic digester | place: USA...
ATGATAGTCGTGATTTCTATGCGGCGTTCAGCGATTATGAAGAGATATTGAGAGTCGACCCGGGGAACGGTGGCGCAAAAGTCAGGATTCAAGACTGCCGCAACAACCTTGTTCAGCTGTTTTTGAGTCAGGCCCAAGCTGCATTTTCCAGTCAAGAATATGATAAAGCCATTAAAGCCTACGAACAGATCCTGGAATTTGAACCTGATAACGATTTCGTGAAAGAAAAAATAGCTAAATGTCAGGTGGGCATTGAATTCGAAAGGCAGCAGATCGCGAAAGGACTGGTGAAGTTCCGTGGAAAATGGGTCAAGCCAGAGCAGCGTGATGCGACGTTGCACAAGGAAGAAGGGGAGCGCTATTTTAATGCAGGTGACTGGACATCTGCAATATCATCTTTTGATGAGGCTTTGAAGCTGGAACCCGGATGGAAATTTCTTGGCTATAATATTGATGATTGTAAGGCGAAACTGGATTTTGAGGCTGGACAGAAGGCGAAAGGACTGGTGAAATACGATGGGCAACGGGTGCCGGTCGAAGAAAAGAACAGGTTAGTAGTGGATTTGAAAAAAGGATATTTCGGGTCTTTGCGAATAAATGAATATGTGGATATTGATAAGATTGTCAGGATAATCGGAACAAGACCGCAAAAAAGTGAAGACAATATTTTTAATGTTAGTCACGAATATCCCGGCAAGGGGTTAAAGATTATAATCGAAGAAAACAAGATATTGGATTTGACTTTATATCTGAAAAACGATGATCAGGTAAATGATAATTATAGCTCTTTTGGAGGCGACATCCGTGATGTGAGTGACAATGAAACTGTCGAAACCATTGTCACAAAGTTTGGATCAGATTATGAAGGGGGAAAGGCATACTTGGGAAATAATTACATTATGGATTACAGGATGGGGTATGGGAATTTAAGCTTTATATTTGATAAAAATAACAGGCTAATTAAGATTTCTCTGAGCGCATATCATTGACGGGAGTGTGTGTCTGTTAATACAAGTGAAAAGTGAAGGGGCCGGTTCCCCAAAGGGGATAGTCATCCGCACCTAACGGTGTTACATCAGACCAGTGATTTCAGCAGTTAGAAGAATAATTTTAAAAGGAAATATCCTTCCTAGGTTTGATTCAAGAGAAAAAGCCCGGTCAGGATGGCAGAACCTTGTGTCTGACAACACCGCGGCCATCCGGGGATTGAGGAATTATAAGAAACAAAAATAGGCCCGCCAACACCACTCGGGGCACAGCCTGTGACATGAAGAAATCACCGGATCATGGGACGGGGTTATCGACATGAACAAAAAATTTATATTACTGACTGTGGCCATGTGTATTGCTTGGGCCGTGTTCTTAATAATTGCCGCTGGCCGCTTAAAAGCCACATCGTCCCAATTCCCTTCCCTTGAACCCCTCGCGGATACAGAGTATGAAGAAATGATCGGCAAAACAGTCCATGAACAAATGAAAGGCAAGCCTGCCGCTATTTACTATCTCTTGTTTACAGAAGATAAGCATCCGGGGCCTTTAAAATTATTGCGTTTTCTTGCCACAAAACAAAATGTGACCGTGCAGCCTCTTGCCGGGCCTAGTCGTTCTTCAAAACCAGAAATATATAAGGGGTGGATCGGAAGGGCCGACATGAATGAATTAATTAAATATGTGAAGTCGAATCAGCCGGCCGCTGCCCTTGTGCCGGGATTAACCGCCTTCCCTCATAAATCGACAGTGGGGAAAGAAGCGATTCTCATGATAGAAGCGTATCGCGCAAGGCCTTATCCTGTGGGGTTAGGGAATAGTTATCCCCCCGATGTGTTCGGCAGGAACGCGTTTTTTAAAGAAGTGACCCAGGAAGAACGCGCGCGGGAAATTCTCGCATGGTGGGAAACAGAAAAGAGCAAAGCCGGAGGAAATGCTTTTCTTATAGAACCTGAAACAACGCCGGATAGTACTTCCGGAGAGAATTATTCAAACGCGGCGACAGGGTGGGATTGATTGGGATGATTCAAGTTTTTATTTGTGAAATCAAACAACAATCGATTCCCATCCCCGAAACGGCGTTTCCCCTAATGTTTTTCAAAGCGTGTCGGCACCCAAGTACTTCCCTGGAGGCAAGGGCTTTCATCCTATCAAAAAAACTGGATTAATTTTTTTGGGGCGGAGCCTTGTACAATTGGTACGCAGTAGATACCAGGAAGCTTGCCCCGGGTGGCTGGCACGTGCCGTTTGAAAATAAACAAAATTTTCCAACCGGGCTTCCTGGATCCCCGCGTTTCCACCAAAATTTAAAGGGCTCGTTGAATCGTAAAAAACCGGTGACCTGAAAATTTGCAAGAGAAGTGCGTTCTCAACAGCCCGCCTTGGAACATCAGTCACGAATGTCCAGGAAAGCCGAGAATTAGGGAGGAAGAAGAATGTTATTTTGTTGAATAGATTGTTATGGGTTTTTGTTTGGAGTAGAATGGAAACTATTGTTAAGGAAACAATCCCTTTCTTAGGTATAAGCGGGGAGAGGGGCAGATAATGATTCAAGTGATTGTAGCGAAATCACGCGATGAGATGAAAGGAGAGGGGACAATGAACCGACTTAGAGGCATCAGTCAACTGCTTATATGGGTGTTGGCCACGGAAATCTCCGCTGCCGCTCAGACGTACGACTTAAAGCCGCAGTTTCGGGAGGGGCAAAGCTGGGCGTTTGAGCAGAGCGGCGAGATGCAGCAGAACACCACGATGTCATCCCCGGGCCAACCGCCGCAACAGATGCAACAGAGCATGCGGCAGACCCGCAGCGGCACCATGGCTGTGCTCGCCGTGAAGGACGGGGTGCCGGTGTCGGTGCGGCTTACGTTCGGGAACGACTGCGTGACGTTGATGGAGATGGGAGGGCAAAAACAGCCGATTCCGTTTCCTTTTAGCGGGCAGACCATTACGTTAACGCGCGACGCCCGCGGTGAGGTTGCGCATGACTTTAAAGGTCCGGCTGATCCAATGGCTGAGATGGAATTGAAAAGCTACCTCTCGTTTTCACGGGAGTCGTTCCCGCCGCGGCCTGTGGCGGTCGGAGAAGAATGGGAGCCCGACACTGCTGCGATGCGTCAGTTTTACCAGATAGGCCCGCAGGATAAATTGAGCGTCAAGTGCCGGTTTGTCTCGGTTAAAGAATATGCCGGCCGTCGTGTCGCGGAGATTGAAACCGTTTTGTCCTTCGCCAAACGGCAAGGCGAGAACGAAATGCGCAACGACATGAAAGACACGTCACTGGTGGAAATCGATACCGGCAACACATTACAGAGCGACATGACGAACGCATCGGTAACGCAAGGTGCGCAGCAGATGCAGCAACCCGGCGGCTTCCCCGTGACGGTTCAGACACGTGTCCAGGGGTCATCGCGCGCGCGGACCGCGGTCAAACCAATCGACAACGCGGGCCCGCTGCCCGCCACGCCCGTTGCTGATATTGGTGGCGCGCTGCCGGGTGCTTCATACGCCGGCACATTCGCGTGCGCGGAAATGACAGTCATCCTCACCGGGACCGGCGACCGTTACACCGGTACGATTGAAATGGGCGGCCAGAAGTTTCCGCTGTCTGCGCGCTTGGTTGGGGGAAAGCTTGAAGGCACGTTTACCAGCGGCGGCGACCGGTTCCCGTTCACGGCGACGCTAGAAGGGCCGGCCTTGACATTAGTCAGTGACGGCACGACGTATGTGTTGGGACGGAAAGCCGGCAATCCGCTCGCCGCTTCGCCAGCAAAATTAAATCCGCTTTCGCAACCGCGTTTGGATGCCGCGCCTGTGTCATCATCAGTGCCGGCGGCATCTGGCTCGGCCGGCTTCATGCGGTTCAAGAAAATCAGCATCATGGATAGCCCGGAAGGAATCGGGGGAGAGGCGCTTACTTACCTTGCTCCGGTCGGTTGGCAGGTGGAAGGCGGGATGGAGTGGCGTCAACATCCGTCGATGCCGGCTACGGTGCATATCCGGACATTCAACCCTCACGGGGTGGAACAGCTTGAAGGGTTCCCGACTCTTGGGTTCAGCTGGGGCGGGATGTTAGCCGAAACGGGGTTCGGTCCCGGCTCAAACTATATGGGCAACGAAGTGCGGCCCCCCATGAGCGACGTGATGCAGTTCCTTCAAGAGATTATCATCCCGCGTTTCCGTGGCGATGTGCAATGCCGGATCATAGGTGAACAGGAATTGCCGGCATGGGCACAAGCTGTCGCCGCGGCTGACTTGGCTGAAACAGGATCAATCCCGGGATACCAGAACACCTATAGCGCGGGGAAGGTGCGCGTCGAATACACCATTGCCGGGCAACCCGTCGAGGAAGACCTCTACGCTGTTTTGCAGACAGTATACGTTCCGGCGTATAACATTTACACCCAAATCGGCCAGCGCGCTTACGGGATCCGGGCGGCCAAAGGCCAGATTGAGGACCGCACCAAGATCATGCAGGCGATGGTTGCCTCGGTGCGCCCGAATTTGCAGTGGTTCAACAAATACCTGCAGCTCTGCCAGACGCTCCATAACATCGAGATGGGCAAGATCCGCACCGCCGGCAAAATCAGCCAGATCATCAGCCAGACCAATAACGAAATCAGCGACATGATGCAGCAATCGTGGGAACGCAAGCAGGCCTCCGAGGACCGTATTAGTAAAGCGTGGAGCCAGGTCAACCGCGGCGTCGAAGAGTATTACAGCCCGGTCGAACAACGCCCCGTTGAGCTCCCGACCGGATACACAGACGCGTGGGTCAACAACGCCGGCGAATATATCGTCAGCGACAACGTTAACTTTAATCCTAACATTGAGCTCGAAGGGAACTGGCAGAAACTCGAGCGTGCCCCCATGGAAGGGAGGCCATAAAAGCGGGCCCGGGGCGCCCCTGAGGAACCGGAGAGCAGGATAAGTGAAAGAATGATTTTCAGAATCAGATAAGACTCACATTCAGAAAGGAGACATGGAGGTATGCCGAAATTGTTCATTTTTTTAGTGGCCGGGATGCTGGCCTGCGGCGCGGCTTTCGCGCAAGGGGGGGCCGGGGCGCTCGACGCAAACCCGGCGGCGGAGGCTTTTTATAATAAAATTGATACCGCCACGGAATGGGGCCAATGGCTGGTTGGTGTTTTTAAGCCCTATGCCGATAAGATGGCGGCGGAAGCGTTAACCACGATTTTACCGGCGACACAGATCGACCCGGCCGGCCTGTCGCAAGAGGAGCTCCTTAAGAAGGTTTCCGCCGGCTACGCGGAGTATCACAAGGCGATACAAAGAATCACGCCGCCGGAAGAGCTCAGGGCGTATCACATGAAGATCACGGACGTGTATGCCGAAATATCAAAGAATCTCCCCGCTGGTCCTGAGCAGGCCCTTGAGCTGGAAGTTAAACTCAAGATATTGTATGACGAGGCGGTCCAGGAAATCATCCGCGTGTTGAAGAGCCATGGCGTCCCGGAAGACGTGATCGCCGAGTTTGCACAAACACTGTAGTTTTGAGAAAAGACCGGGAGCGGGATCATCAGGAGCCGCAAGTTATTTGAAAATGATAATTTGCGGCTTTTGTTTTTATGCTAAATTAATAAGGTGCCCCATTGTTCTCTTGAAAACTTTTCAGAGGATGACCGGGCCGGGGGAGGGAGGATAAAAAGAAAATTATTTTTTATTTAAAAGGAGCGTTTCATGGAAGAGTCTAAAAAAGGTTTCCCTGGTCAGGGGTGGGCTATCGCAAGCCATTTAAGCGTTCCCGCTTCGTTCTTCCTGCCGGTCCCTCTGGCTTTCTTCCCGTTGTTTGTCTGGGCGATCAAGAAAAGATTCCCTTTTGTCCGGGAACAGGTCAAGCAAACATTTAATTTTCAGATTACACTTATCCTGTACCTCATCATATTCTTCGGCGTGGCTTTTTTGGTTTGTTATTATTCCAGGGACCCGAACCTGTTCGCCGTAGGGTGGATTTTCCCTATGATGTTTTATTTTGTGGAGTTCTTGTTCGCCGGCATTGCCGTCCTTATAAAAATCGGGAATTTAGAGACATTCGATTATCCTTGGACCATCGAATTTATAAAAGAGAGAAACTGGCGGTTGTTGAAGGCGGATTGATTGTATTGATGAATAGCGGTTTGTCATAATTCAACACAGGAGGTTTTATGGAAGCAGGGAGCGTCAACAGGTCCACGCGGACTTTGGCCGCCATGGGGGCTGTTTTTGCCTGTATTATTTTTGGATTTGTTAATTCTTTGTCTTCCGATGGAAATTGTTTCACCCGGCCCGACATGCGGGCGCAGTTGCTTGCCCGGGGAATGGTTTTTATCATGATGAATTTATGCGCGCATGCGGGGTTCTGGAAAGCGAAAAGGTGGGGGTTTTATTTTTATACCCTTTTCTGGGTGCTTTTGACTTCTGTCCTGGGTGACACGGAAGATCTGGGCTCCCGGCCGGACGTGTATTTACAATGGTTTCCCGTCTTATTCCTGATTGCCGTGGGTTTTATTTTTTTGCCCTGGCATCCTGCCTTTCGGCTTAAGTTTTTCCCTGACAGGCCGTGGCCGCGGTTTATCGTTGGCTACATAATATTTTTCTGTTATTGGGTTGTTGCGCTGATAGGCATTGTCGGACTTTTCATGACAGGGATGTTAATTCTTTACAAGATTCTGGGTGTCCCCGTGCTTTTTGGGCAGATCTTTCTCGTTGGGGGAATATTGGGGGGCTTCTCCGTTCTTTTCTGGCTTTTGGCAAGAGGGCTCTCCCGGCGCAAGCGTTGGGCTTATGTTATTGTCATTTTATATTTTTTGGGCCTGTTGTTTTCTGGCTATTCCCAGAATTTGAAATACTTTTCTTTTGCCACCTGGCAATACTATTTCCCGGCGATGATATTGATGCTGCTGGCCGGCGGGTTCCTGGGGCTTTTTTTAAGCGTTCCTGTCCGTGATTTCTTTTTTAAGCGGCCGCAACCGGACAGCCCGGCCGCCGGCACCGGTCCTCTCCCGATGGAAGGCATTCCCGGGATAACGCCGAATATCAAAAGGATTTTTACGGCCGCAGGCATCCTCTTTTTGGCGGCGTGCGTAGCCATCACGGTGATTTTGTTATGGAAAAAGGACGAAATAGCCGCTTTTTCTCAAGAGGTTTTTCCTTTGTGGGGCCTGGAGCAAAATTTTGAAAAAACAGGCGTGCCGGAATTCCCGCGAGTCTTGTCGGTGGACAAGAAGAAGGAAGCCGTGAAAGTGAGTGCCGGCCAGGATTGGGGGCTCAAGCCAGGTGATGTGTTGAAGATTTACAGAGGCGAGGAGTATAAGGGCGAGATGACGGTCAGCGAGGTCCTGCCGCAAGGTTCCTGGGCCAGGCCCGTCCCGCCGTTAACGGTTAAGGGTATTCGCGCCAAGGATGAGGTTGTTTTCGACTCCCCGTTATTTTATTATAAACGCGGCGATGTTTATTTGGCGCTTAATCAGGAAAGCGCGGCCCGGGAAGATTATGAAAGAGTCGGCCATCTGGATGCTCAATCCCCGTTACGATATTTGGGGTTGGGCAAGATGGCTTACGCTGCCCAGCAATATGCCCAGGCGATTTCTCTTTTGGATCAGGCCATCGCCTCTGACAGCGGGCTTGCCGAAGCGTATTATCAGCGCGCTTTGGTTTTTTACGCCATGGAGGACATGGCACAGCCTTTGGCCGACCTTTCAAAAGCCATAGAACTTAATCCGGATTTCGTCGAGGCGTATCGGTTGAGGCTGGAAATCAATCTGAAAGGGAGCCGGTTTGAGGAATGCGAGGCGGACATCCAGAGCTTAATGGGCCTTAACGCCGCGCTTGATCCGTCTTTACTTAAACAATTAAAGATGGAGTCCGGCAAAATGCGCGTGACACAAGCCCCGGCGGCGCAAGAAAGTTTTAAGCCTCGGGCAAATAACGCTAAGGTTCAAACAGCCATCTTGCCCAGAGGGCAGGTTTCTTCTGCCGAAGATCCGGCCGGTTGGCGGCGGGTTTCTTTTAGCGAGGCGACGACAGGACAGTTAGTCCCCATCAATCTTGAATTTATTGTCCCGGACGGCTATGTCCCGGCCTCGGGGGACTCCTGGTCTTTGTGGGGTGAGCCTAAGGACATAAAGAAAGTTTCAAAAGACATGCAGGACCCCATTTCTTTGTTTTATGCTGATCAGCCGTTGTTTGATTTTTTCTATTCAATGACCGTCGGATATTTTGCGGATGCCGATAAGTTCAATATTGAACAAAATAAAGAAAACTCAAAACCATCCCCCGGGTCAAAATGGCAAAGGACGTCCATCGGGGGGTATCCGGCCTTGATTTCGATTGATGATTACAACGGTCGGATATTGTATAGTTGCCATATCGCCACAACGATGTCGACCAATGTCGTGACGTTCACCATGGTCTCGGGGAAATCTTTATCCCGGGAAGACAATGAATCGGACTGGATGACTTTCCTGAAAGGGATCCGGAGGCCGCGCTTTAAAGCCCCGCCTTTGGAGGGGGAAGACGCAACAGACACGCTTCGAGAGATAAAAAACGCCTTGATTCCCAACGGGCGGAAAGCGAAAATTCGGATCGCGTTAAAGATCGTGGCCGGGCCGGAGAATGCCGTTGAACGCCCGACGTTTGAGCAGGATATTGTGCTGGCCCAGGGGGAACGGGGATTCGAGCGGATGGACCTTCAAGGCAGGACGTCCGGGACGGCCATTGTGACCCGTGACGGGAGTGTTTCCAATATTGAAGCCTGGGAGTTCCCGATTCCTAGCATTGATGAGGAGCGCATGACCCGTGAAGGCGACCAGATTAAAGTGGACGTGACCCAGGATGGACAGACGTTTTCCAGCGAAGTGCCTTTTCAGGAATTCGGAAAATATTCCCCGGCCATGGCTTTGCTGGGCGGCCAGCCTTTTGCTGTGACGCAAAAGGACCTCCTGGAGGATTTGCTGGGTATATACGATTTTAAACAAACGGAAGCCGGCGGTAAAATTATTTTGCGCGGCGTCGGCAATAAAGACCGTTTGAAAAGCAAGATGCCTGAAGCGTCATTCCGGAACCTCCCGGAATTTTATCATGACGTGGATTTGGTGGAAGAAGCCCTGCGGAATCACGGCAAGGCCACGGTCACGGTGAACCGGGCAACGCATGAAATCGAGGAGTTCATAGTGGATGGAGAGCTGCGGATGCAGCCTGTGCGGACTGTTATTCATTTCCAGAATGAATGAAGATGCGTCACGCGGCGCGATTCCGCGTTAATATGTTATAATTCAGTATTAAAAAGGCATCTCCCTGACGGGGAAGCAAGAAGCCGTATAGGAACGTCAAAACCCGGGCTGCGTGAGGTTGTATGATCTGCCGCCATTAACTAAAATTCGAAATATCCATATGCCTGCCGATAGTCATAATTTCAGGAAAAGTTTTCCAAGTGTGTTTTTTATCTCCCTGATGTTGACCGTGCTTGAGATATGCGCTTATCTACGGCCAGGTGTTTTATCCTTTGTGGCTGCCCGGTGCTGGCTGGTGCACAGCGGTGTTTATTTTATCAGCAGTTTATATGTCATTTATAAAACCCTCCGGCAAGATGTGTTGGGAAAGAACTTCCGCGGGATATTAGTCTTTTTCCTTGTTGCCTGGGCCGCTTTTAATATCGCGGCTTCCAGAGGATTGTCCATTAACCATGAAGGCACGCAACAAGTGGCGGACGGCTGCGCCTTTTTTAAATTTCATGACTTGAATTACACGAAAACAGGTTTTTTGGGATATCCCGCCCGACAGTACCTTCTTCTCGCGCTGCCGTCTTTGTTTCTCGGCAGAAATCTTGTGGCACTCCGTTCGGGGTTCGCGGCGGCTTTCTTGCTCGGGATGATGCTGTTTTATTGCGGGTTGAGCAGGTCTTTTGAGGAACATAAAACAGGGAGGACGCTTCTCGCGCCTCTGATGGCGCTGTCGCTCTTGTGCTTCCCCTTCGTTGTTAATGTCATGGTTTCCTGTGAACAGTCGCTCTTGCCGGTATCTTTTACGCTCCAGGCGGCGGGGTGGTTTCTGTTGTGCCTGAAGGGCATAACACCATTACGGGCGGTTAGCTTAGCCTATATCGGAGCATTGTTGGCGACATCGTATACTCCGGGGCTTGCCCCCTGGGTGTTGCTGATTGTGCTGATCGGGTTGCGCATCAAACAGGAACAGCGGTTGAACAGCGTTTATCCTGTGATGCTATGGATAAGCGTGGTGGTCTTTATAACCGTTTTTGGCGCGGCATCTTTTTTCACCCGGACGGATATGTTTTTCCGTCAAAGCGGAGTCTGGGCTCCTGGTTATTCGCGGTGGCCGTACCTGTTCGGCACTTTAAGAGCCCTTTTTATCCCTTCCTGCCAGGCGTTTCTTCCCTTGCCGGTCGTCGTCTATATTATGGTATCTTTGATGAAAATGTTTCATCCCCGGGATTTCTGGATATCCCTTTGGGCGGTGGTGACGGTTTTTATGGCGACACAGCTTGGCGGGTTCGCGAGCCCGGCTCCTCCGTACAGCCTGCACAGGGCTTTGGTCATTATTCCGCCTGTCTTGATAACGTTGGCTTTCACAATCGAGCCGTGGCTGGTGAGCCGGAGGGCCATATCCTCCAAGATCCTTTTGCTGGTTCTGTGTTTTGGAATCTTGATCCCCGGGGGAAATTTGCATGAAAGCCTGAAACTGTACAGGAGCGGAATCAGGGATGAGGTTATTTATAATACGCTCGATGTCGTTGATGAATACGGGATTGACCCCAACGGCCGGTTAAGGATTATCGTCGCTTCGGAG
>ENA-UOWO01007478-UOWO01007478.1-activated-sludge-metagenome-genome-assembly--contig:-NODE-7478-length-10790-cov-4.460456_pt1 | contig 10790 bp, 7 predicted proteins | sample MGYA00238148_ERZ761564 | MGnify/ENA primary metagenome ERZ761564 (study PRJEB28885, sample SAMN05720194) | activated sludge metagenome | isolation source: Anaerobic digester | place: USA...
TTATTTTGTTGTCTTTGTATGCCAATGTATTCATCATATTCAGTATCATATTGGTTATTATTTTGATCATCATCATCAGTATAACCGCCAAACAAGGTCTAGCAACCAGTCTAGAAGAAAGTGATTATAAATATGAAGTTGCAGGATGGCTGCAAGAAGTTTCCAGGGTGTTTAAATCATTTCATTTTGCTTCCGGTTCAAAACTTCCGATTGACAAAACAGATGGATTGGTTTCAAAATACATTGGTGCTCGTACCAAACACTTTAAAGTTTTGCTCTTTCAATATTGGACGCTGATTGGGTTTAAAGTTTTGATTACTGCTGCCATGCTGATCCTGGGAAGTATTCTTTTGGTCAATAACACCATCAACGTAGGTCAATTTGTGGCTTCAGAGATTGTCATCATCAGCGTGCTCGCATCCATAGAAAAATTGATTAGATCTTTGGACAAGGTATACGATTTGTTGACCTCGTTGGAGAAACTTTCAAAAATTACCGACAAACCGATGGAAACAGCTGGAACGTTGGATTTGGTTGGAAATGGTGGTATTGGTGTTCAATTTTCGAATGTTAATTTTGGATACACTGCTGATTTACAGGTGCTTAAAGACATCAGTTTTAATGTTGAAAAAGGGCAAAAAGTTTGCATCATGGGTGCTGATGGCTCTGGAAAGTCTACCTTGGGATTACTCTTGTCGGGTACCGTTTTGTCCTACGATGGGAATATCAATTTCAATGGCATTCCACTTGGGAATTATCATGCAGATACTTTCAGAGGTCAACTAGGCCTGATGTTCCACAATCAAGATGTTTTTCAAGGTACACTTTTGGAAAATATCAATTTGCGCTCACAGTTTGTCACAGTCCCACAAATCATGGATGTTGCCAAGAAAATTGGCTTTAAAGGCTTACTTACTCAATTTAAAATGGGATTTGATGAGGAGCTCGACCCAACAGGCAGGAGACTAGCCATTTCTCAAAAGCACAAAATTTTATTACTTAGGGCGCTAGTGGGCAATCCATCTTTATTAATTTTGGAAGAGCCTTGGGAACGATTGGATCATGCTACGAAACTTTTAATTTTCAATTATATATTCAATGAGATTCCTGATGTCACCGTTTTCGTCATTTCAAATGATGTAGATTTTGCCAAAAAGTGTGACCATGTGATCGTGCTCGAAGAGGGTAGGATCATCAGCCAAGGTGCACCGACAGAAATACCTTTTTAATTAAACCTAGGACAAAATTATATTTTGATGTATAACGAAGAAGTAGAAAAGAAGATCGGACGAAGCCTAGAATCTTTTCGTCATATTTACCGGTCAGATAAGGAGGATAAAATAAAATATTGGTTTATTGGAATTTTAGCTGTTTTCATTATTTTACTCTTTTTGCCTTGGACTCAAAACATCAGAAGTGAAGGTGTTGTGACTTCTTTAAAACAAGATCAGCGACCGCAGGAAGTGAATAACATCATACCAGGGAGAATATTAAAGTGGTATGTCAAAGAAGGGGATTTCGTAAAGCAAGGTGATACCATCGTACAGTTGGCAGAAATAAAGGATGAGTATCTGGACCCTCAACTTTTGGAAAGAACAGATGATCAAATAGTCTCCGAAAGAATGACCTTGGACAATTACAGAAGCAAAATTTCAACCACCCTCAGTCAGATGGAAGCCATGAAAAGCGAACGTGACTTGAAATTGAAATCCTTGGACAATAAAGTCTTGCAGGTAGTGAGAAAGGTGGAAAGTGACAGCATCAAACTTGTAGCTGTAAAAAATGAAATGGCTGTGGCTGATCGACAATTGGAAGGTGCGATCAACATGTACGATCAATCCATCATCCCTTTGACCGAATTTGAAAAGAGAAAAGTACAACATCAAAATGTGGCCGCTAAGCTCATCTCTGCGCAGAATGATTACAACAATACCAGGCAGGACTTGCTCATTTTGCAGATCGAAAAAAATGGCATTGTCCAGGAATACAATGAAAAAATTGCCAAAACCCAGGGCGATCAGTTTACTGCACAATCACAAGTTGCTACTGGACAAGGTAAAATCGCTAAACTGCAAAATCAGTATGACAATTATAGAATAAGGCAAGGCCAATATTTTGTAGTCGCACCGCAAGATGGTCAAATTGTAAAGGCCATGAAGGCTGGTATCAATGAAATGGTCAAAGAAGGTGCCATGATCGTAGAAATTGTGCCAATAGAATTTGACAAAGCTGTAGAGATATGGGTAAAACCAATGGATGTACAACTTTTGAGCCGCGGGCAACACGTAAGGTTTATGTTTGATGGTTTTCCGGCCATTGTATTTACAGGCTGGCCCAGTGCTTCTTTTGGTACCTTTGGCGGCATCGTGACAGCAGTAGAAAGCAATGTGAGTGTCAATGGAATGTTCAGAGTGCTGGTCGCAGAAGATCCAGAAGACCGTCCTTGGCCAAAGGAATTGCGGCAAGGCGGCGGTGCAGTGGGTTTTGCATTGCTCAAAAATGTGCCAATTTATTACGAATTCTGGCGACAAATAAATGGATTTCCTCCTGATTTTTATAAAGCTAATAATGAGTTAGTCAATGCTAAGAAATAACTACCTCATGTATTATTTGAAAAACATATTGTTGCTGGTTTTTATGTTGGGCTTGTTTTGGCAAAACACCTCAGCCCAACAAACTTTTGATGTTTTGACTCTGGAAAAATTCTTATCGGTGGTCAAACAGAACCATCCCATTGCGCGCCAAACAAACCTGTTTATGGAAATGGCGTCTGCGGGTAGGGTGGAAGCTGCAGGTGCTTTTGACCCAATTTTTTCTTTGACAAGTGATCAAAAAACCTTTGACGGTAAAAGATATTATACCCAAAATAACGCAGATTTGACCATTCCTACTTGGTATGGAGTTTCTTTATATGGGGGTGTCCAAAATAATCTAGGTACCTTCTTGGATGTGGAGGAAAGTCCTGGTCTTTATACTTATGCAGGTGTAAATGTCTCCGTTTTGAAAAATTTGGTGTTAGACAAACGTCGGGCATCTTTACAGCAAGCCAAACTGATGCAGGCTCAAACCAGATTTGAAAATGCAAACACAGTCAACGACCTCATTTTGGAGGCAAATTTGTCTTATTTCAATTGGTTGAAAGATTTTCTGGTATTACGACTGATAGAACAAGCAGTACAAATAAACATAGAGCGATTTGAATTTGTGAAGGCTAGTTTTTTACAAGGAGATAAAGCTGGCATAGATACCATCGAAGCAAAGACCCAATTGTTGTCTTTTTTGCAGCAAAGAGAGGAATATTTTTTGGCGTATAATGCCTCTCGACTTGAATTAGAAACTTATCTCTGGACTGAAAATGATGCGCCTTTGTACTTGGCTGGTGATGTCATTCCTGATACAACAACCATCGATATGGTATTGAATGAAATAAACGAAAGTGAAATAGATGCTTGGATCAGAGCCCGATTGGATGAGCATCCTAAGTTAGCTGTTTATGATTTGAAGTTGCAAAATTTGGAAATCGAGCGGAAATTGAAATTCCAAAATTTTCTGCCCAAGCTAGATCTGAAATATGATTTTATGCGGAAAGGTGATCAATTTCCCATTGAAAATATTGGAGCTTCTTTTTTTGAAGACAATTATAAATTTGGTCTCAGCTTTTCCATGCCCATTTTTAATAGATCCGCAATAGGGCAGTATCAGTCAACAAAGGCAAAAATTCAAATAACTTCTCTGGACAATTATTATGCGCGACTTCAGATTGAAAATAAAATCAAATTTCAATTGATTGAAGTGGAAAATGTAAAAAATCAAGTAAATATATATGCTGAGGCGAGCGATCTCTACCAACAATTGTATGAGGCAGAGTCGTTTAAATTTTCCATTGGTGAATCTTCCTTGTTTTTGCTCAATAGCAGGAACAATAAATTCATTGAGGCCAATCAAAAATGGATTGAATTAAGAGCGAAGTTACTTGCTTCTAAAGCTAAACTTTGGTGGTCTGCTGCTTTACCAAATTAATTATCAATCTAAAAGAACAATCTCTATAAAAGTGCGTTCTAAAAATTGAGTTCCATTAGGAATAGAATTTTTTCATGTAAAGATTAAGGACTTGTTACAATCGCCACAATGTATACAAGTCCTTTTTTATTTGATTAATTTGCCTATTTGGCTATTACCATTTTTTCTTAACGGGACTACCTGAAGCAGGTTTTTGGCTTCCGCCTTTACGATGTGGCTTACTGCGATCATTTGATCTGCCATAAGAACCGCCAGGTTTGATGTCTCCTCCAGAATAACTATGACCACCACCTTTTTTAGAAAGTGGTTTTGTTCCACTTCTGAATGTGAGGGTAACTCCTTTGTAACTTGATTCTTTCAAACCATTGATCAGCAAATCAACTTGCTCATGTTTAACTTCAAAAGTCGTTTGATCAGCATCAATGGATATATGACCTACATTGACCTTCTTATTGGGTGTGAGGTTGTTGATGAAGTTGAGTAAACTTCTAGGATCCATATTGCTTTTGCGACCGTGATTGAGTACCAAAGTAGCCATTTCACTTTTAGACATGGTGCCTTGGTGATCTTTCAACCTGCTTCCTCTGGAATTATTATCAAAATTGGCATTTACATCCCCTACACCTTGGTAATATTCAATAAATCTATTGAACTCAGTAGATATAAATTTCTTGATGATGTCTATCGAGTCCATACCTTCAAAGCCTTGCTCTATGGCCTTTACAAATGGTGCGATTGTTTCTTCATCTACTGGAGTATTTTTTACCTTGTCGATCAAGCTCATCAACTGTGCGTTGCAAATGGTATCTCCATCTGGAACTTTGGTGTATGTAACAGGCAAGTTTATCTGACGTTCTATTTGTTTGATTTTGAATACCTCTTTTTTAGTGAGAATACTCAATGCAATACCTTTTTTGCCCGCTCTTCCTGTACGACCTGTACGGTGAATGTAAACTTCCTGATCATCTGGAAGACTATAATTAATAACGTGAGTAAGATCACTCACATCCAATCCTCTTGCTGCCACATCAGTTGCTATCAATAATTGCAATTGACCAGACTTAAATTTGCTCATCACAAAATCTCTCTGTGATTGTACCAAATCTCCATGGAGGGCGTCTGAATTATAGCCATCTCTACCCAACATATCAGCAACTTCCTGCGTATCAATTTTGGTTCTGCAAAATACGATGCCATAAATATCTGGATTACTGTCTACCAACATTTTGAGGGCAGTATAACGATCACGTTGATCCACTACAAAATATTGGTGCTCGATATTTACATTAGATGTATTGACCTTTCCCATCGAAATGGTCTCAGGTTTTTTCATATAATTTTTAGCAATATGCGCCACACCATCTGGCATGGTAGCAGAAAACAAAAGCGTCTGTCTGTCTTCTGGTGTAGAGCTAAGAATGGAATCTAAATCATCCTTAAAACCCATAGAAAGCATTTCATCGGCCTCATCCAACACCAAAAACTTGATGTCATTGACTTTCAGTTTGTTTTTGTTGATCAAGTCCAGAACTCTTCCTGGAGTACCTACTACAATTTGCGGCTTGTCTCTCAAACCTTGGATTTGATCTCGGATACTAGCTCCACCATACACAGGAAGTACTTTGAGTCCTTTCATGTATTTAGAGAAATTCTGGATATCCTTAGTAATTTGGTTTGCCAGTTCTCTGGTAGGAGAAAGAATAAAAGCTTGAACCTCTTCAACATTTGTATCAATTCTGTTGAGAATCGGCAAACTGAAGGCAGCGGTCTTTCCTGTCCCTGTCTGAGCCAAGGCAATGATGTCCGTGTTGGTTTTTGAAATGATATCAAGAGTTGCGTCTTGAATAGGTGTTGGTGTCTCGAAGCCCAGATCTTTGAGGGCATCAAGAATAGTTGACTTCAGTCCGAAGTCTGCAAATGTTGACATGTATGCTAATATTTGAGTAACTCTTTAGGTAAAAACAACCACAATTTGTAAAAATCTGTTGCTGTGCATGCTTTTCCCCAACTTACTAAACTTGATTAAAAACCTTTTTTCGAAAGAGAAAAAATTAGAAATCAAATTGTTACTTAATTATAAAAGCACGGACCTAAATAGATACGGTTCCTTAAAGCGCGCAAAGGTAGTTCTTAGCTTTCACAAATTTTTATAAATATCAGATTTATTTGATATTTAAGATATTATTAATGGTTGAAAGCCACTTTTGGGGCAGAAATTGGCAATTTATTTGGATGTAGCAGGATATTGAGATCGAAAATTTGTTTTTCATAGGTATTTGATTGACGGAAGGGCAAAAAAAAAGCTGCCCAAAAATAAATTTGGACAGCCCCTATATAACCCTATGAAATTTCAAAATTATTCCATGTCATTGTCGTAGTCGAAAGGAAGTACTTTTTCCTTCTTCACTTTACTCAATGTCATTAAAGTTTTCAATCTTTCTATTTCTTCGATTTGAGATAATGTTTTGAATAATAGTTTTTCGTAACTTGCTATATCCTTACAAACAATCTTCAATAAGAAATCTGCATCACCAGTGATGATGTAACATTCAGTTATCTCATCTATTTGTTTGATTTTCTTGATGAAATTGTCAAGTGCATTTGGTTTTTGCCAAGCCAAAGAAACCAAAACATAAGTTTTAACATTGAGTCCCATAGCCGATGCATCCACTTTGGCATGGTATGAAACAATGATTCCTGATTGTTCAAGTTTTTTGACACGCTCTAAGGTAGGTGCCGGAGAAAGACCAATTTTCTTTGAAAGATCCAGATTGGTAATCTTGCTGTTTTCTTGTAAAAGTTTGAGAATCCTTAAGTCTGTTTTGTCTAATTTGAAATCTGACATTTCTTTTATTGTTTTTCTCTTGTGAATTTATAACGCAAAGGAAATAAAATTCTTTAAAATGGCATATTCTTTTTACAATATTTTAACAAAAATCTGAAAAATCGATTATTTCATACTAAAAATTAAAAGAGAGGTCCGAAAAATTTTCAGACCCCTCGATTAACAACATGTGAAAAAACCCTCTTTATTTTTTGATCACGATGGGTAACGTGTACAATTTATTTACTTCATAACCAGTCGCTTTTAGCTTGTGGTAATTGATGGCATTTTTAAGGAGTTGGTCATTTTTTTCGTCATTGGTAGAAACTACTATTGCTTCACCTTTTTGGTTGATGATGAAATTTACATAAATTGTCTCCACTTGGCCTTGCTCAAATTGAGTTTGGCTCAGTAAAGACACGAGCTCTGTTTGTACGGCTTTTAGTTTGGGGTTATTGGAAGAAATACCAGATTGTGTAAATAAGAAAAGCAAACAGATTCCGAAAACTAATTTCAATTGATTCATTTTTTAAATTTTTTTATTTGTTTAGTTAATTGAGGATTTCTTTTGTTGTTGTATAATCTAATGACGCAAATATGACCCCACGTGTTGCATCAAGGTTACAAGCGATCTACGATTAGTAAGAAATTATCGACCAATGCAAACAAAACAGAACTTTTTGTGTTACCGAGTCCGTAGGAACATTTTGGTGCGAGCTGAAGGTTCATTATATTGTCCTATTTTAAATACTTCGCAACAAATAATTTATGAAGAAAAGTTATAATAAATTCAAGCCAGTTGATATTTCGGCAAGTATAGTGGTATTCTTAGTTGCCTTGCCATTGTGTCTAGGTATTGCACTGGCGTCAGGAGCTCCATTATTTTCCGGACTCATTGCAGGTGTTGTTGGTGGTATTGTTGTTGGGGCCATCAGTGGTTCTAGAGTTGGAGTAAGTGGGCCTGCCGCAGGCCTCACGGTGGTCGTTTTGGACGCCATCACAGGATTGGGTTCTTTTCCTGTTTTTCTTTCAGCAGTAATTTTGGCTGGAATACTCCAAATAGGATTTGGATTAATGAAACTGGGTAGGATTGCCTATTTCTTTCCTTCCTCTGTTATAAAAGGCATGCTGACGGCCATTGGCTTATTGATTATATTAAAACAAATACCGCATGCACTTGGAATTGATTTGGATTATGAAGGTGATGAAAGTTTTGTACAAGCAGATGGTAAAAATACTTTTACAGAATTCCTCCAACCATTGCAGACTTTATTGCCCGCAGCTATTGTAATCAGTATCATAGGTATAATGATTTTAGTTTTGTGGGATTCCAAATTGATCAAGGGCAATAAGATTTTAAAGATGATTCCCGGTGCGCTTATTGTGGTTGTTTTTGGTGTGGTTGCCAATTTGATCATGCCAGAAAATTTAAAATTGGGCACTTCTCATTTGGTCAATCTTCCTTTGATAGGAAGTTTGAGCGAAGTACCCAGTCTATTTACGCTTCCTGATTTTTCTAGAATTCTGGAATTTGAAGTTATAAAGGTGGCCTTTATTATTGCAGTTATCGCAAGTGTGGAAACCTTGTTGTGCGTAGAAGCAACTGATAAATTGGATAAAAGTGGTGAAATAACGCCTACTAATAGAGAGCTTTTTGCGCAAGGTGCAGGCAATGTTGTTTCGGGACTCATTGGTGGAATTCCAGTAACTCAAGTTATTGTAAGAAGTTCAGCTAATATTCAAGCAAACGCAAATTCAAAGTATTCAGCTATTTTTCATGGTCTTATATTATTGATTACTGCGATTCTCATCCCATTTATCCTCAATCTTATTCCGTTATCTGCACTTGCTGCAGTATTGGTTATGGTGGGATATAAATTGGCCAATCCAAAAGTTTTCAAACAAATGTGGGCTGAAGGCCAAGATCAATTTGTGCCTTTTATGGTTACCATAGTTGCGATCTTATTTACTGATTTATTGATTGGCATCTCTATTGGTTTTGCATTTGGACTCATATACGTTTTATTGACCAATTTCAGGTCATCAGTTTCTATAGTTAAGGAGGGCAATCTGACCATATTGAGATTGAATAAAGACGTTTTCTTCTTCAATAAAGCAGAAATTATTGAAAGATTATCAGCTATACAACCTGGAGATCGGGTTTACATAGATGGGTCAGCTGCCAAATTCATTGACCATGACATTTACTTGACCTTGGAAGAATTTGTAGAAGAAGCCAAAAACAAGGACATCGAAGTAGAGTGGAAAAGTATTTCAAGAAAAAAAATAAATTTTATCAATAATTATGAAGTCGTATCAAAAACTCTTGCAAGCAAATAAAGAGTGGGCAACCGCTCAAAATATCCAAGATCCTACGTTTTTTGAAAAAATGGCAGCGGGTCAAAATCCTGAATTTTTGTGGATTGGCTGTTCAGACAGTAGGGCTCCAGCTGATAAACTAACCAATACAGATCCGGGACAAATTTTTGTGCATCGTAATGTTGCCAATTTGGTAGTCCATACAGACTTCAATCTCTTGAGTGTATTGCAATATGCTGTTGAGGTTTTGAAAGTGAAGCACATCATGGTTGTGGGTCATTATGGTTGTGGTGGTGTGCGAGCAGCCATGGGTAATGATAGTCTAGGGATCATTGATAGCTGGATCAGAAACATCAAAGATGTGTACGACAAACATGAACATGAACTTCTTATTTATGATGATCTAAACGAAAGGGCTGACAGACTTGCAGAATTCAACGTGATAGCACAGGTAGAAAATTTGATGAAAACCAGTATCGTACAAAAGGCATGGAGTACTGGCGAATATCCTTACTTGCATGGTTGGGTTCTTGATTTGAAGTCAGGAATGATCAAACAACTTGTAGAAATAGATGCTTCCAAAATGGATGAGGTAGGAGGTGTTTACAAATATAACTATGCAAAAGCTTTAGTATAATATAGAAGAAAGACGAAAGAAGAAAGACGAAAGAAGAAAGAAGAAAGACGAAGTGGTTAACTTTCCAATTCTTACAAGGGTTAGGATAATGACAGTTATTGGTCTTTCATCTTTCATATATCGTCCCGTCTCTGGAACTCAATCTGAAATTACTTTGATACCATCAAATAATAAACACTTACTTTAATTTTTAGTATATCGTTTAATTTTAATCTGAAATTCATCTTATTTAGAATAAAATTGGACGATGATATGGCTACACTTGTCTTTTGTTTCTTGAAAAGCAACTAATAATTTATTATATTTGATTTTAATCAATATAATAAAAGATAATGGACATTTTACCGACTATTTTACCTGCGGTTTTTTTAGCGCTCATCATTCTGTATACAGGTTTGTTTACGGTCAAACAACAAACGGCTGTCATATTGGAAAGACTTGGAAAATTTTCTGGTGTGAAGGGGCCAGGCTTACATCTCAAAATCCCAATCATCGATAAAGTTTCAGGAAGGATCAATCTCAAAATTCAACAATTGGATGTGATTGTGGAAACAAAAACATTGGATGATGTTTTTGTAAAATTGAAGGTTTCTGTGCAATATAAGGTTTTGCCTGAGAAGATTTATGATGCTTTTTATAAACTTGAAGATCCACAAGAACAAATTACTTCTTATGTTTTTGATACCGTAAGGGCTGAAGTCCCTAAAATGAAACTAGATGATGTTTTTGTGAGAAAGGATGATATCGCAATGGCCATCAAACGTGAATTGGAGGAAGCGATGAATGAATATGGTTATGGGATCGTCAAAGCTTTGGTTACGGACATTGATCCAGATGTTGCTGTAAAACATGCAATGAATAGAATCAATGCTGCTGAGCGTGAAAAAGTTGCTGCAGAATATGATGGTGAAGCAGAAAGAATCAGAATCGTTGCGAAGGCAAGAGCCGAGGCAAAGTCCAAAAGATTGCAAGGTCAAGGTATTGCTGATC
>ENA-UOWO01007480-UOWO01007480.1-activated-sludge-metagenome-genome-assembly--contig:-NODE-7480-length-10788-cov-4.575235_pt1 | contig 10788 bp, 10 predicted proteins | sample MGYA00238148_ERZ761564 | MGnify/ENA primary metagenome ERZ761564 (study PRJEB28885, sample SAMN05720194) | activated sludge metagenome | isolation source: Anaerobic digester | place: USA...
AAAAATAATCAATAGTATTTTGATTGTTATCTTTCCCGGCTCTTTCTTCTTGTCCAAGCACGACATGAATTTTTTTAAGATCTATTTGGGTCTGCGCGGCTAAACTACCAATAGCCATATCAATTACTTCGACTGGCTCTTTATACGAAGAAATAATCACAACATGATTAATCTGACTGTATTTTAACCAATTTGAACGAAAATTTTGTTGAAATAATTCTTGCCAATTAGTATTTTTGGCTTTTTTAATTTTAAAATAACCAATACTGGCCAATATAGCTGATTTAAACGATTGATATAACCAGTAAATCAGGAAAGCAATAACAAAGTAAGCGACTGCTTTGGGGAAAACAATTGACCCCCATATAGGAAAAAGAATAGTTGTCCAGGCAAAGAAACCAGGAATCATCTCCCAAAGACGATAAATTTTTGACTTTTTATTGACCATAGACTTAAGAGTGATTATACCAAGAAGCTGACTCTATAGGATAGAATAAGATTATGAGTGTCAGACGAGCAATAAAAAAAACGATTGAATATGCGCAAAATTTTGGAAGTCATATAAATATAGATGAAATTAAAAAACGATTAATTTCTAAAAAAATATATTCTGAATCGTTGTTGGAAAATGAAATTTTAAAATTGAGCTGGCAAAATAAAAAAAATAAATGGAAGAAAATTAAGGTAATTAAAGCCAAAAAATTGGCTTTTTTGATAAAAAATAAATTTAGCGATATTTTGTTTTTAGGAATTTCTGGGTCGGTGGCGTCAGGGCATCCTAAAAAAGAGGACGATATAGATATTTTGGTGATAACTAAGTCATATACTTTGTGGAAAAATAGATTTTTTTTGCGTTGGTGGATTTTTAAAAACAGAATTCCTCACCGAAGCTTTGGTGGAGTTGAGGTAAAAGATCAGTTTTGTTTCAATTTGTGGTTAGATGAACACCATTTAAAGATTCCAAAAGAGAGACAAAATCTGAGGAATGCAATGGACTTGATTTTATTAAAACCACTAATAAACAAAAATTATACTTATGAAAAATTCATATTAGAAAATAAATGGGTAAAAAGATATGTAGCGACTGGCTATTCAAAGAAAGTATCAGACCTGCCTGCCGGACAGGCAAGTGCTAGATATCAGATGTCTGATAAAACAAAAACTAAAAAAAAGATCTTAAATCAAATAAGTAATTGTTTGTATTTTTGGCCACAATATTGGTACATGAAGCCAAAAATAACTAAAGAAAAAATTGGACTTCATTGGGCTTTTTTCCACAAGTAAATGATAAAATAGGCAATGAAATGGTGGTGGAAAATTGGAACAGTATTATTGTCGGCGGTGGTTTTGTATATCTCCTTTGCTAGAGCTGGTTTAGAACGAATTAAGGAAAATAATAATTTTGATAAATTACGTAATGTACCAATATCTTTTCAATCTAAAAACGATTTAGGTGAATTAAAAAATTATTGTTACAATATTCCCGAGACAAGGACCTTGCCCGACAGTCCCTGGTATCTGATTAAGGGTTTGAGAGATGAATTTTGGATTAAACTTACAAAGAACCCCATTGAAAAGGCAGAAATTATTTTGTTGATTGCTGACAAAAAACTGGAAGAATCAATAAAATTGGTAAAAAAGGGGAAAGAAAACTTGGCTAATAAAACAGTGAAAAAGGCAATATTAAAACTTGAAGAATCTAAAAGAATTTTATATTCTTTAGACCAACAAGACGTTGAAGTAATAAAAATGAATAATAAAATTATTGAAGCAACTAGAGCTTATAAGTATTTAATCGACTACTTGGAGCTAGACAAAGAAACAAATAATCTTTTTAGAGAAAAATGTTATGGTCAATAAGAAAAAAGTAAAAAAAAATAAAAAATGGTGGTGGTTTTTATCGATTTTCTTGGTTGGGTTGCTGGTGACCATTTTATATATAATTTTTAATATACCTAATCCTAGTAAATTGGATAATGGTGAATATCCCCAATCTTCACAAGTGATGGATAGAAATGGAAAATTATTGTATGAAATATATGCTGACAAAAGAAGAGTGGTGGTTACTCTAGATCAGGTTCCAAAAAATTTAATAAACGCAACATTGGCAATTGAAGATGCTAATTTTTATAAACACAACGGATTTGATGTCAAAGGATTGTTGAGGGGGCTATATCGAACAATGATAAAAAAGAGACTTCAAGGAGGATCGACTTTAACCCAACAATTGGTTAAAAATGCTTTATTAACGCCGGAAAGAACTGTGTCTCGAAAAATTAAAGAAGCGATATTAACTATCGCCACAGAGGTTATGTATAGTAAAGATAAAATTTTGGAAATGTATTTAAATCAAACTCCTTATGGTGGTACTTTGTGGGGTGTTCAAGCCGCAGCGATGGGTTTTTTTAATAAAAACGTGAGTGATTTAAGCTTGGCAGAGTCAGCCTTAATTGCTGGATTACCGGCATCGCCGACAAAGTACTCGCCTTTTTCTTATCCAGAAATGGCAAAGTATCGGCAAATTATGGTTTTAAATAGAATGCTGGAATTGAAATTTATAGACCAACAACAATATGATTTAGCAAAGAGTGAAGAATTAAATTATTACATTAACAAAACCGGGATAGAAGCACCTCATTTTGTATTTTATGTGAAAGAATTATTGACAGAAAAATATGGAATCAAAAAATTAACAGAAGGTGGTTTAAAAATTACAACTAGTTTGAATTTGAATATTCAAAAAATGGCCGAAGCTTCGGTTTCGGCAGAATTGGAAAAATTAAAAAAATACAAGGTAAGTAACGGTGCGTCTTTGATTACTGACCCGAAATCTGGTCAGATATTGGCGATGGTGGGTTCGGTTGATTATTTTTCCAATGAAATAGATGGTAAGTACAACGTCACAACTGCCCTTCGTCAACCAGGATCATCAATTAAGCCACTAAATTACGCGGTGGCGATTGAGACTGGAAAAATAACTGCGGCATCAGTGGTTGATGATAATCCCACTTGTTTTGGCCAAGTTAACCAAAAAAATTATTGTCCGACAAATTATGGTGGTGCTTATCACGGATTACAAAGTATTAGAACCTCTTTGGCAAATTCGTTTAATATTGCGGCGGTTAAAGTATTAAAACTTAATTCACTGGAAACTTTTGTAGCTTCGGCTTCGGCAATGGGAATTAGTACATTTAAAAATCCATCGGATTATGGGTTGTCATTGACTTTGGGTGGAGGAGAGGTAATGATGACAGACATGAACGTAGCTTATGGAGTCTTAGCTAATATGGGTATAAAACAAGAATTAAATCCGATTTTAAAAATTGTAGATAAAAATGGTCAAACTTTAGAAGAATATGCGGAACAACCAGGAACTCGGGTAATGAGTCGAGAAACTAGTTTTATTATCCAACAAATTTTATCTGATGATGGGGCAAGGGGGATGGTATTTGGAAGAGGTTCAATGTTGAATATTAAAGGACATCCTGAAGTGGCGGTAAAAACCGGGACAACTAATGATATGAGAGACAATTGGACTATTGGGTATACACCTGATTTTGTGGTAACCACATGGGTTGGTAACAACGACAATTCTAGGATGGGTGGTTTAGTGTCTGGAACTACCGGTGCGGCTCCAATTTGGAACAAAATAATGACTCAATTATTAATAGATAAAGAAGTAAAAAAGCCAACAAGACCTGCTGGGATTGTTGGAATGTACGTGTGTAACCTAACTGGTCAAGCCGTTCCAGATGGAGGTTGTGAGTCACATTATGAATATTTTAAAAAAGAATACATACCACCAAAACAAGAAACATTAAGAAAAAATGTCGTAATTAACAAAGACACTGGCAGGATAGTAGTGGACAATGAAGTGGCTCCAAATGCTGAATGGCAGGAACATACAATAATAGAAGACATCACTGGGGTAAAAATTTGCTTGGACTGTCCGCCTGTGCAAAATGAAGACCCAAACGATCCAAATAAAAATAAAAAACCTGCCAATATAATAAACTGACATGGTGATATTAGAGTTAATCCTAAAAATTCTAATCAGGATAGGTTCCCCTATTGTTACAATACTAAAGAAAATTGGAAAGATTAAGTTAGCTAAATTTAAATTTGCGAAAAAAAAATTAGTTGAAATTAAGTTGCCAAAAATAAAGTGGCTAAAAATTAAATTAAAAAGAAATAAAATAAAACCGACATTTTGGTTTATAGGGTTGTTGTTTTTAATAATAATTGGAGGAGTAATTGTTTTTTATATACTAATTTTAAAAGATTTACCCAAAATCGAATTAATTTATAATCCACCAAATCTTTCGACCGTAATTACCGATAGAGATAATAAAATTCTTTACAAATTTTACGAAAATGAAAATAGAACATGGGTGAGCTTGGAAAAAATTCCTCAAAATTTGATCGAAGCAACCATTGCTATCGAAGATAAAAATTTTTATCAGCACCACGGATTGTCTTTTAAGGGTTTAATGGTGGCAATAAAATATAATTTTAAAAAAGATAGTGATGATAAACCAAGAGGCGGTTCAACTATAACCCAACAGTTGGTAAAAAATGTTTTTTTGAGTAGCGAAAAAACTTTTAAGAGAAAAATTAAAGAAGCGGTTTTAACATTAAAATTAGAAAAAAAACTTAGTAAAGACGAAATATTAGAGAGATATTTAAATCAAGTTTCTTATGGAGGTGAGGCTTATGGAATCCAAGAGGCATCTTTGAAATATTTTGGGAAAAATGTTGAGGATCTTAATTTAATTGAGGCAGCATATTTGGCTGGTTTACCGGCGGCGCCGAGTTTATATTCTCCTTATGGAAACGACCCTGGATTGGGAGTAAAAAGAGCAAAACATGTGGTCGAAGAAATGGTAAAAAATGGTTATTTGTCAGAAACTGAAGCAGAAGATTGGTTAAGTGAAAAAATAAATATAAAAAATAATTTAAAACAAATTATTGCTCCGCATTTTGTTTTTTATATAAAAAATATTTTAGAAACTGAATATGGTTATACCAATTTGGAAAAACAAGGATTAATAATTAAAACTAGTTTGGACTTAAATACACAAAAAATAGCAGAAGATATTGTTGTTCAAGAAATCGAAAAAGTAAACAAATTAAACATAAAAAACGGAGCTTCATTGGTTGTTGAGGTAAAATCTGGAGATATTTTGGCAATGGTCGGTTCAAAGAATTATTATGCTAAAGATATTGATGGAAAATATAACGTAACCACAGCATTAAGACAACCTGGATCTTGTATTAAACCGATAAATTATTTATTGGCTTTAAAAAATGGTTTTAGTTTAGCTTCAATTATTGAAGATAGCCCTGTGACTTACAAGATAAAAGGGCAAAAGCCTTATAGTCCCCAAAATTATAACGGGAAATATATGGGGAGAGTAACTTTGAGGACTGCTTTGGCTTCGTCTTTAAATGTTCCGTCAGTAAAATTGTTGGAAAGAAATGGAGTTGAGGGCATGATTGATTTGGCAAAAGACATGGGAATTACCACGTGGGAAGAAAGAAATCGATTTGGACTCTCTTTGGCTTTGGGTAGTGGTGAGGTAAAAATGACTGAACTGGCGGGTGCTTATAGTATTTTTGCGAATCTTGGCGATAAAATTGAAATAAATCCAATTTTGGAAATAAGGACCTATTTGGGAGAAATAATTTATGAAAAAAAAATTAAAACAAAAAAAATTTTTGAGCCAGAATATGCTTATATGATCAACGATGTCTTGAGTGACAATCAGGCGAGGGCGCCAATATTTGGAAACAACTCTAAATTGATAATTAAAGATAAAAGAGTGGCAGTAAAAACTGGAACGACAAATAACTTAAAAGATAATTGGTGTATAGGCTGGACTCCAGAATTGTTGGTGGCTGCTTGGGTAGGTAATAACGACGGACAACCAATGAGTTGGGTCGCCTCTGGAGTTAGTGGAGCAACTCCAATATGGAATAGAATAATGACGAAAATTTTGGAGAGTAGAGAAAATATTGAATGGGAAAAACCAAACAATTTGATTAAAACAGATATTTGTAATAAACAAGAGTGGACAATTAGTGGCAGTAAAATAGTGGTAAATTGTCCACAAATTTCTCAACCTACAATAAATTAATTTAAAAAATTTACTGCGTACCAATAAAGATAATCGATTAAAGTAGAAATTTCTGTTTGGATTTGGGAAGAATTGATTTGGCTATCATTTTTTATTAGAACTAAGATTTTATTTTTTGGAAGATGAATTAGACTTTGATAAAAAAACCCCTTTGAATTATCAATAATTTCTTGGAAAGACAAACCTTGAGGTAAAGATAAATTAACTAGACTTTGTGATGAAATTTTTGTAGCACTTATTTTTTGGATTATTTGGTCAATATTGTTGTCAATTTTCAAATTTTCAGATTGCCGCTCAAAAACTGGCATAGTGTAATCTGTGTCTAAACTGACAAAAACCGACCAATTAGTAGATGATTTTTCAAAAAATTTTTCTAAATTAGGCGAAGACGATAGGTTTGCTTGACTATTTTGTTGAAAACCAAGTTTGGGTAATTTAAAGTTAAAATTAATGTTTATCTTTGGAGGAGATTTGATGAGGGCTTGAATTGATTTATAACTCCAAAAAAGAAAACTTAATCCTGCCGTCAAAACGAGAGAAAAAATAATAGTTTTTCGTTTGGTTTGAAGTTTTTTTTGATTTACCAAAGCCTCATCAACTACTGGCTCTGGGGGTTTTTGAAGTAAATTGTTGATATTTTTAGTATTTTTGGGGTTGGGAAGCATGAATTAGCAAATAGTAATTAGTAAGTAGCTAATAGTAAAACATTATTTGTTTATTTGTTTAAAAGTTAGTAAGCCGGTTTTGGCACCGAGATGAGAGACAACGGAAGCAGAATTGGTTATCCCCCAATAAAGTGACTCCTGTGGTGTTTTTTTGTAAATTAAAGCTGAGACAAAAGCTGAGCTAAATGAGTCGCCGGCACCAGTTTCATCAATTGGTTTTGATTGAGCGGCGGGAGAAAAATATTTTTTTTGATTAAACAATACGTAAGCACCTTGTCGGCCATTAGTAATGGTAACAAGAGGAATTTTTAAAGAATTAACTTGATTAAAAAATTTACTATCACTTACAGACATATTTAAGAGCATTTCTGTTTCTTCTTGATTGAGAGAAAGATAATCTACTAGTTTAAGGAGTGGTAAAATTTTTTTTGATTGTTTAAGTTCACGTCTACCTGGATTAAGGGCAATTTTAATATTAGATTCACGGGCAAAGCCAATAATTTTTTCCAACAAATCAATATTTCCTTCAAGGGATGAAATATAAAACCAACTACATTTTTTAATTTGACTCCATTTAAAATGTTTTTCTTGAAGAGATGATTGACCACGAGCAGTTAATATTGAGCGAGTGCCATCGGGGGCGACTAAAATAACTGAAAAATCGGTATTATCTGTTTTTTGGGTGACTATAAATTTATCATAAACTTTGTCTTTTTTTAAATCTTGGAAAACATAGTTGTTAAGATAATCACAACCAACAAGGGAAATGCAGGCGGATTTTAAGCCTAGACGAGAAAAAGCAACTGACGAATTGGATGCCCCTCCGCCACTGCAAATAAGACTTTGATGGATTTCATTTTTTGATGAAGCTATAAGGCTTAAAAATTTTTTATCATATATAAAATCCTTAGATTTTACAAAGATGTCAATAGTTGACGAACCAATAGAAATTACATCAAAATTTTGAATCATAAAATTTTTTTAATAGCAGCTAATAAACTGTTTTTGCCTATTCCATAATAATTATATAGTTGTTGAAAATTTTTAGCTGAACGGCCATATTGATTATTGACACCTAAATGAATAAATTTAGGATGAAGTTTAGAAACTAAAATTTGAGAGGCAACCATCTGTCCTAATCCCCCATTTTGTTGATGATCTTCAAGACAAATTAATCGTTTGGTTTTTTTGACACTTTTTAAAATAGTGCTGGAATCCAATGGCTTGATTGAGGAGCAATTAATTATTTCTAAGGAAATATTTGGTTTTTGATTTTCTAAAATTGATTGAACTTCAAAAGCTTGAGAAAGGATTGGGCCATAACCAATAATAGTGATATCTTTGCCTTTTTTTAGAATTTGAGATTTACCTATAGTAAAAGGAATTTTGGGGTTGTACAAAATTGGAGTTGAGGGGCGAACTAGTCGCAGATAAGCTGGGCGACGGCTTTTTGCTAAAACTGAAGTAATTTTTTGGGTTTCAACAGCATCGAGTGGAGCGAATACTTCCATATTGGGAAGTGTAGACATAAGAGAAATATCTTCTAACATTTGATGGGTAGCACCAAGTTCTGCTGTCATTAGGCCAGCATGAGAACCAACAATTTTGACATCTAAATTGTTCATACAAATTGATTGACGGATTACTGCCCAATTAATAGCGGGTGAAAAACAAGCGAAAGAACATAAGAAGACTGTTTTGCCACTTTTGGCTAAACCAGCAGCGACACCGGCCGCATTGGCTTCGGCAATACCACATTCGATAAACCGATTGGGGTAATGAGCGGCAAAATCAGTTAAAAATAAGGAAGATTTTAAATCCATACTAACAACAAATAGATTGGGGTTGTTTTTAGCAAGCTGATCAAGTGTTTGACCAAAAGACTGGCGAATTGATTGATTATTGATTATATTCATTTTTTATATCAGTAGAGACGCCCCGCAGGGCGTCTCTACATTTTTATAGTAATTTTTTTTTAGCTTCTAAATAGGTTTTTTCGTCTAAATTTTTAACATCGTGATATTTGTAATTATTTTCCATAAAAGAAATGCCTTTACCGAGAACTGTTTTGGCAATAAGACAATGTGGATAATCAGACTTTTGAGTCGACTGTTTAAGAATTTTTATAAGTTGATCAAAGTTATGGCCATCAATAGTGGTAACCGTCCAGCCGAATTGAATGTATTTTGCGGCTAAATTGTTTAGAGGCATAATGTCTTGAATAGTGCCGTCGATTTGAAGACCATTACAATCAATAATATTGATCAAGTTTCCTAATTTATATTTTTTAGCAAACATAGCGGCCTCCCAAATTTGGCCTTCTTGATGTTCCCCATCTGTGGTTAAACAAATAGTGGTGTGTTTTGGGTCGCCAAGGGCAAGACCTGAGGCAAAAGACAACCCTTGACCAAGAGAACCAGAAGAATATTCTACCCCGGAAACGTCTTTGGAAATATGACCTTGGAGAATTGAATCAAAATCAGTGTAAGTTGATAATAAATCTTTAGAAATATATTTTTTTGAGGCTAAAACAGTATATAGAGCACAGGCAAGATGGCCGGCTGAGAGGATAAAATGGTCTTTTTTGAAATCAAAAATATTTGAGTGATAAAGAGAAATTAAAATATCGAGAGATGAAAAACAGCCGCCAATATGACCACTCCCCGATTGGTAAATCATATCTAACAAATCAAGGCGTAGTTGATGACTTATCTTTGATAGAGGGTGTAACTTTTGGAACATTAATTAAGTATAGAGCAAAACCCCTCTGTTTCGCTATAAGCGAAACATCTCCCCTTAAAAAAGGGAGAAGTTAAATGCGATATAATATCCATTACTAATGGAAGATTGTTACAAAAAATATTATTTTGGTCTAAAGAAATTTATCTTTCAAAAAGTTGATGATGAAGGGGTGGTAGAAGAATTGGTGGATGATGTGATGCTGGCAGTGATGAATTCAGAAAAAAATTATTTACAAAAATGTAGTGAATTTAGTTGGGTATGCAGTATTGCCAAACACAAAATAATCGATTATTACCGAAAGAAAAAAATAAAAACAATTCTTTTTTCAGTCAATCCAATTTTTGAAGAAATAGCCGATAAAGCGCTAACACCTGAGAGAGATGTCTTAAAAAATGAACTTAAAGATGAAATTAAAAAAACACTATCCGAACTAAAGAAAGGATATAAAAATTTATTACGACTTAAGTATATAGAAGGTAAAAAAGTTACAGAAATTGCTCAAGAAACGAAATTAACTGTCAAAGCGGTAGAATCGAGGTTAATTCGGGCAAAAAGGCAATTTCGTGAAGCCTGGATTTATGATAAAAAAGAGAATTAAAAATATTTTTAAATTGACTGTTTTAATTGCAGCTAGACAAATTTGGAAACTAATCTGTAATCTGTATCACTTGATAACCGAACCATTTGCAACCCTAAAAAAATTAATCAAAGAAAGAGATAAGTCTCAAATATTTTTGGTTGGAATGATTTTTTTGATGCCAATAATAGCCTATTTTTTGGCTAGAGTTGCATGGGATTATTATAGATATGGTTTTGTAATTGATGGAACTGGTCAGTTTTTTATAATAGCAATAATAATACAATCTGGATTATTTTTATACTTAGGATATTGGGTACTAAAAGTAATCAAAAATTGGAAATAAGTGAAGGATATTATTAAAACTTACGACTTAATTTTCACCATGATTAAAAATACAAAATTTGAATATAAAAGTGAAGAATATTTAGAATTTAGAGATATTACTCAAGCTGTTGAGGATTTTGTTAAAAAATCTGGGATAAATAATGGACAAGTACTGGTTTATTCTATGCATACGACTTTGGCAATTCGTGTTAATGAAAAAGAAGCTGGAATTGTGAAAGATTTTAGAGGTATGATAGCTAGATTAATACCTCGAGATACGTATTATTGTCATAATGATTTAAATATTAGAACGGAAAATTTAGTTTGCCAATCTGGAGCA
>ENA-UOWO01007481-UOWO01007481.1-activated-sludge-metagenome-genome-assembly--contig:-NODE-7481-length-10785-cov-5.584157_pt1 | contig 10785 bp, 18 predicted proteins | sample MGYA00238148_ERZ761564 | MGnify/ENA primary metagenome ERZ761564 (study PRJEB28885, sample SAMN05720194) | activated sludge metagenome | isolation source: Anaerobic digester | place: USA...
ATTCTTTGGAGAAAAGGCGGGGACCATTTGGAGGAGGGATGTTTAAGCATCCCAGGGGTTTCGGTAAATATCGAAAGATCTTATGAGGTTGCTGTAAGCGGTTTAAATGAAAAAGGGCAAGCGGTAGAACTTAAAGCCAAAGGGCTTATGGCAAGGGTGCTTCAGCATGAAATTGACCATTTAAAAGGGAGGTTGATTGTTGATTATTTAAGCCTTTTCGAAAGGATGAAGCTGAAATTCCGCCGATGATGACGTAAGGGGCTTAGATAAAAAAATTTTTATAGAATCCCCGGGTATTAGTCATGGAGGAAAGCACGATGAATGTGTTTGTGAGGATTTTTGCTTTTATTTGTCAAATATGTCCGCTTTGTTTTGTGGCAAGGCGTTTTCCAGAATCCAAATTTGCTTTAGGCATGAAACAATTGAGTAAGATTTGTCCCTTTTGTCTTGCGTATAAAGAAATGAAAAAAGATACAAAGAGTTAATAAACTAAGGAATAATGATGAAAATGTTTGTCGAATGTATTCCGTGCTTTTTCAAGCAGGCGCTTGAGATGGGACGGCTATTCACCGGGAATGAACTTATTCATAAAGAAATGATGGATGAAGTAGCGGCCTTAGTCCCGAAATTCTCCTTAGGGCTCACTCCTCCGGAAATGGCACGGGAGATGCATCAGGTCTTTGAAAAAAGGTTCGGCGGGCAAGATTTTTATAAAGGGATTAAGGACAAAAGTAACCGCAGGGCCATGGAGATTTATCCTAAATTAAAAGAAAAGGTCGCCCGGTCTAATGACCGCTTGTTAACGGCGCTTGAACTTGCGATTGCCGGCAATGTCATTGATTATGCGGCGAAGAATACGCTTAATATTGAAGAGGAGATTCAAAAATTATTGCGGGATGATTTTGCGCCTGTAGAGAAAGGCGTGTTTGAGTACGAAGATTTTAAGAAGGATTTAGAGGTGGCAGAAACAGTGCTTTATTTGGCAGATAATGCCGGAGAGATTGTTTTTGACCGGGTTCTTATTGAAGAGTTTTGCGGTCAGAGGAAAGTTATCTTTGCGGTTCGGGACAAGCCTGCGATCAATGATGCCCTTTTGGAAGACGCGATTTTTTGCGGGATAGACAAAGTTGCTGAGGTGATTTCTAGCGGGGTTGATGCCCCAGGAACCGTTTTAAAGTATTGTTCGCAAGAATTTTTGAGGATCTTTAATCAAGCGGATTTGATTATCAGCAAAGGCCAGGGAAATTATGAGGCTTTAAGCGAGGGGCGAGGAAGAATATATTTTTTGTTTAAGGTTAAATGCCCGGTGATTGCCCGGCATTCCGGGGCAACATTAGGGGATATTGTTTTAAGACGGATTTAATAAATGATCGCCAGCGTCTCTTTTCGTCTTAGTCATAAACGGGGGGGGCGCGCTGCCTTTGGCGCGGGCTTTGTTCTCTTCCAACGGAGAAACTATGCGTGATGTTTCGGGGGCGCCGAAACAGGCCAGGACCTCGCGTGGATCACGAATATTGGCTGTGAGGGGACATTTTAAACCATTTAAATAATGGCGGCTCGTTATCGGCTAGTGATGATTGCGAAGGTGAGGAGATAAGTGTCGGCGATTCTTATGCAAGAATATGGAGGGTAAACTTGCCCGTCTGCGTCAAAAGAAGTTTGATTTTTCGAGGGGAGGGATCTGCATGTCAATAAAGCTCCTGGCTGAGGGCTCGACCAAGTGGGAAAGATTTATTAAACATTGGGGGATTTCCTTCTTAATCGGGGAGGACGTGCTTTTTGATACTTTTGGTGACGCGGGAGTGTTTTGGCGGAATTTGAAATGGATGAAAGTTGATGCCGACAAAATACGGCATATTATCATTTCGCATGATCATTGGGACCATTTGGCGGGGTTATGGCTTTTTTTAGAGAAAAAAAAGGATGTGACGGTTTATGTTTGTCCGGGATTCAGCCGTGAGACAAAAGAGAGAATCGCGGGCTTTGGCGTGCGTCTTGTCGAAGTCCCCGGCCCTTTGGAAATCAAAAAAGGAGTTTTTTCAACCGGCCAAATACGGGGAATTTACGCCGGAAAAGATATTTATGAGCAGGCCATTGTTGTTAAGACCTTTCGGGGAGCAGCGATTATCACCGGATGCGCCCATCCCGGGCTTAGCACCATCGTTGATGAGGTAAAGAAATATTTTGGTGAGACGGTATTCTTAATCGCGGGGGGGTTCCATTTGAAAGGGGCCACTCAAGAAGTTATTGAGAAAATTGTTTATACGTTAAAACTTGTCGGCGTGCAAAAAGTCGCGCCTCTTCATTGCAGCGGAGCTTTAGCGCAGGATATTTTTAAAAGGGCTTGGGGAGGACAGGGTTATATTAGGTTGACAGCTGGAAAGGTTTTGAGGTTGGATTCGGAGGAGGAAAAAGGGGCTGATAATAAATGTGGCGCGAAAGGAACTCCCCAGGGGGCCGAAGTTCTTTAAATGGTAGTTTTTCGACGGCGCTTTATTTTGTGCTGGTCGTGGCAGGTTAAGAACATGATCCAGCAGAGGCTTGCGTCTTTTTTGGTGTCGGATGCCAGGAGGAGTATGCGCAAGCACATATCGAGAAGTCCATTTTGATTCCGTTTTAGAGAATTAGGTCGAGCGAGAAAAAGGCTGGTGGTTGGTTGGAAAAGAGCTGACCGTGGTTGACGGGATATAGAAAATCCCCTGAACAGCAGGGCTATTCAGGGGATTTTCTATATCTGGGAAAGGGGCCCTGTTCCCGTTGCCAGCGTCCTCATTTATGAACAGCGGCCTTTTGTGCTTGCGGGCCCCGAAAGGCCGCGTGATAACGGGCTGGTAAAAATTCTTGTTGTTGGGGATTCTTGTGCTATCATTATGAACAAATGTTCATAATAGTCAGGAGAAGCCATGCGTCCTAGAAAAACAAGATGGGTCAAGTGCGCGCCGGGGGAAAGGTGCTTCCGGCCTCAATGCCGGCCTTTGCACGAACTTGAGGGAGTCTGCCTTTCGCTGGACGAGTTCGAGGCTGTGAGACTGGCGTGGTCCGAGGGGCTGCTTCAAGAAGAGGCTGCGAAAAAGATGAGAATATCTCGTCCGACATTTTCGAGGATGATCACTTCGGCCCAAAAAAAGATCGCGGACGCGTTGGTGAACATTAAGGCGATAAGGATTGAAGGCGGTTGTTGCAAGATTGTTAGAGGAGGCCAGAAATGAAGGAAGGGAAGAAATTTTTTTGTATTATAACGGCGTTCTGGGTGTGCTTTTATCTGGCGGTTGAAAGTCTGCGATTTACGAATGCGCTGTGGGAGGCATCAGCGCTTGTCAAATGGTACGCCCGGGAGCACGTGCTCCTTTGTTTTGTCCCAGCGTTCTTTATTGCTGGGGCCATCTCTGTTTTTGTCAGCCAAGCATCCGTCATGAAGTATTTCGGGGCCAAGGTGAATAAAATCTTTTCCTATAGTGTCGCAGCGGTTTCCGGCACGATCCTCGCTGTTTGTTCCTGCACGGGTCTGCCTTTATTTTCTGGAATTTATAAAAGGGGAGCCGGTCTTGGGCCCGCGGTCGCCTTCCTTTATTCCGGCTCTGCTTCTGGGCAGGGCCGGGCATGAAGGCGTTATTCCTTCTCAATGGGTGGAAGCGCTGGTCGGAGGCAATTTCTTACGGGCGAACTTTTTTTATTGATCGTTGCGGCGTTTATGTATTTTGCGATGTTAACTGAGGTTCCAATTTTGCAAGGATTGATCGGTTCTGGAATGGGCAAGGGCCCCGCGTTGGCGCTTCTTTTGGCTGGGCCTGCGTTAAGTTTGCCGAGTATGCTTGTTATCCGTAGCGTCATAGGGACCAAGAAAACCGCGGTTTATGTGTGCTTGGTCGTCGTTATGGCGACGATAAACGGCATAATTTTTGGTTTTATTGTTAAATAAGCGAGGGGATTATGGATAAAGATATTAAGAAGATAGTTAAAGAAGGCTACGCCAAAGTAGCCAGGCAGGGGACGTCCTGCTGTTCTTCCAGTTCATGCTGTTCATCATCAAGCAGTGCCCGGGACATCAGCAAGACTGTCGGCTATACCGAAGATGAGATGAACGCCGTTCCTGATGGTGTGAATTTAGGGCTTGGGTGCGGCAATCCAGTAGCCATCGCGTCATTAAAAGAGGGCGATGTGGTGCTTGATTTAGGAAGTGGCGCAGGGTTTGACGCTTTCCTTGCAGCCAAGAAAGTTGGCAAAACCGGGCGTGTTATCGGCGTGGACATGACTTCGGAAATGCTGGAGAGGGCCCGGGCGAACGCTAAAAAAGGCGGTTTCGATAACGTGGAATTCCGCTCAGGTGAAATAGAGAAACTTCCGGTTGAGGACAGCGAGATTGATGTGATCATCTCCAATTGTGTTATAAATTTATCACCGGACAAAGAGACGGTATTCAAAGAAGCGTTCAGGGTACTTAAGCCAGGAGGCCGGTTGATGGTATCGGATCTGGTGCTGGCTAAAGACTTGCCGAAACAAATAAAAGAATCAGTTGAGGCGTATGTGGGGTGTTTGGCCGGAGCGATTAGGAAAGAGGCGTATTTGCGACTCATTTCAATGGTTGGATTTCAGGATGTTAAGATCATCAGTGAATCAAGCTATCCGGTTGACGCCATGGTTAACAATTTTGAGGGTGCTCAGGACGCGGTCGTGAGCATAAAGGTTTCAGCGGTGAAAAAATAAACTGGAGGCAAAAAATGAAAATCGAGATTTTAGGAACAGGCTGTCCTAAATGCAAACAGCTGGCCGCTAATGCAGAGGCGGCGGTGAAAAGTTTGAATATCCAAGCCGAGATTGGCAAGATTACGGATATTGACAAGATTACTGAATACGGTGTCATGATGACGCCGGCTTTGGCGGTTGATGGCACGGTGGTTTCGGCCGGGAAAGTTTTGTCGCCTGATGAGGTTAAAAAGATCCTTTCAAAATAGGAGGCATTGATGAGTGATAAATCCTGTATGTGTCAAGAAGCAGGGGTTTTAATCTTCCCGTGTTCGGGGGGATCGGATGTGGGAGAGTTGTCCGACCGTGTGGCGCGCAGGATGGCCCGGTGCGGACAGGCCAAGATGTTTTGCCTAGCCGGCGTGGGGGCGCATGTGCCGGGGATGATTGAGTCCACGAAAGCGGCTAAGAAGTTAATAGCAATTGATGGTTGTCAGGTGTTATGTTCCAAGAAAATCCTGGAACACGCGGGATTTTCTCCTGTCTCGTTTAACCTTAAAGATATGGGTTTCGAAAAAGGGAAAACGCAGATTAACGATGAAAGTATCGAAAAAACGGCATTTCAAATTTCAGGAGGGAAAGTTGAAGAAATTATTTCTGGTGGTTTTAATAATCCTGGCGGGTGTTGCGGTAATTAGCGCAAGCTCCTTATGCTTTGCGCAAAATAAAGAGGGGGGCACTGTTATTGTTTATTATTTTCATGGTGCGTTTCGTTGTTATACCTGCAATATGATGGAGAAATATGCTCAAGAAGCCATCGAAACTTATTTCCGGGACGACATCCTTGCTGGAAAGATAGCTTTTGTCCCGATCAATGTGGAAGAGAAAAATAATGAACATTTTGTCCAGGATTACCAGCTCTACACAAAAGCTTTGATTTTATCTCTAGTCGAAGATGGGAAAGAAATAAAATCGAGGAATCTTCAGAAGATATGGCAGTACGCTCGCGACAAACAACAGTTCAGTGAATATGTCGTCCTGGAAATAGAGTCCTTCAGGGAGGGGGCGCGATGACAGAGGTTTTGCTCGCTTGGGGCTCGGCCCTTTGGCTGGGGATATTGACTTTCAATCAGCCCGTGCCCGCTGGCGACGAATATCGCTGCGGTGACATTTATTTCAAAAAAGATAACGCACCCATTGATGGTTTTTATTTCGGGCTTTGCGTATACTTTGGGGCGCACAGCGGCTTACGCGGTGCTGGGCTGGCTGATTATTCATTCTCTGCTTAGTATCCCGCAGGTTGCGCAGTTTCTTCAGACGCATATGGGAAAAATACTGGGGCCGCTTTTGATCATTTCGGGATTATTTCTGCTCGAGGCTATCTCTTTGCGCTTGCCAGGGTTATCCTTGCCCCAGGAACATCACAATAACCTGGTTGAGTCGGGTGCTCCGGGGGCCTTTATTTTAGGGCTTGTCTTCGCTTTGGCGTTTTGTCCGCTTTCTGCGGCGTTATTTCTTGGAAGCCTTATCCCTTTGGCGCTGAGCAGTAAAGCAGGGGCATTATTGCCCGTTATTTATGGAGCCGGGACAGGGATTCCGGTTCTGCTCTTTGCGGTGGCCATCGCGCTGGGTGTGTCCTCGTTAAGCCATTGGTTCCACCGGGTCACGAAACTAGAATACTATACCCGCAGAATGACCGGGGTGATTTTTACTTTGGTTGGTTTGTATTACACGTGGTTCTATATTATGAAATTATTTTGAAGAGGGGCGTCCTTGGGGCTGTCAATAAATGAGAAAAAAGCGGATTCCCGTTTTTTGCCCCGGAAACCCTTGCCGTAGCCAAAGGGCTGAAAATAACACAGAGGGTTAATGATGGCTTGCCAATACAAAAATATCGTGCCGTGGGGAAGAAATTTTGATGAATATCAAAGGATGTTTGATTTGAGCGCGGATGAGTTAACATTGAAAATATTGGGGTGCGGCGATGGGCCGGCCAGTTTTAATTGGGAATGTCATCAAAAAGGCGGCCACGTGACTTCGGTTGACCCTTTATATAACTTGACGAGGCAGGAAATCCAGACGCGGATTCATGCAACATATAAGGATGTTATGGCTCAAACAGCGGGGGATAAAGAAAAATTTAAATGGGACAGCGTCAAATCTGTGGAGGAACTCGGGGAAGTCCGGATGAAGGCGATGAGCGCGTTTTTAGATTCTTATGATGAAGGTAAAATGAGCGGGAGGTACATCCCGGCGGCATTGCCGGACCTCCCGTTTTCAAACGACGCGTTCGACATCTCTTTATGCTCGCATTTTTTGTTTTTATACACGGATCAGCTTACTTATGAGTTTCATGTTAAGGCCATAAAGGAAATGTTGCGGGTGTCACAGGAGGCCCGGATTTTCCCCCTTTTAGATTATAATGCGAAGAAATCACCCTATGTCCGGGAGATCATATCGGAATTCAAAGCGCAGAGGATAGAAATCAAGAAGGTGCCTTATGAATTTCAAGTTGGCGGCAACGAGTTGTTGATTATAAGGAAAACATGAGGTGCGCCTCCGGGGCCGGGAGGGGCTCGCGCCGGGGGCGTGGCTCAGCCCTGCTGGAGGGGCGTTGGAAGTTGCGGAGGGGTTCTTGAGGCAGGAGACTAAATATGGAATATAAAGAGCTGTTGAGGACGTTCAACCAGGGTGATATTGCGCTGATAAAATCGTTGCTTTTGGCGGAAGGGATAGACTACTATTTACAGGGCGAAGATTTTAATTTAGTGCGTCCTCTGGCCCTCCCGCCGGTATTTATGGTCCGGGAAGATCAATATCAGGAAGCGCAAGATATTATTAAGGGGCTTAATATTTCTTTCGGTTCTAAGTCGGCCCGGGAATTCCTTCCAGAGGATGGGGGGGAAGATGACGTTCAAGAAACGGGTGATTAACGAGCCCTTTATGAGAATGAGCGAAAACGACAATGTGTCAAATTTTTTTGGAAATTTAATGAAAGAATATATAATACAAAGGTGTCCCGTAATATCCGATGCGTGCCGGTGAGTACGATGCCGGGCTTATAGCCGGGAGGCTGGGATGAAGAAGAACCCAACCGGTCAACGGACCGGGTGTTTACCCAGATTATAGATATTTAATAAGGCGGCTTGGGCCCGCCTACGGCTTGGGAGGTTATGTGCATGAGTTTGGGCGCCAGCATTTCCTTGTACCCGGGTTCCATCGCCCGCGTGTTGTGGACAACAGCTTCTCTGCTTGTCTTTGCTAGCATCGCAGGAGATTTGACGACGTATTTCACCGGGCATGACCATGTTTACGGCCTGATCCCCCTCTTTTGCCTCAACGCCGAGCAGAATATCCCGACTTTTTTCTCTGCGCTGCTGTTGCTTTTCGCATCGCTCCTCCTGGCGGTGATCACTATGCTCGAAAAGAAGCGGCGGTCCGTCCCTGTTTTATACTGGGTGACCCTTTCCTCCGGATTTTTTTTGATGGCCGCTGATGAGCTCTTGTGCTTGCATGAAAAGACACAAGGCCTGATGCGCACGCTGTTGGGCGATGGCGCTCTCGGCGTTTTTTATTTCGCGTGGGTCATCCCGGGGCTTGTCCTTGTTCTCGGGGTGTCGATATTTTTTCTAAAGTTTTTGCTGGGCCTTCCTTTAAAGACGAGGATTTCTTTTCTCGCGGCGGCGGTTCTCTATGTTGGCGGATGCATCGGGTTTGAGCTTGTCGGTGGCCATTATGCTGAATCTCACGGACAAAATAATTTGATATTCGGCGTCATGACAACTGTTGAGGAAAGCCTTGAGATGGCCGGCATTATCGTTTTCATCCGGGGGCTCTTGGCCCATATTGCCGACAACTATAAAGAAGTCCGGTTTTTATTTCATGAAGCCCAAGAAATGGCTTGCCCGGCGGCTTCTTAAGGGTTAACAACGCGCGTGTTCTGGCGGAATCCCGTTCTTTGACTTGCCGCCGGTGATGATATGCCACACCTAAAACGATGAGGCTCTGGTCATTACATCCTAAATATCTCGACCGGCAGGGTTTGGTGGCGCTTTGGCGCGAAGCGCTTTTGGCCCAGGCCGTGCTTCGTGATGAAACCCGGGGGTATCGCCGCCACCCGCAATTGGACCGGTTCCGCGCTTGTTCAACCCCTCTCGCCGCCATGACGGAGTATCTGAAGGTTGTCCACGCTGAGGCCCAGGCGCGCGGGTATACCTTTGACAAAGGAAAAATCCGGCCCGCGGGGAAGGCTGTGGCCCTTTCTGTGACGGCCGGGCAAATCGGGTATGAATGGACGCATCTGATGAAGAAGCTCCGCGCCCGCAGCCCCGAGACGCACAGGAAATGGAGCGCCATAGATGCGCCGATCCCTCACCCGCTCTTTCGGCTACGCGCCGGAGCTGTGGAGCCTTGGGAACGGGCTGGCAAGACCCGGGAGAGAGACTGAATGCGAGCCTGCAATCAAAATTTCGAGTTTCCAAACGTTGGCCCGCACGCTGTGGAATGATTTTTATTCCTGCTGTTTTGTCCGGCGGCGGGCTTTGTCTGTTTTTTCATCCCGCAGCCCCGGAAGAAGGCGGTTATTCTGCGGATCAGCCTGCGTTGGCTTTAGAGAGAGTTTCTTGCCGAGGATTTTGAACAGAAGCCCTTATTTCAAATTTTAGAAATTATCAGCAAAAAATATAAAGTCACATCAAATCCCCCCGTAAATAAAGAGCTTGAATATATAAATAGGCGCAGCTGGCAGGATTCCGCAAGTCCCGGGCGCGAGGGGTTCCGTGTAAGCCCCCAGATACTTTTTTCAGATAAGAAAATGAGGAAATATATGTGTTTAGAATGTGAAAGGCGGATTGCAGGACAGGGGCATTTTATTCATGAATTTTCAGCGTCCTTTCCCCGGGATACCCGTTAGTTTGATAGAGGGAAACACCTTTTCATTCTTGTATAAGAGGTTAAAAAGTAAAGAATTTTATGGAGCTGGCTTGGAATCGATGTGGCCGGGCGAAGGGGCATCTTCATAAAAAGTGCGGAAATTTTCTTAAGACGCGGTATAATAACAACGCCAAAACAGGGGCAGGAAAAACTCCAGCCCTGGAACAAGAGTGTTTTATTAGGATAAGATTATGGATCACATCGGGAAAATGTTGTGGGATACCCTGATGGCGGTTGTGGTGACTGGATTTGTGTTATGGCGGTTTATCAGGCCTTATTTGATATGTAAAAGTGTCCTGGCCGGGCGGACCGGCATGATCGGCGCGAAATATGTCCTGTTTGAAGGCGTGCTTTTTACTGCCGGCGGGGCGTTTTTCTTGGCCCGGTCCCTGCGTCCGCTGTCCAACCTGACGCTCACGGTTATTTGCAGCGTTGTTTTCCTGGCTGGCCTTTGGTATATTTTTAACGCGGTAAGGGTTTTTGCGGCACGCAGAAAGCGTTCGGGAGGGACATGATATGAAGAGAGGCTTGTGGGTTATTGCTATTTTGGCGTTCCTGGCTGCCATGGCTGGCGGAGGGGCGTTCGCGGACGAACTGATGGATTCCGCTGAAGCCTTTTTTAAAAGTTATGTGGACGGCGGGAATCACGCGGATTCTTATATTATTGATTATTTTGCTGACGACGCACGGATTCTTGCGGTGAGGCACCTTCGGGATGGCGGGACAGCCAGGATCGGGACAACGGGAGAGAAACATAAAGAATATTTAAAGAAGACGCGCCGTCGCGCCCGGATGAGCAAGGTGGCGATGGGGACTTTAACGACCTTTTCGGATGTCGCATATAATTTAGAGGAGGGGTGCGTCAGGATCACGGCTTCGCGGCACGTGTCCCCGGCCCAGATGACGACGCCGTACTCCCTGCTGATCTGCCGGGATGGCAACAAGCAATGGCGTATTCAGGAAGAAATTATAGAGACGGAAGAATTGCCTGCCGTTGAGCCTGGCGTTCAGCCGTAGCGCGCGTCGCCGTGCCCGGCGGCGTCCTATCCGGTTATCTGAAAGGCTGGGCATGAAAAAAACTTTGCAGCAACGAATCGACGCCGCTGTCCGGGAGGAGATCCGGGTGGTGGATTATGACCCGGCCTGGCCCGGGCAGTTTGCGGAAGAAGC
>ENA-UOWO01007488-UOWO01007488.1-activated-sludge-metagenome-genome-assembly--contig:-NODE-7488-length-10775-cov-7.098601_pt1 | contig 10775 bp, 12 predicted proteins | sample MGYA00238148_ERZ761564 | MGnify/ENA primary metagenome ERZ761564 (study PRJEB28885, sample SAMN05720194) | activated sludge metagenome | isolation source: Anaerobic digester | place: USA...
CTCGGGGGTGTCGGTGTGGGTGGCCCCGATCAGGGCGAGCAGACCCGGCCGGTCGATCCGCCCGACGACCTCGCCCGCAGCCTCGTCCGTGCCGGCGCGGTCGTTCCCGGGGCCTTGGTTCTTGGTGGTGTCGTTCCCGGTCGCGTCCGGGTGGGTCACGGTCACACTGGCGGAGAGCACTCGGGTCACCACGGCACGCATGCCGGTGATGCTGTCAGGTCGGCGACGTCCGGGTGAGAGCAGGCCACGGCGGGCCGATTGCGGCACGATGGGGCGATGAAGCATGGGCCGAAGAGGCACGGGCTCGGCAAGCATGGGGCGGCGGGGCACGGCGACCCGGGGCCGGCCGGCTCGGCCGGGTCGCTCCTGTCCATCGGATCCGCGGGCTCGATCCTGTCGATCGGCTCGGCCGGGTCCATCCTGTCGATCGGTTCGTCCGGCTCGATCCTGTCCATCGGATCGACGGGGTCGGTGCTCTCACTCTGGTCGGCGTTCTCACTCGGGTCGATCCTGTCGTTCGCCTCCGTCGGGTCCATCCTGTCGTTCGCCTCGATCGGTGCGGTCCGCGCCGCCCTGACGGTCGGCCGGCGGGGCCGCGCGCTCAGGCGCCGATCGGAACCAGCAGCCCTCGGGTGACGGCGACCCGGACGGCCGGCACGATGGCCTCGGCGAGCGCGCCGACCGGTACCGCGTGGGCTCCGGCCAGTAACTCGATCAGCACCGCCAGCGGCAGGGCGCCGGTGCATCCGGCCAGCAGGGACTGACCCCACTCGTCGACCTGCAGGGTCGCGCCGGCGCCGCCCAGCCGGCGGACCAGGCGCAGCATGACGTCCCACCCCTCGGGGCCGGGCAATGCGCTCTGCTCGAGCAGGACCTGGTCGGCCAGCCGGAACCGCTGGCCCAGCAGTTCGGCGTCGGTGCGGGACTCGACCCAGGCCCGGTTGGTCAGGAACGCGCCGACCTCGGTGCCGGTGACCGGGTCGTCGGCGATCTCGTCCAGGGTGATCGACGGGTCGTCGGCGTCGGTGCGGCGCAAGGTGATCATGCCCATGCCGATGCCGGTGATTCGTTGCGCGGCGAAATAGTCCAGCCAGTCCTGCGCGAGCCGGTGGGCCCGCGCGCGGTCGCCCCCGGATTTGGCGTCCTCCCCGGCGTCGGCCAACCACAGGCCGACGTACTCGACCGGGTCAGCGATCTCCCGTTGCACCACCCAGGCGTCACAACCGCTGGCCGCAACCCACCCGCCGACCCGGTCGCGCCAGTCGCCGTCGTCGACGACCAGCCAGTTGGCCAGCAGTTGCGCGGTCCCGCCGGGCCGCAGGTGCGTGCGCGCCCCTTCGACGATGGCCCGGCCGACGCCGTCGCCGGGCAGGCCCGAGTCGCGGTAGGTGAACCGGGTGGTGCCGTCGCCGACGACGAACGGTGGGTTGGAGACGATCAGGTCGAACTGCTCACCGGCCACCGGATCGAACAGCGACCCGGCCCGCAGGTCCCAGTGCTGCTGGTTGAGCCGGGCGGTGGCGCCGGCCAGCGCCAGCGCGCGCGGGCTGATGTCGGTGGCCACGATCGACCCGGCGTGTCCGGCCAGGTGCAGCGCCTGGATGCCGCAGCCGGTGCCCAGGTCCAGGGCGGTGGTCACCGGGTCGCGCACGATCGCCCGGGCCAACGTGATCGAGGCCGAACCCAGGCCGAGCACGTGATCGGGCCGTACCGGGCCGGGCCGCACATCCGAGTCCAGGTCGGAGACCAGCAGGAATTCCTCGTCATCGGCGGCGTGCGGGCGGATGTCCAGCGCGGCCCGGAGTTCGTCGCCGTCGCGCTCCAGCACGCCCTGGGCCAGTGCGGCGGCCACCCCGGTGGCCGGCAGCGCCCGGGCCACGTCCCGCACCGCCGCGTTCGCGCCGAGCAGGAACAACCGGACCAGGGTGGACCGGGTCGATCCGTCGCGGGTGGCGCGCAGCGCCGCGGCCGGCTCACCCCGGCCCAGCGCCCGGTGGGCGGCCGCGCCCAGCAGCTCCGGGACTCCGGTGGCGTCGAAGCCGCCCGTCCGCAGGTCCTCACCCAGGCGGTCGATGATCTCGAGGTCGGTCAGGGGGAGGCCGGCCGGCCGGTCCGGGTTCGCAGCGTTCACCCGGTCAGCTCACCATGCGGGCAGGCGGCGCCGGTCGACGGGCCGGCCTCGGTCGGGGTGGGGCCGGCCCTCAGCTCAGTTGGGCGGAGAGCACGGCGCGGACCCGGCGGTCGTCGCGGGCCCGGTAGCGCAACGCATATCCGGCGCCGGCGCCGGCGGGGCCGTCGGACGCCCGGATCATGTCGGCGTGCACGCCCTCGGCGCGCACCGCCTGCAGCAGGTCCAGCACCGCATCCGGTTCGGCCAATTCCAGGCAGATCGCGCTGCGCCGCCAGCGCAGTTCGTCGACGACCCGGGCGACGGCCACGCCGAGCAGGGCCCCGGCCAGACCGGCCGCGGCCAGCGGACCGGGCCGCAGCCGCCCGCGGGTCAAGGCCAGACCGGCGCTCGCCCCGGCCACCGCCCCCGGCAGCACGATGGCGGCCCAGCCCAGGCCGGACAACTCGACCTGGCGAAAGGCCAGCGGCGGCAACGCCCGCGGCTGATCGGCCACCGGTCCTGGCGAGGGTGAACTCCGAGTCAGCGCCGAACTGGACGTCATAGGGCCAGGGTAGGTGCCCGGCCGCGATTCGACCATCGATCCGACCGGGCAACCCCGGGGGATCGATCGCCACCGGGGACGGCGGAATGGACAATGCTCGGCATGACCGCCTCCGAGCTGTACCTGACCGGTGACCGGGCCGCCGACGAGCTGCTGGCCGCCGACCCCAATGCGCTGCTGCTGGGCATGGTGCTGGACCAGCAGGTGCCGATGGAGAAGGCGTTCGCCGGGCCCGCGGTGATCGCCCAGCGGATGGGTGGGCGGCTCGACGTGCCGGCGATCGCGCAGGCCGATCCGGAGGAGTTCGCCGCGTTGTGCGCGCAGCGCCCGGCCGTCCATCGATTCCCGGCGGCCATGGCCAAGCGGGTCCAGGCCACCTGCCAGGTACTCACCGACCGCTACGACGGCAACGCGGCGAACCTGTGGTCCGACGTCGCCGACGGCCAGGAGCTGCTGGCCCGGATCGCCGCGTTGCCCGGCTTCGGGCCGGCCAAGGCGCCGATCTTCCTCGCCCTGCTGGGCAAGCAGTATGGCGTCCAGCCGGCCGGCTGGCGGGAAGCGGCCGGGATCTACGGCGAGGCCGGCAGCCACCGATCGGTCGCCGACGTGGTCGATCAGCCCTCGCTCGAACTCGTGCGCGCGGCCAAGAAGGCGGCCAAGGCGGCGGCCCGGGCAGCCGGCAACTGAGCGGCTCCGCCCCGGACCGGTTGACCGGTCCCGGCTGGGCGTAGCGTGGTCGGCGGGCAGCCTGGTGGCTGGCTAAGCCCGCTGCGGTAGCGACGCGTCAACGGCTCGTGGGCGTCGCACAGGAGACCTGAAAGCGGTGTACACGCCATGACCCTCGGATCGGAATCGACAGCAGGCCCGACGGTGAACCCGTCCGCGAACCCGTCGGGGGGACCGGCCCCGGCGAACGGCGGACGCAGTTCGCGCAAGGCTCCGGCGGCCGCGATCATCACGGCGGCCGAACCCTCCTACGACGACCAGCTGCGGTCCCGCCGCACCCGGTATTCGATCATGATGGGCCTGCGCATCCCCTGCCTGATCCTGGCCGCCTTCTTCTACCAAACCCCGTGGCTGGCCATCACCATCGCCGCCCTGTCCATCCCGCTGCCCTGGATGGCGGTGCTGATCGCCAACGACCGGCCCGCCCAGAAGCGCAAGCGGATGGCTCCGGTGACCGTCAACCCGGAGCGGGCGCTGCCGCCCGGCCGGCACGAGATCGTCGATTCGGCGGTCGATCCGGACCCGCGCTGAGCGGACCGCCCCACCGCCGTCCCCGCGGCGTCAGCCGGCCGGCCCGTCCAGGACCGGCCGGGCACCGGCCGCACCGGCCACCCTGGTTCCGGCGCGGACCCCGGCGGCCAGCGCCGCGCCCGGCTCCGCCCCGTGCAGCCAGGCGGCCAGGAAGCCCGCGTTGAACGCGTCACCGGCGCCGGTGCTGTCGGTGTCGTCGACCCGCTCGACCACCGCGCGCCGCTGCTCGGTGCCGGCGAACCAGGTCGCCCCCTGCCGGCCGTGGGTGACCGCCACCGCCCGGACCACGGCCAGGGCCGCGGCCGGCCCGCCCAGGGCGGCCAGTTCGGTGTCGTTGGGCAGGAGCAGATCGACGCCGCGCACCCACTCCAAAAAGGTGTCCGCGCCCACCGCGCTCAGGCCGGCCGCGGTCTGCGGGTCCACCGAGGTGCTCCAGCCGGCCGCGGCGGCCCGGGCCAGCGCGGCCCGTCCGGCCGGGCGGGAGGCCTCGTCCAGCAGTACGTAGCCGGACAGGTGCAGGTGGCCGGGGGCCCCGGGGTCGGTCAGCCGGATGTCGTCCGGATGCAGCGCGGCATTGGCGCCCCGGTCGGAGACCATCGTCCGATCGCCGTCCGGACCGAGCAGGACCACGACCCGGCAGGTCGGATGCTGCGGGTCGACGACGAACCGGCAGTCCACCCCGCGGGCCCCCAGTTCGGTGGCGGCCGTCCGGCCGGCTTCGTCGTCGCCGACCCGGGCGATCAGCTCGACCCGGACCCCCAGGTCGGCCAGCCAGGCCGCGGTGTTGCCGCCGGCCCCGCCGGGGTGGGCGGTGATCCGGGCCGGGGTGTCGTCGCCGGGGGCCAGGGCCGCGGTCAGCCGGCACCGGACGTCGAGGCCGACGTCGCCGACCACGGTCACCCGTGGGGGCGGCGCCGCGCTCACCGGCTCAGCTCTCCCCGCCGGCCACGGCCACCGCGATCCGGGCGGCCAGCGCGGCGTTGGACAGCACGAGCTCCACGTTGACCCGCAGGCTGGCCCCGGCGGTGGCCGCATGGAAGTGCGCGAGCAACCGGGGGGTGACGTCCTTGCCGGTGACCGACTCGGCCGCCAGGATGGCCAAGCCCTGGGCCAGGGTCCGGTCGTGCAGCTCCGGATCGAGCTGGCGATCCGGCGGCAGGGGATTGGCCACCACCACCCCGGCCTGATCCAGCGCGAGCCGGCGGCGGGCCGCCAGCACCGCCGCGGCCTGCTCGGGTTCCTCGATCCGCCAGGGCACGGTGAAGCCGGAATCGGACAGGTAGAAGCCGGGGAACCGGTCGCTGCGGTATCCGAGCACCGGCACCGAGAGCGTCTCTAGGTACTCCAGCGTGCCCCCGACGTCCAGGATCGATTTCACCCCGGCGCACACCACCACGATCGGCGTGCTGGCCAGGACCCGCAGATCGGCCGAGACGTCGAAGGTGCGACCGGCCTCCCGGTGCACCCCGCCCAGGCCGCCGGTGGCGAACACGGAGATCCCGGCCCGGTGGGCCAGGGCCGCGGTCGAGGCGACGGTCGTGGCGCCCGGCACCCCGAGGGCGAGCGCCACCCCCAGGTCGCGCACGGACAGCTTGGCGATCTCCGCCGACGAGCACAGCCGGTCCAGCTCCGCGGCGCCCAGTCCGACCCGGATCGCCCCGTCCAGGACCGCGATCGTGGCCGGCACCGCGCCGTTGGCCCGGACCGCCGCCTCGATCTTCGCGGCCACCCGCCGGTTCTCCCCGCGGGGCAGCCCGTGGGCCAGGATGGTCGATTCCAGCGCGACCACCGGCCGGCCGGCTCGGACCGCCGCGCTCACCTCGTCGGACACCACCAGCGGACCGGTCACGTCATCTCCTTCACGGCAGCTCGGGTCCGGATCGGAACCGGTTCGGCACTGCTGACTGCCGGGTCGGGCGGGGACAGGGTGGCCCGGCGACTGGCATCATGGCCGGTACAGGCCGGCCACCGCGAATCGCGAGCGGCGCCAACGAACAGGAGCCCCTGATGTCCTCCCCGACCACCACCACGCTCGAGAAGCCGCTGGAAAGCACCACCGACAACGACGACACGCCGAAGATGTTCCACTACGTGCGCAAGTCCAAGATCGCCGAATCGGCGGTGATGGGCAGCTTCGTGGTGGCGCTGTGTGGCGAGACGTTCCCGGTGACCCGCTCGCCCAAGCCGGGCTCGCCGGTGTGCCCGGACTGCAAGAAGATCTACGAGTCGCTCAAGGCCTGATCGCCGAAGGCCTGAGCATTGAAGGCCTGATCGCCGAAGGCCTGAGAAGCTGCCGGCCCGATCGCTGACCCGGGCCGGCCGGCGGCTAGGTCGCCGGCCGCCCGGCGGCCGGATCGGCCGGGTCCACCTGGTCCTGCTCGGGGTCGTAGCGCTGCCAGCGACGCAGTTCCCGTTTCGACGGCCGCGGCGGGTAATACTCCAGCGTCGCGTTGTTGAACTGGGCGCCGATGATCACGGCCATGGACACGAAGTAGTAGAAGAGCAGGAACGTGATCGGGGTGGCCAGCGCCCCGTAGGTCAACCCGTGCGCGTACACGTACGACAGGTACAGCCGGAGCCCGAAGCTGGTGACGATGAACACCGCGGCCGCCAGGAACGCCCCGGGCACGCCTCGGTACCAGGGATGTTTGTGCTTCGGGGCGACCTTGTAGAGCACCGTCAGCAGGAAGATCAGCCCCAGTGCCAGCGTGGGGTAGTAGGCGATGTTGACGATGTTGGAGACCTGCGGGCGCCATGACTCGGGGAACACCTTGGGCAAGTAGTCCGGGCCGATGGCCAGCAGCGGCAGCATGATGATGCCGGACAGCAGGGCCAGCAGGTACAGGCCGAGGGCAAAGAAGCGCTCGGCGACCGGATGACGCACCTCGTGCTGGCCGTAGGCGATGGTGATCGACTCCACGAACGCCGACATCGCCGACGAGCCGGCCCACAGGCTGATCACCAGGCCGACCGAGACCACGTCGGCCTGGCCCTGGCTCAGGATCGTCTCGACCGTGTTGCCGACCAGGTTGTCGGCGACCTCCTCGTTGAAGATGGCGTTGAGGAAGATCAGGATCTGCTCACGGACCTGGTCGATCGTGCCCGCCGGGAAGTACCAGCCGACCACGTAGCCGACCAGGCCGAGCAGGGCCAGCAGCAGCGGTGCGGTGGACAGGGCGCACCAGAACGCCGCCTGCGAACTCATCCCGAACAGGGAATCGCCCCAGGCCTTGGACAGGGTGCGGCCGATGACCTTGCGCCAGCGGTGCCGGACCCGGGGCGGCGCGATGGCCGCGGGCCCGGTGCCCTGCCGGAACCAGGGGACGGTGTGCTGCACATCGGCCGGCGAGGGCGCCGGATCGAGCGCCGGATCGAGGTCGGAGCGGTGCAGGGCCACCGTCGCGGTGGCGTCCGGCCCCGTCGGCCCCGCGGCCCCGTTGCGGGCGGCCGCCGGCTCGTACGGTGCCGTCGCGCTCGCGTCCGCCGCGGCGGCGACGGGTGGGGCGGCAGGAACGGGGGGCGGACCGGCCGGGGCGGAGGGTGCACTCAGCGTGCGGCCCCCCGCGGGCCGCGTCGGATCCCGTGGTGGCGGGACGGCCGTGCTCACCTCACGAGTCTGCCTTGCCTGACGCCGACGGTGCCAACACGACACTGCTTCGGCGGCCGGTTGCCGGCGCACCGACACCGATTCGCAACAATCTCCGGCCCGCCCGGCGCGCCCCGGCCCGCCACGCCGAACCCGAGCTGACACCCGCACCGCCGCCCCGCCGCGCGGGCCCGGAACGGTCCGCGGGGGTTGGGGGCGAGGGTAGGGTCGTGGGTCGGCGCGGCCGCCGGACGGCCGGCCCAGCCATCGGAATCGATGACACAACCAGTGATCTCGGGCGAGCACCGAGGCGCGCGGCCACCCGGCCGGGTGACGGAGCGGAGGGACGGGTGAGCGGGGTGGGGCAGCCGCCGCTGCGGCCTTGGCAGCGTGAGGCACTGGGGGCCTACCATTCGGCGCACGCCGGCGGGGGACGGCGCGACTTCCTGGTCACCGCCACCCCGGGCGCCGGCAAGACGACGTTCGCCCTCGCGGTGGCCGGCGACCTGCTGCGCCGCCGGGTGATCGACCGCGTCGTCATCGTCTGCCCGACCGACCATCTGCGCACCCAGTGGGCCGACGCGGCCGCCGCCTTCAACCTGGTGCTGGACCCGAAGATGTCCAACGCGCAGGGCCCGGTGCCGGCCGGCTGCCAGGGCTATGTCGCCACGTACGCGCAGGTCGCGGCCCGCCCGGCCATCCACCAGGCCCGCAGCGGCAAGCTGCGCTCGTTGGTGGTGCTCGACGAGATCCACCACGCCGGGGACGGGTTGTCCTGGGGTGAGGCGGTCGGCGAGGCGTTCGGCGAGGTGCACCGGCGGCTGTCGCTGACCGGGACGCCGTTCCGGACCCGGGCCGGCGAGCGGATCCCGTTCGTCGAGTACGAGATCGACGGCGACCTGCTGCGCTCGGTCGCCGACTTCACCTATGGCTACCGCCGGGCGCTGGCCGACCGGGTGGTCCGGCCGGTCGTGTTCGCCGCCTACAGCGGCGTCTCCCGGTGGCGCAACAGCGCCGGCGAGGTGATCGCCGCCTCGCTCACCGGGGCCGGCACCAAGTCGGTGGAGACGGCGGCCTGGCTGACGGCGCTGGATCCGGCCGGTGGCTGGGTGCCGCACGTCATCGCGGCGATGGACGAGCGGATCAGCCAGTTGCGATCCTCGGGCATTCCCGACGCCGCCGGGCTGGTCCTGGCCAGTGATCAGGACGACGCCCGGGACTACGCCGACGTGGTGCATCGCATCACCGGCACCCGGCCGGTGTTGATCCTGTCCGACGACGCCGCGGCATCCAAGCGGATCGAGCGGTTCCGCAGCAGCGACGAGCGGATCGCGGTGTGTGTGCGGATGATCTCCGAAGGCGTCGACATCCCCCGCGCCGCCTGTCTGGCCTGGATGACCTCGTACCGGACGCCGCTGTTCTTCGCCCAGGCCGTCGGCCGCGTGGTCCGGGCCCGGGGGGCGCACGAGGCGGCGACGGTGTTCCTGCCGGCCGTGCGGCCGCTGCTGGCCCTGGCCGCCGAGCTGGAGCAGGACCGCAACTACGTCATGGCGCCGCCCCCGCCGGTGCAGGACGACCTGGACGCGTTGGCCGATCCGCTGCCCCGGGAGCCGGTCGAGCCGGGCAGCCGGAAGATCGAGGGCCTGGACTCGGAGGCCGAGTTCGCGCACGTGCTGCACTCGGGCCGGGCCGTGGTGTCCGGCGGGTCGGCGCCGGGCCGGGAGCCGGCCGTCATGACATCCGGGATGATCGGCGAGGAGGACCAGGATTATCTGGGGCTGCCCGGATTGCTCAGCCCGGAACAGACCGCGGCCCTGCTGGCCACCCGGGACTCCGACCTGCGGCGCCGGGTGCGATCCATGCCGCGGGACCCGTTGGCCGACGCGCCGGACCCGGACGCCGGGTCGATGGCCGGCTGGCGGGCCGCCGCGGATCTGCGGCGTGAGGTCAATCAGCTGGTCGCCCGGGTCGCGGCGCGGACCGGCAAGCCGCACGCCAGCGTGCACTCCCAGGTGCGTCGGGCGGTGCCCGGACCGGCCTCGGCGGCCGCCGACCCGGACGTGCTGACCGCCCGCCGGGACCACCTGCTGGGCCTGCTGTAACTCGCCCCGGCCCGCGCGTCAGCCGGTGGACAGGGCCTTCCAGGACCCGATGACGCCGAGCAGGCCGGAGCCCAGGAACAGGTACCAGCCGACCGTGGTCTGACCGAACAGGCTGAACACCCCGACGTCGAAGACCATCCGGGCGTGCACGACGACCCACAGGGCCCCCGCCGCCGACAGCAGCGAGATGACCAGGGCGGCCGCCCCCAACGGGCGATGGTTGAGCGGCGCCATCATGGCCAGGCCGAGCACGATCAGCGCGCCACCGCCGACGGCGCATCCCAGGATGGCCAGGGTGGCCCAGCTCAGTTCGCTGGACGGTGCAGGAACGGCCCGCAGGGCCCGGTAGATGCGCCAGCCGGTCAGCTGGCCGGCCGGGCCGGCACCGGCCCCGGACAATACCGCGGACGCGGCCGCCGTCGTGGTGAGCCAGGGGACCAGCAGCTGCCAGATGCCGATCGCCCCGGCGAGCAGGAGAAAGATGGCCGCGACCGGGTCGGCTCGCACCGACCGATGGGGCGGGGGCGGGGCGGCCACGACCGAGGGCGCCACTGCGCGTCCCAGTTGTGACATGCCCCGCACCTCCCGATCGGTGCCTGCATCATCGCGCATGAGCAGGCGACGGCGGAACCGCCCGATCGCGTGACCGGCCGGCGGCGGGGGCCGCGGCCGGTCAGATCGTCGTGACTACGAGCCGCTCAGGACTCGTCGCGCGAGCGGTGGATCACCGCGGCCAGCTGCTCGAGCCGGGCCCCGTGCTCCTTGGCATGGTGATTGCAGAACAGCAGTTCGCCGCCCGTGGGCAGCAGGGCGCGCACGCGGGCGGCCGCACCGCAACGGTCGCAACGATCGGCGGCGGTGAGCGCAGCTGGACTGGCAAGAGTCTCGGTCATTGTCGTCCTCCCATCGGCTGCCACCGCGGTGGCAGCTTCGTCACCGTTCACGTCCGACTTCGCGTTCACGGGTGTTGGTACGTGGCGCTGTCCTTCCCATCAAGACGAGACGTCGCTGTCTCCACGTCTGGGACGTCAGAGGCACCGCCCCGGTTGTCCGATACCGGTCATTCGTAGCGATCGCCGGTAACGACGGGTCCTTGCGGGTGACGCTGAGATCGGAAGAGCGTCGTGAGGGAAAGAGTGTGCTACGTTGTGTAGATCT
>ENA-UOWO01007489-UOWO01007489.1-activated-sludge-metagenome-genome-assembly--contig:-NODE-7489-length-10774-cov-12.057188_pt1 | contig 10774 bp, 9 predicted proteins | sample MGYA00238148_ERZ761564 | MGnify/ENA primary metagenome ERZ761564 (study PRJEB28885, sample SAMN05720194) | activated sludge metagenome | isolation source: Anaerobic digester | place: USA...
CAGTTAATAATGAAATGTCAGCAAGACGACAAGAAATAACTTCAATAACAAAAACCTTTGAAGTCACTAAATAAATTGCCAAAAAAGAATAATAAGGAAAAGAAATTTCTAGCTACATCACATAACAGCGTGTATTTGGCTACGGAAAATTGGCGTTAATTAAATCCTTAAGGAGCACCAATTTTCCTCCGCCCAAATTTTCATCCCTTAAACAGATGATGATTTAGGTGGAGTTATATTAAAAAGCGCGCTTCTGATAGTTAAGGTTTATCCCATTAAAACGGGATGAAAACTTCAGATACACGCGGACGTTATACAACATAATAAAAAGCCTCTTTTATTTTTATTAATAATTTTGGCAATTTATTTTTAAGGTCGATGACGTGTAACTAGTTAAATTCAAACCAAATTAAATAAATAATAAATTTATGAAGCAAAAAATATTTTTAATGATTTTAGCCGTGTTTGCCTTAACTTTAACAGGCTGTGCAAAAGAGGCAGTAGAAATCGGCGGTATTGCACAAAAAGCAAACCAAGATTTAAAAGTAATAGAAGAAAAAAGAGTTCAAAATCGCGATTGGAAAAGAACTAGAGATTTGGAATATCTAGCTAATACTATTCGGGTATACGCCGATGATAACAATCAATTTCCCAAAACATTAGACGACAAGGGGGTAGTTAGTACACTAAAATTAATAAACAAGTCCGAGGATTTTAAGCTATTTGAAACGGCAATAAAAAGTTTAGATTCTTCATTAGCTGTTCCAATAGATCCATTAGATCCGGACAGATATTATGAATATAATAGCGACGGAAAATCCTATTCTGTCAAAGTTTATCTTGAGCAAGATGGTGCAGAAAACTGTGAAAGCGTAAAAAAAGGATATTGCCAGATGAAGATTAGCGAGGATCTGAAAACCGCTCAAATCAACTATCAAAAATTTCTAGAATCAATAGAAGAATAAAAAATAAATTGCCAAAATTTTACATTAATGTAGAGGCTTTTTATTACATCGTATAACAATGCATATCTGGCTACGGAAATTGTGCACTTATATAAATCTTAAGGTGGCACAATTTCCTCCGCCCAAATCCCGCACTAATTTTTGTAGGATTTGGCTGGAGTTTTTAATAATCACCCGCATATTCTGTTTTTCCAAGAATAATTTTTATCAACGAAAATTAGCGCGGGACTTCAGATATGCATAACGTTAAGTGAAATAATCAAAAATATTTCTTTTCTTTATAAACATTTGGCAATTTATTTTTCTTGACTCAATATAAATTTATGGGATTCGAATCATGGCCATCATTTCAAAAATCTTCTGAAACACCAAAGGAAGAAAAAACGACTCAATCACAAGAGTCTAGTCAGGAGGGTCAAAAAAATCAACAGGAATCTGATTTGTATAAACGCTCGAGAGCACAATTCAGCAGTTTTTTTGATGAATTTAGTGATCCAAATGAGAGAATAAGCGCGATAATCAAAAGAATTGAGCCGTTTTTTCAACACATTGATAAAAAAATTCTTCCCGAAGAAAAAGCTGATGAGATAAAAAATGCTTTATTGGCATGCAAGAATATATCAGACAAACAGCAATTTTTAGATGAGATTATGGAAGCCTTAAAACCAGCTCTAGAAATCAGAGAAGCTCATGCTGACAAGTTCGAGGAGGCGCAGGCGCGTGCAATGAATGAATCCGGTGGGTTTACCGAGATAAATAGACTGTTGTCATATGGCAAACACAAGCATATTATCCACATACACGCCCCTGCTGGCGAGACTGTCGGTAATAAAATATCATTGTATCGTGACGGACTGAAGAAGCTTGCTGAAATTGTAAACAATGATCCTGAAATTAAAGAAATTACCGCCACATCGTATCTAGTTGCCTCACACCCCGGACTTTTCACAAGAGCTGGTTTTAAAGTTGAAGATGTGTCTGATGAATTTCGCCAAGAGCACTTTGCTGGAGAAGAAAGAGAAATAAAAATTGCTAAAATAGATCGGGAAGAATTTTTAAGGAGATTTTTGAAAGAAAAAGAAAAATAAATCGCCAAATCAATAATAAGGTAGAAATATTTTTGATTACATCACTTAACAAGGAATATCAGGTTCAAAAAATTTGCTCAATTATACATTCAAGGAGTGCAAATTTTTTTCACCCAAATTGCGCTGACGATAATCAAAGTAAGGTGATATAATTCGAGCAAGAGAATATTTGAAGTATTATACACTAAATACGGGCGCAACTTCTGATATTCCTAAACGTTAGCTGAAATATCCCTTTTCTTTTTTGGGCTATCGCCCAATTGTTTTAAAAATTTATTTCTTATTTGTCTTTTTTCACTTATGAATAAATTTGATTTTGTCTTAGAGGACATAAAAACGATCACCAAAGATGCCGCCGACAAAACTGAATACGGTCATTTGTATTCGGTTTGGCAATGGGTTCTCAAACTGAAGCCAGATGCAGACATCGCTCTCCAACTTGCTGCCTTGGGTCATGATATTGATAGAAGCATTGAAAGTCGCCGAAAACGAAGAGAAGATTTTGCGACTTACGACGAATATAAAAAGGAACACGCTTTAATGTCTGCACAAATGATGTGCGAGATGCTACGGAAACATGATTTTGATGAGACCACCATAGCTAAAGTTAAACATTTGATAGAAAACCACGAAGTCGGCGGCGAGGGCGACATTGAAATTTTAAAGGAAGCTGATAGTATTACGTATTTCAACAATTTATCACATTACCAACAAACACATACCCAACAGCAAACGATAGACAAAATCAAATTTATGTACGATAGATTAAACGATAAAGCAAAATCACTGGTCAATCAAATAGATTTTAAAGATGCAGAATTGACGGAATTATTTAAGGAAGCGACAAATAATAAATAAATTTTAAAAACAAGTTTTCTTATCAGAAAACAAAAAAAGGAATACATCAGCTAACAGCTCGATAAGCGGCTTTGTCTCTTGCCAGAGACTACGCGCAAATTTTCACTTCACTTCGTTCCGTGAAAACTTCGCTTCATCGGCATATGTTATCTGAAATAATTTAAAGTTTCTTTATAATAATAACTGAGCTTCTAATGTCTCTTAACTCCACAAAAACTATGATCTATCTATTAATCCCAGTAGCCATCATTGCTGGCTTCACATTTGATGCGCTATTACTCCACGTTACTACAAAAATCTTCAAAGTAAACGGAGCCAATTACAAAACTGCTCTTATTATTTCCGTGCTTATTTGGGTGTTTGCTTTAATTATTGGGATGATTCTCTACATGATATCCCCAATAATCGGTAACATTATTACTATATTTTTCGGTATCGTAATTTTTCATAAATTGCTACAAAAATACTACCATACGAGTCTAAAAAAGAACATCGCTATTTATATGGTTTTTATGATCATTACAACGATTTTTTCATTTATAATTATTATGCCTATACGTAGTTTTGTAATTGAACCTTTTTATGTCGCAGGAAAAGTAATGGAACCGATATATTATGATGGTGACTATCTTCTGATAAATAAATTTGATAGAAATTTTAGTCGTGGTGATATTGTTGTATTTAAAAATCCGAAAAAGCCTGATCAATATTACATTGAAAGGATTATTGGATTGCCTAGCGAAAAGGTTCAATTAAAAGATGGGTCCGTTTACTTATACAATACACAAAATCCGAATAGTTATAAATTGTTCGAGCCTTACTTGGTTCCGGATATAAAAACTTATGGCCTTGATGAAAATGTACTAGAGCTCGCCAGCAATGAATATTACATATTAGGAGATAATAGGCCGGTTAGCAAAGATTCAAGAATTATTGGTCCCATATCGTCCGACTATTTTATCGGCAAAGTTTGGTTTAAAGCCGGCAAGAAATAAAAAGCTCAAACAAAATAAACGGTAAAAACTTTAAATTACATCAGATAACACGGCATATCCGATATTAAAACATCGGATGATGCCGATACGTTGTCCGACATACATTTTTTATCTTTCTTATATAATTTCCCTTCGGAGCTTTAATAATAAGTAAGCAAAACAAAATTTTTCTTTATTTATTTTTGAGGGGAGATAAGGTGTTCTCTGCATTACGCTATGAGAACGGATTTAATTAAAAAACAACAAAACCATATGAAAAACTCCGGTGAACAATTCATTCACAAGATAGATTCCAAACTGCATACCTCACAACCCGTAGAGCATGAGAAAAAGAGGAAGAAAAGAGCGGATGGGGCCGTGTCTCAAAAACCAGCAGACAAACTTACTGACTGGTTTAGGGTGCTTGAGCGCACTCATAGCCACACGGACCCGGCAGTCAATGAACGCATTAGACAGTATTATCACAAAGAACACGTCATTAAACCCGAAGATATTCCTGAAGGTTATTTTGAAAATCAAAAGAGATTAGCCAAAGAATTGGGGCATGGAGAGATTGAAATTACAGACGAACTAAGACAACAGAATACTGAGGTCATTATCTCTGATCAAAAATCCACGCTTAATAACTGGGTTGACTATCTTTCTTCATCTGATTCAAGCTCCTATCCCATGTGGGCCAAATACTGGGCTTTTAAGAATATGGTCAAGCTCTCAAGCTATGACAAAGAAAAAAAGGCCTTTGGAAAAAGAGACAAAGGAACGGTCGCCCCTTTCCCCGACCTGAATCGTGAAGCCTTAGCTTATGTAGTTGATATTATTGTCAAGAAAGCTAACAAAGAGCATATCCCCGTAGAGCAAGATAATTTTGAACTGCAAAATCTGATCTACGGTGAAAGCTTTGCCAAGCTCTATGCTTATGCTATTGAAAAAGTAACACCTACAAAAGAGGGTGAGTTGACAAGCACTAAAGGAAAATGGGTGAAATACAATAAAGACTCTGACCACATGCCCCTCGTGCAGTCACTCCAAGGCCACGGCACCGGCTGGTGTACGGCCGGTGAATCAACGGCACAGGTCCAGCTACAAGGAGGAGATTTTTACGTCTATTACTCCTACGACAAAGATAACAAGCCGACCGTCCCCCGTGCCGCCATTCGCATGCAGGGCGACTCCATTGGCGAGGTCCGAGGTATTGCCAAGGAGCAAAACCTTGATCCATACATCAGTGGCGTAGTCAAGAAAAAACTGGCTGAATTTCCTGATGGCAAGGACTATGAGAAGAAGACATCTGACATGAATCATCTCACCCAAATTGACAACAAAGTTAAACTGAGCCAACCCCTGACCAAAGGCGACTTAATCTTCCTCTATGAACTCGACGGATCCATCGAAGGTTTTGGCTACCAAAAAGATCCTCGTATTGAAGAAATCAGAAAAACCAGAAACCTCCAAGAAGACGCGCCGATTGTCTTTAATTGCGCACCCAATGAAATTGCCTACAAACAAAAAGATGTCAATAAAAATACCAAAGCCTACATCGGCCCTCTTTTCTCGGGCATATTTACAAAAAATATAGAGTACATCTACACCTCCTTTCCTGAAGGTAAAATCACAAAGATGGAGACAACTATCGGGGGCATGAACAAGGAGGAACTCATCAAAGAGTTGGAAAATAATTCTAGAATATCGGATTATGCAAAACAAATGATGGACAACCCAGACTTTATTGTTTCCAAAAAGCAAGAGCAAATTCCACTAATCAAGCTAACCGTCAAAGCTCTTGGCTTTCCCAATGGTGCGACAACTAATGAGATCTATAAAAGAGCCGATGAGCTTAGCCTTGATCTTTGCCCGGCAGAAACCGGTCCGCAGCTCCGGCTGCAATTTATTGACCAGCCGATAGGGACGTGGATATATATCGGCATGAAACAAATATCTGTTGCACACGGCAACCCGGACGTGTTCGTCGTGTGCCGCGGCCTTGGCGGCTCTCGGTGGCTGAGCAGCTTTTGGGCGGGGCCGACGCACGTGTGGCGTCCTGGTCCTGCCTTCGTTTTTCGCCCCCGCAAGTTGGATGCTTAGAAACTTTGTTTTCTTAGATCTTTGCACTTTGATTCTTTAATCTTTTGATTCTTAATAGTCCGCTGCAAATTTTTTTGGTATACTTACTGGTAGGCATAGCTTTATCGGACGGTTACGGCTTTCCGAGGCCTTGCTGGCAAGCGCGCATTCAGAGCATGAGTGGCCACGGCTTCTTATGGACGCGGTGCGTGAAATGAAGATAAAAAAGAAAAAACTTGGTGTGCTGCGCTGGATGATTTTAGATCACAAACAAAATACAGCCCGGGGCTGACTTTGCCTGGGCAGTGGTACAGATGGCGCGGCACGCACTTTTGCTGATGCAGACGGCAACCCGAACGTGTTCAACGTGAACCGCAACAATGACGGCTCTCAGTGGCTGAACAACAATTGGGCGAAGCCAACGAACAAGTGGAATCCTGACAATACCTTCGTTTTTCGCCCCCGAAAGATTTTTCTTTTCCGCGGGTTAACACTCGCGGTTTTTATTTTCCGGATTTTCCAGTTTTTTCTTCCAGCCGCCGAGCATACGCCCGACTTCATTTAGCTTTTCAACTAGGTCGGCAAAGTGCTTGTGGCCTATAAGTTTTGCTTCCCATGCAACGTGAATTAAAAACTTCAGCACATCAAGGCTGAGAATACACTGTTCGACCTTTTCTATTTTTTTATCCTTGTCCGTAGTAAAATAAGCAACATACGCAAGCTCTAGCAGGCCGAGAAACTTGTGCTCAATTCGAGAGCCGATTGTGTATCGCTGTCCCTTGGGAATATGCACGGCAATATTAATCCAAAGCAAATATCCCTCTTTGATGCGCTGCAAGATAGAGGCGTTATCGAGAGAGAGGGGGTAAGGCTTCGCCATATATTTAATAGTATCATATCTTTTGATAATCTGCTTGTCTCATGGCAAGAATTTTTACGCGGAAAAAGACGTCGCAGGGATGTCGCAGAATTTTCTTTGAAATTTACCGATAATCTGTCTTCGCTCCACCACGATCTTGCGTCTAAGACATATCGGCACGGTGGGTATGAGGCATTTAAAATTAATGACCCGAAGCCAAGAGACATCCATAAAGCGAGCGTCCGCGACAGACTTGTTCATCATGCCATCTGTCGGATTCTATATCCATATTTTGATAGAAAATTCATTTATGACTCCTATTCCTGCCGCTTGGGCAAGGGCACACATAGAGCAATAGACCGCTTACGGCAATTCGGCCGCATGGTTTCAAGGAACAATACGCGAACATGCTGGGTTTTAAAATGTGACATCAGGAAGTTCTTTGCCAGTATTGAACATGGCATTCTGAAGAGTATTTTGGCAAAACACATCGATGATGACGATGTATTATGGCTCCTCTCGCAAGTCGTTGACAGTTTTAAGAGTACAGGAAAAATTGGTATAGGTCTTCCTCTTGGCAATCTCACGAGTCAACTTCTCGTAAACATCTTCATGAACGAATTTGATCAATTCATGAAGTGCAAATTAAAGACTAAATATTATATCCGCTATGCCGATGATTTTGTTATTTTACACGAGGATAGAAGATATTTAGAACGTATTATTCCAAAAATTTCTGATTTTTTAGGAAACAAGCTTAAGCTCGCACTTAATTACAAAAAAGTATTTATCAAGACACTTGATTCGGGCGTGGACTTCTTGGGCTGGGTTAATTTCTCACATCATCGCACATTAAGAACATCAACAAAAAAGCGCATGCTCAAACGTCTTGGAAATAATGCCAAACCAGCAACACTTGCATCATGTTTGGGTCTGCTTTCGCATGGAAACACGCACAAAATTGCACAGAAAATATGCACTAGACATTCTCCTGTGCAAGACGGGTTTCAATTTTAAAATGTGCGTCTATTTTTTTGACTTTAATGCTAAAAATGATAATATGAACAGTAGATAACCAACGGCTTAAAGGCTTAATTTTTAAAACTATGGATAAGAATAAACCGACTAGTCAAATTAGCATTTACGAAGCCAATGATGGCAAGACACGCGTCGAGGTTCGTTTTGAGGACGAAAATGTCTGGCTTTCACAGAAGCTCATGGCTGAGCTTTTTAGTTGTAGTATTGACAATGTCAACTTACACCTAAAAAACATCTTCAAAGAGGGAGAATTGGAGGAAGATCGAGTTGTCGAGGATTTCTCGATAACTGCCGCGGATGGTAAAACATATAAGGTGAAGCATTATAATCTGGAGGCCATTATTGCAGTCGGCTACCGAGTAAACTCCGAACGCGGCGTTATGTTCCGCCAGTGGGCTACAGAAAGGCTTAAAGAGTATATTGTGAAAGGCTTCGTGCTTGATGATGTTCGTCTTAAACAGGGCGGCCACAGGTCCAGGTACTTTGAGGAGTTGTTGCAAAGGATACGTGATATCCGATCAAGCGAGCGAATGCTGTATCAGAAAGTCACTGATATCTACGCTACCAGCATTGATTACCGAAACGATGCTAAAGAGACAGACCTTTTCTTCAAGACAGTACAAAATAAAATGCATTATGCCATAAGCGGCACAACTGCCGCTGAATTGATTGCAAAACGCGCCGACAGCTCCAAACACTTCATGGGGCTTACAAATTTTCCAGGCTACAACCTGATCAGACGTGATATCTATATTGCCAAAAATTATCTAAAGGAAGACGAACTTCAAGCTCTCAATCGCATTGTTGATGCGTACTTATCATTTGCAGAAATACAAGCTCAAAATGAACAATTTATGAAGATGCGAGATTGGATTACAAAGCTCGATGAATATTTAGCTCTTTTGGGCAAAGGAGTGCTACACGATGCAGGCAATGTGAGTATGGATGACGCTCAGGCCAAGGCCGATGCAGAATTTGAATCGTACAAAAAAGATCAGGATAAAAAATTTGTTTCCGATTTTGATAAGGTTGTCAAAGGTTACTTGGAAGATGGGAAACAAGAGGATGACAATGAAGAAAAGCGATAATAGTTTGGGCTTCGGGCATTCACCCCTTAATCCCCTCTGCCCTTCGCCCAAAATGTTTAAAAATTTTGTTTTGCTTTTATTTATTCAAAAGCTCCGCGGGAAATAAAAAGGAATGAAAGATAAAAAAATGTACGCCTCGCGCCCTCCGCTACCGCTGCGGGCTTGCCACGTTGCACTCTCGTTCCGCTGCGCTCCACTCGGGTCGGACAACAGCGCATATCTGGCTCGCTCCTTGCAGTCGCTCGACCCATATTTTGCTCCACTACGCTCCACAAAACATCAGATATACGCGAATGTTATGTGCAATTCTAAAATCTGTCCATCAAAAAATTAATAAACAAGCTCATCTAATTAATTCATATGGAATATCAAAGAATATATCAAAAAGATCCACTTCCAAAATATACCGAGTTAAGAAGATTCATTGGAAAAGCTATCTTACCTTTTGATGAAATTATAACTTTTCTTGATAAAAACTATGACTTTCAAAGAGAAATATATTTTGGCGGTAAAAACTTTGGTGTTATGGTAAGATATCGAAAGAACGGAAAAACCTTGATTCAAATCTTTCCAGAAAAAGATGGATTTGAAATAGTATTAATTTACGGAAAAAAAGAAAGAGAGGCTTTTGAAAGTAGAAAAAAAGAGTTTCCAAAATATCTCACAAAAATATATGATAACACCAAAGAATATCATGACGGAAAGTGGATGCTTATTAGAATAGAAGATAGTAAATACAATAATGAATTAATAGAAATGATTAAGATAAAGAAAAAGCCTATTGGCAACTAATTAGATGGACAGATTTTAGAACTTCTTCGTCGCTTCGCTCCTCGACCACGCTGCGCTCTCATTCCGCTTCGCTTCATTCGGGGCACATAACAAGGGATAAAAGGAAATTGCTCAGCTCGCAATTTTCCCAAATTTTTCTTCCACTTCGTTCCAGAAAAACTTCTTTTATCCCTGACGTTAAGTGAAATAATTAAATTATTTTTGCTTCGCAAAAATATTATTAGGGCAAATTAATTTAATCTTTTAGTATGAAGCTTTATCACGGTTCTAAAAACGGAAACCTCAACACAATTAAAAAAATGCAAGCACAAGCTGGCGAAGGAGTGGAGGTTCCGGAAGATGAGTTAAAAAATGGCATTTACTTAACGCCACATTATGAATTTGCGCTTGCATGTGCTATTCGCCCCAATGGCTTAACTCAAATAGATGACGAGGCAAAAACTATCGAATTCGAAAATCCTGAATTATTTTCCCCAGAGAATGATGTTTATATTTATGAAGTTGAGGTTTCGGAAAAAGAGGCAAGGCAAATTGATAAAAATCAATACGTGGTTGAAGGTCTTGATGAAATCAAGCCAACAGCGCAACATATTCATAAAGCCAAAGAGATTGAAAAATATTATGAGCTTAAAAACTGGAAACCTGAATCTAAAAAAGAAATTATTTCTGAATTTAAGATTAAATAAATTTGCCCTAACAATCATTCGCTATCGCTCGTTCATTTAATTACATCACTTAACAGCACGATATCCGGTTCGCGCTTGCCCTATTGGGCAAATGCTCTCTCAAATTCGCCTACGCTACGCTTCGGCGAACTTCGGATATCGGCATACGTTATGTGAAATGCATGTTTTACTTTTGGGCTATCGCCCAGCTCTAAAAAAGAATTTGAATTTTGTTTTTTTATTAATTTATAAAGGGGTATAAGGTGTTTTCTCCGCTCCGCTACGAAAACAAATTATATATTTTTGAAAAAATATGGACAATTTATTTATTCGTTCAAAATATAACCCAATATTACGCCCCAATT
>ENA-UOWO01007490-UOWO01007490.1-activated-sludge-metagenome-genome-assembly--contig:-NODE-7490-length-10774-cov-4.813975_pt1 | contig 10774 bp, 10 predicted proteins | sample MGYA00238148_ERZ761564 | MGnify/ENA primary metagenome ERZ761564 (study PRJEB28885, sample SAMN05720194) | activated sludge metagenome | isolation source: Anaerobic digester | place: USA...
CAGTTATGGCGCCCAGCGCTGGTTTAAGCTCGGCCCGATTTATTTTCAGCCGTCCGAATTGACCAAGATATGTGTTTTGGTTTATATCGCTGATTTCCTGGCCAGGAAACAACAGGAGGTTAAACGTTTCGGCAAGGGGTTTTTGCCGGCGCTCCTGGTTTTGGGGGCCGTCTCTCTTTTGATATTAAAACAGCCGGATTTGGGGAGCATGCTATTGATTTTTTCGGTGGCCCTGATTATGTTATTCGTCGCTGGGACAAAGCTGAAATATCTGTGGGCGCTGGTCCTGGCCGGGCTGCCTGGTTTCTACTTTATGGTTGTCAAAGTCCCGTACCGCTGGAGAAGAATCGTGGCGTTTCTGGATCCCTGGGAGGATGTCCATGGCGCGGGGTTTCAGCTGATCCAATCGCAGGTGGCTTTCGGCAACGGAGGGTTTTGGGGTGTGGGGTTGGGAAAAAGCGTCCAGAAGCTTTTTTATCTCCCGGCCGCCCACACGGATTTTATCCTATCCATCATCGGGGAGGAACTGGGGTTCCTGGGGGCTTTTCTGGTGATCGCCCTCTTTGTCTGTTTTATTTGGCAGGGAAGCCGGATTGCTAAGCGGACTCAGGATCTGTTTGGATATTATTTGAGCGTGGGGATTGTCGCCTTGATCGGGTTGCAGGCGGTCATTAACGTCGGGGTGAGCATCGGGGCGCTCCCCACCAAGGGGCTGCCGCTTCCGTTTATCAGTTACGGGGGGTCTTCACTGGTTTTTAATATGATATCCGTCGCGTTATTGCTGAACGTTTCCCGTGTCGAAGACCTTTAATTGTGATACAATCAATTTTCATCCTGGGAAAGCCGGAAGTTCCGCGGGCAGACGGGATAGGATGTGCATGACATTTGTTTTTGCCATTTCAGGGAGCGGGGGGCATATCTTGCCGGCCCTTAAGGTCGCCGAGCAGGTGTCCGGCCTAGGGCACCGGGTCGTTTTTATGGGGGATTTTCGGGGTTTTGCATCTCTGGTAGACAGGAAAGGAATTCAGTGCTACCCGTTAGACGTTCGAGGTTTGTCTGGCCGTTCGTTGAAGTCGCTGGGGATGTGCTTTTTTAAAATGATATTGGCCTTTGGAACCGCTGTGCGGCTTTTAAAAGAGCTGCGGCCCGCGGTTGTCACGGGATTCGGCGGTTACGGGAGCGTTCCGGTTCTGCTGGCGGCTGTTTTTTGGCGGGTCCCAACCTTAATTCATGAACAGAATGTGCGCCCGGGCCGGGCGACGAAGATATTGAGCCGTCTGGTGACAAAAGTCGCGCTCAGTTTTGAGGAGACGGGCGGGTATTTAAGCCCTGCCACGGTTGTCACGGGGTGCCCGGGCCATGTGCCCCGGGAAGATTATAATAAAAACCAGATTATAAAAAGTTTCAACCTTCAAGAAGGCGCATTCACGATTCTTGTTCTGGGCGGCAGTCAGGGCAGCCAGGCGATTAATTCCTGTTGGTTGGAGAGCGTTTTGCCCCTCAAGGAGCGCATGGATTTTCAGGTGATCCACCTCACCGGGCATAAGAATTATGATCTGGTGAAAGGGGAGTATCAACGCATGCGTTTGCGGTCCCGTGTGATGCCTTTTTTGGAGGATATGGCTTTGGCTTATAGCGTGGCGGATATGGCTATTTCCAGGGCCGGAGCCGTGTCTGTTACGGAATTGTCGCTTTTTGGCCTTCCGGCCATTTTGATCCCGTATCCGCACGCCGGAGGCCACCAAAAAGAAAACGCGAGGATTTTGGTCAACCGGGGGTTGGGGATTATGATCGAAGAAAGCCGTGTGTCTCCGGAAGCCTTGATCGCCGCGGTTGAAAAAATAAAGGGTCCTGGAAGCCGGTACGGGCGGCGGGCTCCTGAATTGGGCCATGACGCGGCGAGATTGTTGAGTGATGAAATCCTGAAATTAACGGCGCGGAAAAGCGCTTGTAAAAAGAAAGAGTCATGCCGGACATGAAGATAGATATGATGGAAAATCGAAAACAGAGTGTGGGCGCCATGCAACAGCATTATCATTTTGTCGGGATCGGCGGCATTGGGATGGGAGCCTTGGCTTCACTCCTTTTGTCGCGGGGAGAGGCCGTGTCCGGTTCCGACGCGAAAGACGGGCCGATGATCCACGCCTTGGTGCAGCGCGGGGCCGTTGTGCATCTTGGACATGATGCGGGGCATGTGGGGCAGGCGGATAAAGTGGTGTATTCATCCGCGATTAAAGACAATAACCCGGAGCTCCTGTCCGCCAGAGCCGCGGGGATCCCGCTCATGAAAAGGGCGGAGCTTCTTGCTGAACTGATGGACGGGGCGACGGGGATTACGGTCGCCGGGGCGCACGGCAAGACGACGACCAGTTCGATGATCGCCCACATGATGCTGACCGCCGGGTTAAAGCCCACCGTGGCGGTGGGGGGCGTGATCCGGGGGCTGGACGTGAACGCCGTGCTGGGATCCGGGCGATATTTTGTGGCGGAGCTGGATGAAAGTGACGGTAGTTTTCTTTTGTTCCATCCGAAGATTTCTGTTGTTACCAATATTGATTTTGAACATGTGGATTATTATAAGACATGGGCCAATATTTTACAGGCTTATCAGAGGTTTCTCGATCAGACGCAACCGGACGGCACGGTGATCGCCTGCGGGGAAGACCCGCGGCTGATGGCGCTTCTTAAGAATTCCGGCCGTAAGGTTTTATCTTACGGCTTTCAACCTCAGCAGGATTTGAGCGCCGCCGGGATTAAGGTCAGGATGTCTGAGAAGCCACAGACTGTTTTTTCTGTTTTGCAAAACGGCCGTTTTTTGACGGAGATGACCCTCCCGGCTTTGGGGGACCACAATGTCTTGAACGCCTTGGCTTGTTTAGGCGTTGGCATCGCCCTGGGGCTGGATGTTCAGGACGCTGTCCGGGCGCTGGGCGTTTTCCCAGGGGTAAACCGCCGCCTGCAGTTGAAGGGGCGCGCGGCGGGGATCGCGGTGTATGACGATTACGGGCATCACCCGACGGAAATACGGGCCGTCTTAAACGCGGCCCGTTTGCTGGCGGGGAAGCGCTTGATTACGGTTTTTCAGCCGCACCGTTATTCCCGGACGCGGTTTTTATTGGAAGAGTTTATTCAGGCCTTGACACAGACCGATGTTTTATTTATAACCGATATTTATGCCGCCAGTGAAGAACCTTTGGCGGGGATTAGCGGGGAAGGCCTGGTCGAGCGGATTCGGGAGGCTGGGAAAGAAACGGTTTATTACGTGCCGAGGGGACGGATCGTCCAGGAATTGTCCGCTATCCTGGAGGTGGGAGACATGGTTCTCACCCTGGGGGCGGGAGATATTTATAAGATTGGAGAAACCCTGTTGGCCTCGTTGCCCACGGTGGCCGACCTTTGACGTTAGGAGCGGGAGATTTATGGCATATGACAAAACAGCTTTTTTGGGCCGGATTGGAGTCTTGATGGGCGGCCCGTCTTCAGAACGGGAAATCTCAATAAAATCAGGGAAAGCTGTCTTTGCCGCCTTGCAGGAAAAACACTGTGATGCGGTCCCGATTGTGCTGGATTCAACGGATGAACACGTCCTGGTGTCCCGGCTCAAGGACGAGGCGGTTGACATTGTCTTTATCGCCTTACACGGGGCGTTCGGCGAGGATGGGACCGTGCAGAAAATCCTGGAAGGGCAACATATTCCCTATACCGGTTCCGGATCCGAAGCCAGCCGGGTGGCCATGAACAAGATTTCCACGTTGGAAAGGTTAAAGACGACGGATGTCCTTTCCCCGGGGCATGTGGTCGTGTCTTCCGGCGAACACGTGGATTTTCAGGAGTTGGTTGAAAAGCTGGGAGGATCGCCCCTTGTGGTCAAACCGGCTTCGCAGGGGTCGAGTCTTGGCATCAGCATTGTTCCTTCCGGGGATGTTTTTCAGGAAGCGCTCCGTCACGCTTTTGCCTTGGATCAGGAGGTTTTGGTGGAACGGTACATTCAGGGGAAGGAAATCACCGCAGGGATCCTGGGTGATGAGGCGCTGCCGTTGGTGGAAATCCGGCCCCGCTGTCCATTCTTTGATTTTCAGGCGAAATACCAAACGGGAATGAGCGCGTACATTGTCCCGGCGGAGATTTCTTCGTCAGCCACGCAGCGTGTCCAGGGACTAGCCTGCAAAGCTTTCCAGACGCTGGGATGCCGGGATTTTGCCCGGCTTGATTTTATCCTTGACAGAGAAGACAACCCATTTTTCCTGGAGGCCAACACGATCCCAGGATTTACAGCCACCAGTTTGCTGCCCATGGCTGCCCGGGAAGCCGGGTATGAATTCGGGCAGTTGTGCCTCCGGATTTTGACGTTGGCTCAAGAAAGAGAAAAAATAACGTCTTCCACGCTTCGTTAGACGGGCGTGAAATAATAAAGATTTTAACTTTCAGCAAGTGGAGTCTGCCGATGGCGCGAAAAAGGGTGAAACAAGAACAGGGGAGCATGCGGATTTTTAAAAATATTATAATAGGGGTTGTGGTCATTTCCGCGGTTATTTTCACCGGGGACCGGCTTATCTGGTTTTTTAGCCATGCCGACATTTTTAAAATTAAGGAAGTCCAGAAAGAACCGTCCCTGCAGTATATCCAGTCAAGCCTTGCCGACCAGTTACCCGGCACGAATATTTTCTCCGTGGATATCAACTCGTTACAGCGCCGTTTTCAAGTGCAGTTCCCGGAGGTTGACCGGCTGAGGGTTAACAGAAAATTCCCTGACACGATTGTGTTGTCCGCCAGGAAGAGGGAGCCTTTTGCTATTTTGACCAATAACGAGCAGGATGTGCTGTTAGACCGGGATGGATACATTTTGTCTTTAAAAAATCTTCCTTCTTCACGATATCCTTTGATCGCGGGGTATTCCGGGCAGAATCGTTATATCCTGGGGCGTCCGTTGCAGGATGACAAAGTCCGCTTGGCCTTGGAAATTATTTCTGAGGTGGGCGGGCAGCCATCCTTGTCAGACTGGCCTTTGAAACAGATTGATGTCGGCAATTTGTCGCAGATCAATTTGTTGTTTTCGAATGACCTGAAGATCATCCTTGACCGGGACAGGATTCCCCAGAAAGTCAAAACCCTGGCTGTCCTCATGAAACAGGGGAATTTCGACATCAAGGATATTAATTATATTGATCTGCGGCTTAAAGATCCGGTTATCAGTTATCTGAAACAATAAAGAATTTTTTCAATATTTCTTGAGGGGACGATGTTAAAAAGCATCATGGGAGATAAGTATTTTTGCGGCCTGGATATCGGAGCCCAGTCTATCAAGGCCAGTCTTTTGAATGCCGGGGAGCACAATAAGCCGCAGTTGCTGGGTGTTTTTGAGGTGGGGACGGGAGGCTTTGACCACAATTCTGTCACGGATTTGGGGGAATTTTCTGAATGTGTCCATCAGGCGGTTTCCGGGCTGAGCAATAAAGTCGGGGTGAAAATTAAAAATGTCCACATGGGCATTAACGGGGATTTGATCATCCAGCGCCATGCGGCCGCGGTGATCCCGCTTTTGGACAGGGGAACCAAAATTATTTCTCCCGCGGATGTGAAGAAGGTTCAGGCTCAGGCCCGGTTGCTGGGTGTCAATATGGAGGAAGTGATTCTGCATGAAATCCCTCAATATTATAAAGTGGATGATGTGAATATGGCGATGAATCCGGTCGGGCTCTATGGCCGGAAACTAGAAATTCATACGCTGATCATTGTCGTGCACAGCACTCTTCTTAAGAATATTGTGAAGGGGGTGGGGCAGGCCGGGTACGATGTCGGCCCGGTTTCTCTTTCCACGCTCGCCGCGGCAGACGCTTCTCTCAGCCGTTTCCAGAAACGGCAGGGGTGCCTTTTGCTTGATGTCGGTTCGAACATGACAAACATGCTGGTGTTCAAAGAAGAGAATCTGAAGCAACTCGTCACAATAAATTGGGGCGGACGGGTCATCACGCAAAGCATCGCGCGGGCCTTGGGGATCCCGTTTGGTTTGGCGGAGGAGATTAAAAAATCTTATGCTTCGGCCGTTGAGTCAGACCGGGGCAGGGATGAAGAGTTGCTGATTAAGAAAGATGAAGGGTATGTCCCGGTTAAACGGGATGCGATTATCCTCGCGATAGAGCCGGTTATTCATAAATTTGTTTCCTCTTTGCGGGAATCCCTGGAAAAGTCCGGGATCAGTGAACAGATGAACAGCGGGATTATTATGATCGGGGGCGGGGCTCTGCTCCCCGGACTCCCGGAATGCATTGAGCAGCGGATAGGCCTGCCGGTGAAGATCGGCATGATTGAGATATCCTCACGGCGGCTTCACAATGCTTCCAAATTTGCTGCTGCGGTGGGGTTGGCCTCGAGTGGATTTAATAAAATCCAGGGCGTTAAGGTCTCTTCCGATGCCCAGGCCCGCGGAGCAGCCCGTCTTGTCCAGAAAATAAAAGAAATATATTTGGAATATTTTTAATCCCGGCAAGAGCTGTCGGGATGTTTTAGGGCGCCCGGTTGGGGTTAATCGGATATCTCGGCGTTCCGGGGCCGGCGTTTAGATAAGTTGAAACTGATCTCTTTGAGCAATGCTCTTAACCTGTTCATCCCGTTAAAAATATAAAGCATCCAGAAAGAATTAAGCAGAAGGAGCACAACGGTCAGGCGGATATTGAACACTATTTGAGCGAGGAGGTATTCGGAAGTTGTATTGTTTGCAGGAGGATAGGGCAAAAAGAAAGACCTGATGGTATCATAGAAAAATGTGAAAAAAATTATAACAAGAACAAATTCAAAAAAGATGATAAAGAAATGACGCACCATCCAGCGAGCACACAGGTTATCGATATGGCGGACTTTGGACATGAAATCTTGAAAAGACATAATTGCTCCTTCAATAAATGAATAATTAAATTTTGTGCTTGTCTACTTTGATATTTATTATACAATATAATATTAATAAAATATTTCTGCAACCATTTTCAATAAAATAAAGAGCGCCCAATTATGAACGCAAAGAACAAATTCGGTTATCTTGCGGTTTTGCCGTTGATGCTCTTGGTGACTTTGGGGTTAAGCTGCGAGAAAAAGATCGCTGATGGGGTTCAACGGACGTATTATAAGAACGGGAAAATTGAGGGAGAATATACTTATAAAAACGGCGTGAAGCAAGGGCTCTTTCGCGAATTTGATGAAAACGGCAACCTGATCAGCGAAGGCCTGATCCAGGGAGATAAAGTCCAGAAAACGGAATATTCCTATTATTATGACGGCGGCCTTAAATCCCTCGTAACGTATTTCGATGACAAGAAAGAGGGCGTTTCCAAGAATTTCTACGAGTCCGGCGCCGTGCATATTGAGGCTTCTTATAAAGATGATATGCTCCACGGCATGATAAAGGAGTTCGCCGTGACCGGGACACTGCTGGTGGAAAAGGTCTATAGCAATAACAAGCTGAACGGCATCTACCGCCAGTACATTGATGGGCAGGTCCATTTTGAAAAAACGTACGGGAATGACAAACTCAACGGGGTTACGAAAGAATATTCTAAAGACGGCAAGCTCATGTTCGAGCGGACGTATAAGAATGATGTTCTTGAAGGCGTGACCAAAGAATATGCCCAGGGCAAGGTTGTCCACGAAACTGTTTACATAAACGGTCAGGTTGGGATTGAGCGAGAGTTTTACGATGATGAAACAGTGATGCGTGAAAATTATTTGGAAGAGGGCAAATCCACGAAGATAAAAGAATATTATCCCAGCGGGGCTATCATGCGTGACCTGAAAGTGCAGGACGGCCGTACGACAGAGATTGCCGAGTTTTATGAGAATGGCGCGGTGATGTATAGAAAATATTATAGCAACGGCGTGCTGATTAAATCCGAAAAATACGATCCTTACGGTAATTTTCTGAATACGGACAGTATGTGATAGTATCTCCCAATCGCGCCGTAGATTTTTTCCTCGAATATTTTTCCTCCTTTTTTCATATCAAGGTGTTTACGGGATGCCGCATCCTGAATCATGGATAAGTTTTCCCAGCAACGAGTGCAGATGATTGAAAGCCAAATCAAAGGCAGAGGGGTTCAGTCCCGTGCGGTCCTGGACGCTTTGGCTGAGGTGCCCCGGCATTGTTTTGTCCCTGAGGAATTGCAGAGATATGCTTATAACGATCATCCGGTCGACATTGGTTACGGGCAGACGGTATCCCAGCCGTATGTGGTCGCTTATATGACGGAGAGCCTGTCTCTGCGTTCCGGCCACCGGGTGCTGGAGATCGGAACCGGTTCGGGGTATCAGACGGCGATACTCTCCCGGCTCGCCGCTCAGGTTTTTACGGTGGAGATTGTGGAACCCTTGTCCATAAAAGCCCGGGCCACGTTATCCCGGCTGGGGTATAACAATATCGCTTTCCGGACCGGAGATGGCCGGGAGGGGTGGCCGGAGGAATCTCCGTTTGACGCGATCATCGTGACAGCCGCGCCCGCGCGGATTCCCGTGGCTTTGTGCGCGCAGTTGAAGGAAGGCGGTCGGATGGTTTTGCCTGTCGGGGAAACGGATCAAGAGCTGGTCCTGGTGATGAAGGAGGGGGGACGGATGATTCGTCAATCTCTGTTCCCCGTGCGTTTTGTCCCCCTGGTTCCTGGCCGGGACCTTAATGGAGAATAACTTGTCATGGTTTATAAAGCCCCTGAGTTGGTCTGCCCCGCCGGAGATTGGGCTTCCCTGACGGCTGTCATGGAAAGCGGCGCGGATAGCGTTTATTTCGGCGTCAAAGGGCTGAACATGCGCCACTATGCCAGGAACTTCGACCCTTTGGAACTGAAAAAACTCATGACGGTTTTGCGTGAGAACCATATCAAGGGGTATCTGGCCCTGAATTCCATTGTCATGAATCATGAGCTTTCGAAGGTCAGGCAGATTTTAGCCCTCGCCAAGGACGCGGGGGTGGATGCGGTGATCCTGTGGGATATGGCCGTGCTCGCGGCCGCCCGCGAGTTAGGATTAAACGTCCATCTGTCCACGCAGGCCAGCGTGGCCAATGTTGAAGCGTTCCGGGAATACGCCCGCTTAGGCGTAACCAGGATCGTTTTAGCCAGGGAATGCACGTTGGAAGATATCCGTGTTATTGCCCGCCAGAAGGATGAGGGGGGGGGGACCTGTGAGCTCGAATGTTTTATCCACGGGGCGATGTGCGTCAGCCTTTCGGGGAGATGCTTTTTGTCCTCCTTTTCCTACGGCGAGTCGGCAAACAGGGGGCGTTGCGTCCAACCTTGCCGGCATGAATATTTGATTAGGGACCTTGAGGGGGAGTGCGAATATCTCCTGGGGCGGGATTATATCCTGAGCCCCCGGGATTTATGCACGATAGGATTTCTGGATGAATTGCTGTCCGCCGGTATCGATGCGTTCAAGATCGAGGGCCGGATCCGCTCGGCTGAATATTTCCGGGTTGTCACGGCCTGTTACCGGGAGGGGATTGACGCTTATAGCCGGGGCGATCTAAACGCGGGGTTGAAACAAGGCCTGCAGGCGAGGCTTCAGCAGGTTTATAATCGCGGGTTTTCCCAGGGGTTTTACTTCGGCCGACCGCAGGACGATGTGAGCCGGGGGCTGGAACACACCCGCAAGAAAATTTTCGTCGGGGAAGTCCGGCGTTATTATAAGCGGATAGGTGTGGCGGAAATTACGGTTATTCATGATGTCATCCGGGTCGGGGACCCGCTGCTATTTATCGGACGCTCCACGCCGGCGCTGTCCGCCTCTGTTCAGGAAATGCAGATGGACCATCGGCCGTTGGACCAGGCTCTGAAGGGGCAGACTGTGGGGGTCAAACTTCCTTTCCCGGTAAAACCCAAAGATAAAGTTTTTCTTTGGGAGAAAATCCAATAGAATAAGGGTGAGGGTGAAATTTTTCAGGTTCATGGGGGATGGGGCAAGATGATGTTTTGTAAATATCATCCGAAGAGGATCGCTTTGGAAAAATGTGAACGGTGTGGGGCCCCGGTCTGCCGGGAATGCGCCGGCCTCGTCCAAGGTAAAACCATTTGCCCGAAGTGTTCCGACTATGTCGGCGAGGGGGAAGAGCTCCTATCTCCCCGGAAGCCTTGGCAGGCGGCGCTGTTATCGGCCCTGTTGCCGGGGATGGGGCAGTTTTACAACGGGCAGTTCCTGAAAGGGCTGATCATCCTGTTGACATCCATAACCATTCTGCCGTGGTTTTACGGGATTTACGACGCTTATCAGTCCGCGCAAAGCATGAATCGCGGGGAGATCCGCCGCAGCGGGTCCACGTTATCCATGCGGGCATGCTTGCTCATGATTGTTATAATTGTCTGGACGCCGTTTTTTGTTTATAAGGGTATGGGGCATTACCGTAAAATCGCGCGTGTTCCAACAAGCCAAGAATCCCCGATCGAAATGCTTAAATATATTTCCGCCGCGATTGAAAATTATTCTAAGGAGCACGGCCGCTACCCGAATCATTCCAACGATCTCTATTTTAATGAGCCTCCTTATTTGGAAGAGATGTACTGCAATATCGAACGGGATGGGTTTCAGTTCATGTGTTTTATGTCCTCATCGGGGTACCGGGTGACCGCCACCCCTGTTTCTGTGGAGGAAGGCCAGCCATTGAAAATATATAATATTTCCACCGGCGGGATTATTTCTGAAGAGTAACGCATTCTTATATAAAGAGGCAGGAGGAGAACGAAACCGTATGCATGATATCAGGGTGATGAAAGGGGATATCACTGTTTTGGATGTCGACGCC
>ENA-UOWO01007491-UOWO01007491.1-activated-sludge-metagenome-genome-assembly--contig:-NODE-7491-length-10773-cov-5.904926_pt1 | contig 10773 bp, 7 predicted proteins | sample MGYA00238148_ERZ761564 | MGnify/ENA primary metagenome ERZ761564 (study PRJEB28885, sample SAMN05720194) | activated sludge metagenome | isolation source: Anaerobic digester | place: USA...
AGCGAATAGTAAATTCTTTTGATTCACGCTTCTCCAGTTTTGGAATGACAAAAACAATTCCTTTATCAATATCTTCAGTATTATACTGACTCGGAATTTCAACTGCCTTATCTAAAACAACAAATGCTTTTGAATTAAATTTTTTAGTCTGCTTTTGAATATCGTCAGGCGAAATAATTACCATACAATTTTCTCTTGCTGCATCTGATAGATTCGATACTTTCACTTTAAACGACAAAGGGAAATCACGCTCAAGAGTTTGGGCAACAGCACTACCGTAAAGCGCAAAAGCGAGAATGATGGCTACTAAATTTTTCATGCTCATTTTTTCAAAAGTTCAATTTCAACACTGGCTTGGATAAATGGACCAACACCTTTTAAATCATCTGTGCGGAGTGGCTCACTGATATAATATTCAAAACTTCCATCGCGATATGGACTTCCACCCAATCCACCTACACTAACGGTTTTGGTAAGATGAACAAGACCTTGTGAATCGGTTTCAATGAAATTTTTAAGAATGCCATCAAATCCTTTTTTAGCCAGAGTACTATAGCTTTTATCTAAGTAATTCAATCTTGCACCTTTCGCGAAAGCATAAACAAACATGCAACTGCCAGACGCTTCAAGATAATTACCTTTCAATGTTCCTTTATCCATTACCTGATACCAAACACCAGAAGCAGGGTCCTGATAATTTTTCAATGCCGTTGCCAGACGTTGCAGGATGGCAATAAGATCTTTTCGTTTTGGATGATCCTTTGGAAAGTAATCAAGGACATCAACCAATGCCATCGCATACCATCCCATACCTCTACTCCAAAATCCTGGCGCATTACCTGTCTCCGGATTAGACCACAGTTGTTTTTTACTTTCGTCCCATGCATGATACAATAAACCAGTCTTTGGATCACGCACATGATTTTCCATCCAGATAAATTGATTTGCTACATCATCAAACTTAGTCTGGTCATTAAATACCTTAGCATACTCGGCAGAGAAAACTTCACCCATGTATAAACCATCAAGCCACATTTGGTAGGGGTACCGAAGTTTATGCCAGTAACCTCCCTCTTTCGTGCGCGGCTGCCAAACCAATTGGTCGTGAAGTAATGTGGCCGCTTTTTTATACCTCTCTTCCTTCGTTTCTCTATACAATGCTAACACAACCTGACCGGGTGTGATGTGATCGATATTGTATTCCAACAAATCATACGTTCGGATACTTCCATCAGTTTGAACAAACTGATCGATGATCTTCTTCATGTAAACAAGGTATTCCTTGTTATTCGTCTTCGTCCACAACTGATCAAAGGCCTTCAGCAACACACCTTGTTCATAATCCCAACGGGTAGGTCGTTTTGCTACCAGTTCACCAACCTTCTTTACTACGATAGAATCCGGATATGTAACCATCATAGTATGCGCCATCTTCTCTCCCCAGGATTGCTCCTGACTCATGCAGCTTATAGTAGAAAAAGAGAATAGAACTACAAGTAAACTTTTATATGGATTGATTATTCTCATTATTATTTCATTTTAATAATCTTATTCGACACACCATTGCCAAGCTCCAGTTCCTTTTTCAATTTTGTTCTATCTGTATTAAATACCGAAATATCTTTTGAACGTTGACCGCTTACTGAAAGAAAAACCTCTCCTTCCTTACAGGAAATATTATCGAGCATAATATTTTTAGAATTCTGAACATCAACAACTGCCTTCGAATCACAATGAAGTGTTGCGTTTTTCAAGGAAATATTTTCCCCTTCGATGCACACAAATCCTTCTTTACTTTCAATTGAAATGTCTTCCAAAGCGATGTTACGAATATTCATCTCAGGCAAACCCCGAACAAAAATGGCAGTCTCTGCACCTTTACAGACTACATCTTTAATATAGAAATCTTTAAACTGAGGTGTACCTTCATTAATGGGTTGAATTTCAATTGCCGGTTTATCTTCTCCCGCAAACACGGCCAATGGATCTTTCGCCATGTAGTACATATCAAATAATATTGCAGCACCACCAATGTTGTTCATGCGAATATTGTTGATGTAAATTTTTTCAACCACACCACCACGACCGCGTGTTGTTTTAAAACGAAGACCAACATCTGTTCCTAAGAAATTACAATCTGATACAAAAATATTTCGTGCTCCGCCACTCATCTCGCTGCCGACAACAAAACCACCATGCCCATGAAAGACAGTGCTGTTCCGAACAATCACATCTTCAGTAGCAACACCACGCTTACGTCCCTCTTCATCTCTACCCGACTTAATACAAATACCATCATCACCAACATCGAACGTACTATTTTCAACCAGTACATATCGGCAGGATTCGATATCAACACCATCTCCGTTCTGCGCATTCCAGGGATTGCGAACAATAATATTTCGCAGTGTAAGATGATTGGTGAGTAGCGGATGTAAACACCAGGCGGGTGAATTCTGAAAAGTCACACCTTCAAGCAAAACACGTTTGCTTCGAACAATGTTAACCATGTTCGGTCGAAGAAATTCTCTTATCGCCTCTGCATTCTCAAGGGTGTAACCTTCCGCAACAACACCAGCGCGAGTTGCCAGCGATCCTTTCAGAGATCGTTCAGTGGGATACCATGTATCTTGTTTTTCATTCAACACACCACCTGATTTAACCAAGGCATTCCACTCTGGTGGTGTTACTTTGCTTTTCTTCACCGCACGCCAGGCTTGTCCTGCACCGTCAATAATTCCTTTACCAGTAATCGCAATGTTTTCAACATCTATAGCGTAGATTGGTGAATGGGCACGAATTGCTTCAACACCTTCCCAGTTTGTTTTCACTAATGGATAATCATTCGGATTATCGCTGAACTGCAATACTGCACCTTCTTCTAAATGAAGATTAACATTACTTTTCAAATTGAGTGGTCCAGATATCCAAAGTCCTTTTGGAATTAACACAGTACCACCACCCGATTGATGACACGCATCAATAGCAGATGTAATTGCTTTACTGTTTAATGTAATGCCATCGGGCTTTGCACCATACTTCACAATATTGAATGTATCCTTCTTAAACGATACCTCCATAATTTTTGGAAGCTCGTAGACATACTTATCGCCAACAGGCCATTTCTTAAGTTCTTTTGATAAATCAATATTCAATTCGCGAATGCCTTCTGCCACAAGCGATGCCATTACCTCGGCACCATAAGTAGTAAAATGAGTGTTGTCTTCTTTTCCATCCGGATAATTTTTCCAGGTATTCGATGGAAGATTCAGAAACATTTTCTTTGAATCTTCCACACCCAGCTTAACAATAGCGTCTTTGCTTTTTGTATGAAGATCGAGTAAGGGGACTTGAAGCTTCATGGCAACTTCTTTAACTACTGTTGGATAATCTCCGTGTTGATCAACAAAATTACCTTGCTCATCAAATTTTCTGCGCATTACAGGTGTGATCAACAAAGGCTTTGCTCCTTTTGATCGAATCTCAGTAATATATCGGATAAGGTTATTGCGATAATCCGTTTGAGCCGGAGCATAGCGTGCTGTATCTGACTCTTTTGAATCGTTATGACCAAATTGAATAAACACCCAATCATCTTTTCGAAGTTGCTCCGTCACTTTGGCCCAGTGTCCAAGGGTTCGAAAGCTTCTTGTGCTGCGACCATTCACAGCATGATTCTGAACCTCTACATTTATATATTGTGGAAAAATCATTCCCCATCCTGTCTCTGGGAATACTGCAGTTGTTTTATTAGCGGTTGTTGAATCGCCTATTAAAAAGATTCGGGGCTTCGTTTCAGTTAGCGCAAAAGAAATTACGGACAGTATTCCAAGCACCAAAAAAGACTTCGTTATTACTTTTGTCATTCTTTTCTCTTTAATAATGAATAAAGAAAACCGCACCCCTTTAAGGATGCGGAATTTTCTCAATCATTAACCCAAAAAATCTTTCTATTATATTCTAAATTCGCGTCCCAGGCACAATTTTGAGGGTTTTACGCGCAATCGATTGCATTTTAGAAAGTTATTTCCAATCCTCCAAGAAAAAATTAATAATTGTTCACTTTGAAATTAAATCAGCAGGTCTGTGATACCATTAAGAATCACGAGGAACATGGTGCTACCACCTACTCTCTCCAAAACTTTGTCCAATTCAATCGATTTCAATTCATATTTTACTATATATTGCGCAACCGATTACACAAACTATGACAATTCCAATACGACACGCTATTCATCCCGATCACTTCAAAGACATGCATACCGAACAACTTCGTTCTGCATTCTTAGTGGAAGATCTTTTTGAAGGGGATCAAATAAAAATGGTATATACTCACTATGATCGGCTTATTATAGGCGGGGCTCTACCATTAAAGAAAGCTCTGTCTCTGCAAACCATTGATCTCCTAAAGGCCAACTTTTTTTTAGAACGAAGAGAACTGGGTATTATCAATGTTGGCGGAACAGGTAAGGTTGTTGCTGATGGAACTACCTATACACTTCACAACAAAGAGGCACTCTATATTAGTCGCGGCACAAAGGATGTGAGGTTTCTTCCTGGTGAGGATTCTCAGATACCTTACTTCTATTTCAATTCGGCTCCAGCGCATGCTGTTTATCCTTCACGAAAAATTGCAACTAACGAAGCTGAAGTTGTAGAACTTGGCTCACTGGAAACTTCCAATCACAGAACTATTCGGAAACTAATTGTAAACAGTGTCATTGAAACCTGTCAATTGCAAATGGGATTGACTGAATTAAAAACAGGAAGTGTGTGGAACACAATGCCAGCACATACACATGATCGGAGAATGGAAGCCTATTTCTATTTTGACGTTCCTGAAAATCAAATGGTTTGTCATTTCATAGGCCAACCACAAGAGACGCGTCACATCTGGATAAAAAATCGTCAGGCGGTATTATCTCCACCGTGGTCTATTCATAGTGGAGCAGGTACAAGTAATTACGCTTTTATTTGGGGAATGGCCGGTGAAAACTTAGACTACAGTGATATGGATGCTGTTAAGCCAACTGAACTTCGTTAAATTAAGAACGTATTGATAACGCTGATGCATTGGTCTTCATTGGAAAAGCCATTGTGGAAGCCTAAATTGTAACCCGTGTTATTCTGGCACCTTTGGCACACACTATGAAGAAAGAAAAAGCGACCATACATGACATTGCTAAGAAACTGAACATAACAGCCTCAACTGTTTCACGAGCACTTAATGACCATCCGCGCATTAGTGACGCAACAAAAAAAATAGTTCAGAAGACTGCACAAAAAATTGGCTACCAGCCAAACAATATTGCCGCTGCATTACGGAATGGAAAAAGTAATATTATCGGCATCATCGTACCTACGGCAGACAGAAGCTTCTTCTCATCAGTTGTGCGCGGCATCGAAGAAATTGCCAACACCGCACGTTACAATGTAATGATCTGCCAAACGTATGATAACTATGAAAAGGAAGTCGCTACCGTTCAGGCTCTTCTAAATGCCCGTGTGGATGGAGTCATTGCTTCCTTTGCAAAAGAGACACAAGATTTTAGTCACTTCCTTAAAATAAAAGATCGCGGCATTCCCCTTATTTTCTTTGACCGCTCAAATGATGAGTTGGAAGTAAGTCACATTGTGATTGACGATTTTTTAGGAGGATATAAAGCAACTGAGCATTTGATACAGCAAGGATGCAAACGTATTGCACATTTTACCAGCCCTAAAAAGATCAGCATTTTTAAAGATCGCCTTCGTGGATATCGTGAAGCATTACTGGCAAATGGTTTAACATATAATGAATCGCTTGTCGTTGAAAGTAATTTACAATTAGAGGATGGTCGAAACAGCATGGATCAATTATTAAAAATGGGCGACATGCCTGATGGTATTTTTTCATCCAGCGCACTGAGCGCGGTTGGAGCCATGCAAGTCTTAAAAGAGAAAGGAATTAAAGTGCCTGAACAAGTTGGTATTGTTGGATTTAGTAATGAGCTCTTTACTTCATTCACCGATCCGACCCTAAGCACTGTAGAACAACACAGTAAGCGGTTAGGTAATTCTGCTGCAGAGATTTTCCTGGAAGAAATTTCTAATGGAAACGCAAAGTTCATCCCTCAAAAAATTGTCCTTAAACCAGAATTAATCATACGCCAATCCTCACTCAGAAAAAAATAACAATCATTACCATTTTTTTGCAACATGAAATTTATTACTGAAGACTTTCTCCTCACCAATTCTTTCGCTAAAACATTATACCATCAATACGCGAAGAGCCTGCCAATCATCGATTATCATTGCCATTTGTCGCCAGAAGATATTTCTACAAACAGACAATTTGAAAACATTTCGAAGGTATGGCTGGCAGGAGATCATTATAAATGGCGCGCCATGCGTACGCTAGGTATAGATGAGAAATTTGTTACAGGCAATGGATCAGACGAAGATAAATTTATGAAATGGGCCAGCACCGTTCCATATACAGTTCGTAATCCATTATTTCACTGGACACATCTTGAGCTAAAACGATATTTTCAGATTGATGAAGTTTTGACTCCCGAAAATGCTTCTGAAATATTTAAGAACACTTCTGAAAAACTCAAAGCCGCTACCTATCGCACTCGCGGATTACTTACTAAAATGAATGTTGAAGTGGTCTGTACAACAGATGACCCAGCCGATTCACTTGAACATCATCAAAAAATAAAAAAAGAAAACTTTACAACGCAAGTACTTCCTACGTTCAGGCCTGACAAAGCGTATGGTGTTGAAGATCCGGATGCTTACCTTACCTATCTCGGAAAACTATCACAGGTAACAGGTATTGAAATACTTAATTTCACAAGCCTGCTTCAAGCACTTGAAAATCGTATTAATTATTTTCATTCGCACGGTTGTAAGCTTTCTGACCATGGTCTTGAACAATTGTATTTTTTTGAAAAAAATAATTCTATATCTGTCGATCACCTTTTTTCTAAAATCAAAAAGAAAGAAGTATTATCCTTAGAAGAAATCCGATGCTTTAAATTTCAAGTGTTGATTGAGCTGGGAAGAATGTATCATAAAAAAGGATGGACACAACAATATCACATTGGTGCTTTACGGAATACAAACCAGCGGATGCTCACTAAACTTGGACCAGACACCGGGTTTGATTCAATTGGAGATTTTTCGCAAGGTGTTGCACTCGGAAAATTTCTAAATGAACTTGATAGCACCGATCAACTTGCGAAGACCATTCTGTACAATCTTAATCCTGCGGACAACGAAGTAATCGGTAGCATGATTGGAAACTTTAATGATGGATCTATAAAAGGTAAAATTCAATTTGGTTCTGCCTGGTGGTTTCTTGACCAAAAGGACGGAATGGAAAAACAAATAAATGCACTTTCTAACCTTGGTTTGCTCAGCTGCTTTATCGGTATGCTTACTGACTCTCGTAGCTTTTTATCTTTTCCACGTCACGAATATTTTAGACGCATACTCTGTAATCTAATCGGACGTGATGTTGAGAACGGAGAATTGCCTGCCGATGAAAAGTGGCTCGGTAAAATTGTATCTGACATCTGCTACCACAACGCAAAAGCGTATTTTAATTTCTAATTCTTTATTCACTCGATATGCTTAAAAAATTAAATAGGGAGACAGCTTCCGGAGAAAATGCCCGTCCTGTAAAGGTATTGCAATTTGGTGAAGGTAATTTTCTTCGCGCTTTCGCAGACTGGGTCATCGATACTCTCAATGAGAAAACGGATTTTAATGCAGCGATACAAATTGTTCAGCCCATAAAAAATGGAATAGGTAAAATGGTAAATGATCAGGATGGATTATACCATGTGGTGTTAAATGGAATTCAAAATGGAAAATCGTTTCAGCAAACCAGACTTGTTACGAGCGTGGTTGGCGTTATCAATCCGTTTGAAAATTTTCAACAGTATCTACAGTGTGCCGAAAATCCGAATCTAAAATTCATTCTCTCGAATACAACAGAAGCAGGGATTACCTTTGATGCAAACGACAATGATTCAAAAAAACTTCCAGAAACCTTTCCTGGAAAACTAACAGTCTTACTTCATCAGCGTTATTCATTCTTTCATGGCGCTGCCGACAAAGGATTAATTCTGATGCCATGCGAGTTAATCGAAAAGAATGGAGAAAATCTGAAGAACACCATACTCCAATACATTTCACATTGGAACCTGTCGTCCGATTTTAAAAACTGGATTGAACAACACAATATATTTTGCAATACACTGGTCGATCGTATTGTGCCGGGCTTTCCAAAAGACAATATTCAGGAAATTCAAAAAGCTACAGGCTTTGAAGACAATCTTGTAGTGATGGCCGAGCCATTTCATCTTTGGGTTATTGAAGCTCCTGAATCTGTAAAGCAAACATTTCCAACCGAGCAAGCCGGGCTTCAGGTAAAGTTTGTAAAAGACCTTACACCTTACCGAACCCAAAAAGTAAGGATATTGAACGGTGCGCATACTGCCTTAGTACCGGTTGCCTATTTACGAGGTCTGCGAACCGTAAGAGAATCTGTTGATGATACTTACGCTGGAGATTTTATCCGTAAAACAATCTATGAAGAAATTATACCTACACTCGATTTACCTAAAGATGAGCTTGCACAATTTGCGAACGATGTGATCGAACGTTTCCAAAATCCATTCATCCGTCATGAGTTAATGAGTATTTCCTTGAATTCTATTTCAAAATTTAAGGTGAGAGTACTGCCGTCTTTGTTAACATATGTTGAAATTAAAAAACAACTTCCGGAGCGCTTAATCCATTCTCTGGCAGCGTTGATTTTATTTTACAAGGGCGAATGGCGCGGAGAAAAAATTGCTTTACAGGATACAAACGAAGTGCTTACCTTCTTCTCTGAAATTTGGAAAAGCAATGACGTAGAAAAAATAGCACAACATGTTTTATCAAATACTTTCTTTTGGGATCAGGACTTAACACAAGTTCCGGGGATGGTGCAAGCTGTTGTAAAATCTCTTAAAGAATTATTACAAAAAACAGAAAGCGATGAATAATTGAATTGCGCTTCTCTTTCTTCTATCCCTCACGCTACGGAAGTCGTGCAACCAATTGCTCTGGAAGCAATTTCAATATCCAGTAAATAATCTTCCATTTAAAACCAGGCACAATCACAAAACCATTGCCGGCATTCACAACAGCGCGCGCGATAAAATCAGGTTCTAACATTAACGATTCAGGAAGATTTAATCCGGCAGTCATTTTACTTCTAATGTATCCTGCTACAACAACATTAACGACAATCTTTTTGGAAGAAAGGTATTGCCTGAGTCCTGCAAGGTATTGGGTAAAGGCAGACTTCGTGCTTCCATAAATAAAATTGCTCTTCCTTCCACGAACACCTGAAAGAGATGATAATCCGATGATCCGTGTTAGGTTTTTATTTTCCGCATCCATAGCGATGATGTTCAAAATAGATACCGCTCCACAATAATGCACTTTCATCATTTGAAAGCTACCTTCCCAATCTAATAATGCTTCTTCGTTATTCTTCAGAAAACCAGCAGCGTAGAGCACAATGTGAGGCTTCTCTGACAATGCATTATAAAAATCACGATGCGTATCAAAAGCAACTACATCAAAATACCGAACATCAACCTTATCTTTTATAGCAGGATATTGATCCAAAAAATTAATCAATTGTTTTGTGCTCCTCGATGCGGCTACTACATCATATCCCATAACGGCATACAACTTTATAGCTTGCTTTGCCACATCAGAATTTGCGCCTAAAATGAGAACAGTCTTAGCAGAGTTTGTGGACATTGACTGGAGTAATTACCTATACGTTACTGTGCTTTATAATCAAGAAATTAGCAACCCATTGAAAAATAATAAACCCAAATATGTATATGGGTGTTAGTGCATTAAATACTTGGCCAGTTAAAAATGTATTCGCAATTACACCAATGCCTAAACCCGTCATCCCAACTGCATAAATTATTAATACATACTTGTATTTCGATTCAGCAAACATACTACCATACGGTAACATCATCGAGAATCCAAAAGCTGCTATAACCAGAAACTTATCGTCACTAAGAATTAAATAACACGCCACTCCAACTATAAAAAGTAAAAAACTCAATCCCACAAAATTTGAGCTCATCATTTCCTTCTTACTTAACAAGTGTTTACCATAGGTATTTAAGCGAAGAAAAAGATTACTGATTGGTGTAATAATCCAGGTTGAGAATGCAATAACTCCCAGCAATACAATTAAGGGAGTTAGGAATGGACGCAATGAATCACTGCTGCTTGCTAATGATTTTAGCATTCTAAAGCCAACATAAAATCCGATAATAACAGCCCATTGATATTTTGCAGTAAGGTTGCTAATCCAAAAAGAGTATTTTAAGAATAGTCGATAAAAAAGATTAGAGGCTTTTAACGCCTCCAGCATCCCAGCTTGAGCATACTGAAAATTAGGATCTGCTTTTAAGGCTTCCCTGAAATGTTCCAGTGCTTTTTTATGCTCACCCTTTTCCAAAAGATTCCATCCATAGTTCGAATGGGTGTATGCATTATTCGGATCTTCCCGCAACGCACCTTCAATTGTTTGAAATGATTCCGATGATTGATTTAGTTTTAGTTGTGCCGTACTACGTGTGTTTAGAGCAAGTAGATTAGTACTATCCAACTCCAACGCTTTATTAGCCAACTCCAACGCCTTATCATATTGCTTTCTTATTAATTTCATTGATGCCCACAAGATCGGAAGAGCACACG
>ENA-UOWO01007493-UOWO01007493.1-activated-sludge-metagenome-genome-assembly--contig:-NODE-7493-length-10770-cov-7.490621_pt1 | contig 10770 bp, 18 predicted proteins | sample MGYA00238148_ERZ761564 | MGnify/ENA primary metagenome ERZ761564 (study PRJEB28885, sample SAMN05720194) | activated sludge metagenome | isolation source: Anaerobic digester | place: USA...
AACGGGGGAACTTACAGGCACATGGGACACAGCACTGGAGCAGGCATATCACGAGATTACGAAAAGCACAATCTCGCTACGCTGGCTGGCTGGCGGGTGTTAGCCTTTGACCGCAAGATGGTTGAGAGTGGCGAGGCGATCCAATTACTTCAAACTATATTCACAACTGAGGAGAAAAATTAATGGCGTTTGAAATTATGGTAGTTGAGGGGAATCTTGGGACAGACGTTCGGGAGAGTTACACAACCGGCGGGGTGCGGGTTGGATCGTTCATGTTGGCGCAATCAAAGAGAGATAAAGAGGGAAACGATCTACAACCGACCTGGTATTCGGTTTCTTGTTTTGGATCGGTGGCAGATGTGGCGGTCAAGTTGCTCCGCAAGGGTGATCGCGTGAAAGTTACCTGCCGTCTCAGTCCAGACAAGACGACTGGCACGCCTTCGGTATTCCAGCGCAAGGACGGCAACTGGGCGGCCGGGTATGATGTGGTCGCGGACTGCATTGGTTTTACTAAATTACCTTCGGTATTGATGGAGGGAGGGCATGATGGAATTAGCGATGACTTTGCCTATTGATACTCAGGCAAAAGATTGTCTGAAGTGCTGCGCGGCTTGTGAGCACTGGCACAAATACCACAAATTCGCGGCAGTCGGTCGGTGTTGGCTTTCCCCATCCTGGCTGCGGGTCACGCCTGAGGATGGGACTTGTAAGTTTTACCGGGAGGCGCGCGGTGATCGCTCAGATACAGCACGATGATGACAAGCGGATTATAACCGCTGGTGCTTATGCCATTGTTGACGGTCAGTTATACCGCTACGGCAAGCCGGTAATGATGGAATCGGAGTTTGAGGCGGTCCACGCGGTTTTGCACTGCTGGCATATGGAGCGCAATTATAATCCGGAAGTGATCCGGCGGATTGAGAGCGCTATGCACGAGGCAGAGAGCGTGACGGGTGCGTTTGGAATGGAGGTGCAGAACACGACTTAAACCCTTTTACTATCTGAAACAAACAGCAATACAACCTACAAGAAGCCTGACGACAAGAAGCGTGATCGTTGGGCTATTTTGTTATGTGGAGGTGAAATTGGAAATTGCAGACTTGTTCGGATGTGAGGATTTAGAGAGTATCGACCGCAAAATTGACTTTGAACGAATGCTGGCAAGCTTGAGTGAGCGGGATCAGAAAGTTGTCTGGTCATACGCTGAAGGCAACACTTATGACGAGATAGGGCAGGAATTTGGACTTACAAAGGGCAGAATATCCCAAATATTGGCAAAAATTAAACAAAAGGCGTTGTAATCCCCCTAATTTATAGGAGCACGAATATTTGATAAAACATTGCGCTTGCGGAAAACTTATCAGTAATGAACGTTATTTATGCAAGGAATGTGGCGATATTTATGGATATAAAGTTGAGGAATGGCCTGAATGGTTAAGGTGGGTAATTAGCGACATTCAGAGGGTTTGGGATGCAGAACGTACTCACGATGAATTTAGTATTTACGAGGATGAATATTTTCTGGTTAAAACAAAACCAAAGAGAGAAAAAGATTTTGAGGATATGTTTTGGGACAACCAATGAGCACATTATATTTTGATTTAATGGATATGTATGTTCAAGACTCTGATTGGTCACATTTAGCAGGCTGTGATTCAATTCGTGAGTGCTTACCAGAAGAAGATGATTATGACGAGGAATCAAACGCTGAAATAGATTTTACTTGGGGCGATTTACTGTATTAAACCAATTAACCCGGAGGTGTGTTGATGATGGAATGGATGCCTATTTTATCCAAAGTTGTGGAAGCTATTTTGATTGCTACCCTGCCGCCTCTGGCGGTTGCGCTGGTCAGTTTCGTGATCGGGCTTGCAAAAAAGGCGTGGCTGGAATTCAAGCTGGCAAACCCGATGGTCTCGGAATGGGTTGAGACCGCGGCTGAATTTGCGGTGAAAGCTGCAGAACAGGCGGGCTTGGGTGGGCTTATCTCGGATAAGAAAGCCTACGCCATGCAAATTGCTGAGACTTGGTTGATCGCGCACAATATCACGGTTGATTTGGACCTGATTGACGCTGCGATCGAGAAGGCGGTTTTGGAGCTGTTCCCGCATAACTGGGAAGCAGGATGAGCGGCGCGGATATAGTGGAAGCGATCCCGTTCTCGGCGTGGGAGCAGGCGGTATTTGTCGCGCTGTTTATTGTACTGGTTACAGGGTTGCTGTATTGGTTCGGCAAACAGTCGGACAAGTGGCAGCGGTTCATGTTCGACATTGACGAGAAGTGGCGGGCGTTCTCGAAGGAACAGCGCGAGCAGAATAACTGCAAAATGGAGAACGTGGAAAACGCTTTGAATAATCTGACAACGGTCACGCAAGCGCTGGTGCTTGAGGTGAAAGAGATGCGATCCGACAGCAAAGAATTCTATGAAGTGTTTCACACACACGATCTACAGGCGAAGGAGATTATCAACCACATCAAGCAGCCTGCCCGCACTCGATCCGCCAAAACGAAAGCCAGTGAACAATCATGACGCCTACTCCGCTCTCGTTGACCGATTACACGCGCTTGAGGAGCAAATATCCTTTGTGCGTGAAGAGCTGGCCGACATGCGCGAATGCTTGCACGAGTGGCAATATTCGTCTCCCGTTGACGACCGACTTTCAGGGCGGGCGCGAAGTGCTGTGGACGTGGAGCAGGATGAACGAAAGGACGGTTGAGGTTTGGAAAAACCCGTCGCTGTAGAATTTGAAGCTGAGATGCGTCAGGTGAAATCAATGGCAGACGGTACATACAACCTTGTGCTAAATGTGCCTGAATACTGTCTGGAACAGGTGCAAACAATGATGGGCTGGCTGAAGTCGTTGGTACAAATTGTGGCAGTAAAAGACTTGGAAGGCACTTAAAGGCAACGAAAACACACCAATTATGGAAGATTTACGCACTGAATTAGATAAACTTGATGAGCGCCAATTTGCTTATGTAATAGCCCGTTCTAAGACATTTACAGACGCTCAGGCACTATTAGAGAGCGGATTGTCGCGCAATACCTTTTACAAGTGGGAACAATCCGAGCGTGATAGCCTGAACAATCTCGCTCAACAATTCAAGCGTGAGACAGCGCTCAGGGCTTTGATGGTGCTCCAGGACAATGCGGAAAAGGCAGCTGAGACGATTGGAAAACTTATGGACAGCCGGAATGAGAATATCAAACTAAGATCGGCGCAAGATACGCTTGACCGCACCGTTGGAAAAGCAGCGCAACCGATCGAAGTGTCTGGTAAGGGCGGTGGCAAATTGGTGATCAATCTGTCTTGGGATGATGACGTTGAGGAATGATCGAAACTGAAATCAATTTCCCAGCACTGCACGAAAAGCAAAAAGAAGTGGCGGACAGCAAGGCACGCTTCCGAGTGTGCGCGGCTGGAAGGCGATTTGGTAAAAGCCGGCTTGGATCGGCGCTATGCGTATCGGAAGGATTGAAAGGCGGTCGGGCTTGGTGGGTTGCACCTTCTTATCCGGTGGCAATGGTTGGATGGCGGATGATAAAGAAATTATCCGCAAAGATTCCAGGTGTGCGTATCCGGCAGGGAGACTATACAGTGGAATATCCGGGCGGTGGCGAGGTGCGCGTGCGATCTGCGGATAATCCGGATAGTCTGAGAGGTGAAGGTCTTGACTTGGTTGTTCTGGACGAATGCGCCTTCATGCGAGAGGAAACGTGGACGGAAGTATTGCGTCCTGCTCTGGCTGACCGATTGGGTCGGGCGGTATTTATCAGCACTCCAAAAGGACGCTCGTGGTTCTGGAGATTGTTCCAGAACGGAGTATCCGGCATGGAAGGCTGGCAGTCGTGGCAACTGCCTACCAACAGCAATCCTTACATTGACGCCAAAGAAATTCAGGACGCAAAAGAACAACTGCCCGAGATCATTTACCGTCAGGAATTCATGGCTGAATTTGTCGATGATCAGGGCGGCGTATTTAGGCGAGTCCAGGAAGCGGCGGTGCTTACTCCGCAAGAGCCACAATCCGGGAAACAGTATGTCGCCGGCGTGGATGTGGCGTCAAGCGTGGACTACACCGTTGTTACAGTCCTTGACGCTGAGAGCAAGGAAATGGTCTACATGGATCGCTTCAATCGGGTTGACTACCCCGTCCTGATTGACAGGCTGGAAAGTGTCTACCACCGCTACAACCTGACGTCGATGATCGTGGAGTCAAACAGCATCGGTCGACCTGTTATTGACGAGCTGGTCTCGCGCGGGCTGGCGATTATCCCATTCACGACCACTTCGGCAACGAAGCAAACGGTCATTCAGGGATTGCAGGCGGCGTTTGAAAATGGCATTATTCAAATTATTAACGATCCGGTGTTAGTAAGTGAGTTATTGAGTTTTGAGAGCAAGCGCAACACTTCGGGCGGGTTCAGCTACTCCGCACCAGACGGTATGCATGACGATACGGTGATGAGCCTGGCATTCGCGTGGGACGCGATCCGGTCAGACCGTTGGTTTTTCAGTTCATATGATTGACAGTGGAGGGGCGGGTGCCTGAAACAAAACACTTTTATACTAATGGAACGTCGGTCAAGAACATTGACCTGCCGCAGTATCCGGACTCCGCGTGGACGTGGATAACTGGCGCGCCGGACAATCAGGAAATTGACCTGTTCTCGAAGGTGGCGGCAGTTTATCGCGCTGCCAACATGACAGCGGACGCGGTGAGCAATCTACCGTTCTCGGTCCTGCGCAACGGTGAAGAGATCGACCAGTCCGATGACTGGCAGAACGTTGTCGGTTATCTCCCCAATCCGCGTGAATTGATCCGTTTATGGCGTTTGTCGCTGTTTTTTACCAATTCCGCCTACGGTTTCATGGAAGGCAACCGCGCCATTCGCAACCTGCGCTACATCGTGCCTACTACCATAACGCCGACGGTTACGCGTGACGGGTTGACGGGCTTCAAGCGCACCATAGGGGGCGTGTCGACCGAGTATTCTGTCAAGGACAATCGTGTCTTTTATATCTGGAAGATGGATCACACCACCGAGTTATTACCATCCAAACATACCGAGTTCAAGGCGCTCATGGCTGCGGCTGGGGTGTTGTATTACGCCGATTATTACGTGCAAAACTTTTTCCAGAGAGGTGGAATCAAGCCGGCTCTCTTATCGGTTGCCGGCGTGCCTACTCCCCAAGAGCGTGAAAAGATTGAGAGCGTCTGGGATAAGATCGTGCACGGCTGGAGCAAGTATCTGGGCAAGGTAATCTCCGCCAATGAGATGGACGTCAAAGTCATTGGTGATGGGATTGACAACCTGACTGGCTCGGCATTGCACGACGAGAAGATTCAGGATGTTGCCATTGCCGCTGGAATGCCTTTATCGCTGTTACTGGCCAACTCCGCCAACTACGCCACTGCTAAAATCGAATATGCGACATGGTTCAGGGATAAGATTGTACCAGACGCAAGAATGATCGAAGACTCGTTGAATGTGCAATTATTCGAGCCTTACGGGTTGCGCTTTGAATTCAGGCCAGAGATCACGATGACTGGCACGGAAGAAGAGAAATCACGCGCCGCCGCGTATGCAACCTATGTAGGGGCGGGCGTGAAGCCGTCCATTGCCGCGCAGCTGGTCGGGCTGGATATGCCTCCGGATGTGGAGTACGAAGACCTGGACGAAGGCTGGACAGCTGAACAAGCAGAACCTGAGACGCGCAAGCCAAAAATCTTAGAGGACGAACCGGACGAACTGGAAGAAGCGGAAAGACGGGCAGAGGCGGAGGTGAAAGACACCACGCTGCTGACACTTCCTCAACTTCGGGAACTGGAAAACTGGCAGGATCTGGCGTTCCGCAAATTCAAGCGGGGTGAGACGCTCAATTTCTCTTGGGTGTGTAAAGAGATACCGGAAGGGATGGCATCGGCTATCCGTGCTAAGTTACCAACCTGCCGCTCGATGGAAGAGATCGAGAACGCGTTCCAGATGCGGGCTCGGGATGATAACCCGATCCTGATGCTGGCGGACGCGCTCAATTTAGCCGCAAGCAAGTTAGAGGTGGAATGAAAAGCCGGCGTGAGATAGACGAACTAATCTTGGAAATCCTTTCTGCAGGTGCTAAAATGTACCCAGAAGTTATTCCGCTTCTGGAAGGAAATGCTGCCATGATTGAGAGAGAAGGACCGGAAAAATTCAAGAAATTGCCTCCAGACCCAACCTATGTAGACAGGGACGAGGACTGGGAAGACTGGGAGATCACGCAAGAGGATATTGACGACGCTCTAAACGCATGGGATAAGCTCATGCCTGATCAAAAAGGCATGTTAGACGCGAAAGTTAAGGCTGAGGATTAATGCCTGATACGCAACCGCTTTGGATTTGGGAAGATGCGCTAAAACGCTACCGGCATACTGACACCGGGCGTTTCATTGGCGCGGCTGAAATGATGGACTTGCGCGACGAGTTTATGGCGCGCCAGAAGCTCATTATGTCAGAAGCGGTGGATAAATACCGCGCTGGGTCTCTGTCGCTTACAGAGCTGCGCGACCGCATGAAATACATTGTCAAGCAGACTACGATTGACATGTATGCGATGGGAGCAGGCGGGCGCAATAATCTGTCTCAAAGAGACTGGGGGCGGATTGGTGCGATGGTGAAAGATCAGTACAATTTCCTAAGAGGTTTTGTCAATCAGATCGCTGAAGGTCGACTATCCCAGAAGCAGATTGAGTCAAGAATGGCGATGTATATCAATTCCGCCAATGAAGCGCTGTGGAAGGCATTGACGCGCGATTATGGTTTCAGTCTACCGGCTTATCCAGGCGACGGGTCGACGTCCTGTCTTACTAACTGCCGCTGCACGTGGAATATTACCAAAGTGCCGGATGGTTATGACTGCTATTGGATACTGGGTGATGCTGAACACTGTGATGAGTGCAGAGAACGGGCTGTCACATGGAGCCCGTGGAAATACCCAGAAAGTAGAAACGAAAGGAACTTGCTGTGAAATTTGAATTGAATTACACGCAGGATATACAAAACAAGACCAGTATTGAGTTTGAAACGCTTGAGGAATTATTGGATTACATCCAGAACGCGCCGCGCGGGATTGTGATTATTTACGCTCCGCATGAATACAAGGGGCGGCACGATTGGGCGATAACAGTTGACAACGGGTTTCCGGACTGGGCAACGCCAGACCCAGACGAGGACGTGGAAACGAATGAGTGATTTTGTAGGGGTTGAGGTTCAGGGAGTTGAGTCAATTATCACCCGGCTGGATCAACTGCATCCGGTTGTGGCGGATAATGGGATTGACGAAGCGAACAAATTCCTGCTGAAATACCTGAAAGTTTATCCTGCTTACCGCCATGTGCGATACAAAACCGCCTACGGTGGCTGGTTCAGTGAACGGCAACGGCGTTATGTGATGGCTCGAATCCAGGAAGGAACGATCAGACCAGGCGCGCGAAACGCTACCATGACCTTGAACCAAAGCTGGAACATTGTTGGGTATGGGCGGGCATCATTTATCGCGAATACCGCGCCTTACGCGCATTATGTTATAGGTGAAGAAGATCAGGCAGCTCTGCCTTACCGGGTAGGGTGGAGGAAGCCGAGTATTATTGCCGAACGACATACGAAAGGGATCGGCACAGCCTTTGAGGAAGGGGTTAAAAAGGCGATCAAATTATTGGGGTTATAAGACAAGCATAAGCAGTCGGGGGATAAAAGCAGGGCAATTCAAACAAAAGCAGCTGAACATTAAGAACTAACTGAATAAAGGAGTCATGTGGGCGGAGGGTTCCGCAGCAAGACAACCTGACACGTCAGTGGTTACTGAGAGTCGAAATGAGCGCAAATAAGCGTTTATTGTCGACTTGTTTTGGTTAACGGAGGTTTGTATGCAAGACAACCTGATCTATTATGGGGACGAGGTAAAGGCTCTCGGGGAAGGCAAAGTTGGCGGATATCTGGTGCGCTGGGGTGACCCGGAAACACCTGATCTATCCGGCGAGTTTTTCACCAAAGCCACCGAACTCGGGATTGAAACAGATAGCCGGTTGCCTGTTTATTATGGTCATGGTGCTGACCCGCATTTTGGGGTGAAGAAGATCGGACGCGCGATTGTTACCGCAATCGACGACATCGGAGTCTGGTTGGAAGCGCAACTATCTATGCGGGACGAGTACGAAAAATCGGTCTACGCGCTGGTCGAAGCCGGAAAGCTTGGCTGGTCGAGTGGAGCGGTTGGGCACCTGGTAGACAAGGAACCAATCGGCAAAAACTGGGCAATCAAGAGCTGGCCCATCGCGGAGGCATCGCTGACGCCAAGACCGGCTGAACCGAGAAACACCGCAATCTCTATCAAATCCATTTATCAACCGGAAGAGCTGGCGGAGGAATCAACGCCTGAACAAAATCCGGAACAGCATGAGGAGGAAATCATGGCTGACGAAGTAAAGACCGCGCCTGATATAGATATCAGCGCGATTGTTGACAGTGCTGTCACTCAAGCACTTAAAAGATATGAGGAGTCACAGCCGCAAACGAAAGCAGGCGTACTGGTCACGCGCGACGAGGCTGACCAGCCAATGTCTGCGTCCGAATTCTTTATGGCAGTCAAGTCGGCTGAGACGGATCACTTTGAGGATCCACGCCTAAAGCCTTACAAGGCTAACGGGCTCAACGAAGCGGTGCCATCGCAGGGCGGCTATCTGGTTATGCCAGACGTGGCAAACGCAATCTATCAAAACATGTGGAACGTTGGCAACGTGCTCAATCGGTTCAACCCGATCCGCGTGAGCGGAAATGGGCTGACTATTCACGCCATCAACGAGACATCCCGCGCCGCCGGCTCACGCATGGGCGGGTTACAGGGCTATTGGCTGGCTGAAGCCGCGCAGAAGTCATCAAGTAAACCGGAATTCCGCGACATTGACTTGAAACTCAAGAAAGCGGCAGTACTGGTCTACGCGACTGACGAATTGCTGGCAGACGCGACCGCTCTCGAAGGGTGGATTAATAACAACGTGCCAAACGAATTGCGCTTCCTGGTTGAAGACGCGATCATCGACGGTGATGGGGTAGGAAAGCCGTTAGGCATCCTGCAATCCAACTGTCTGGTGGCACAGGGGCGCACAACCGCTTCGCTTGTTGCTGACGAGGATATCAGCCGCATGTGGTCACGCCGCTATATTGGCGCGCAGGACTATGTGTGGTTTGTGAACGCCTCCGTCATGCCTCAATTATACGCGATGAGCGTTGGTAACTTCCCGGTGTTCCTGCCTCCAACTGGATTGGCTGGTTCTCAATACGGCACGCTCTTCGGGCGTCCTGTGGTTGAGACCGAGTACAACCCATATCTGGGCACAACCGGCGACGTGTTACTGGCATCACCGAGCCAGTACGCATTTATCACAAAATCTGGAATTGAAGGTGCTTCGTCTATTCACATCAAGTTTGACTACGATGAAACCGCATTCCGATTTGTTTACCGGTGCGATGGCGAACCCATCTGGAACTCCGCTGTGACTGCCTTTGACGGCACTGCAACGGTATCTCCATTTGTCGCTTTATCATCTACCACCGCATAGGAGGATTGAAATGAGTATCCGATTTGGTGAAAAAATTCATATTGTCCCGCTTGTAGCGCCATCAACTGGCTCAACAGCGGCAAGCCGCGAGTCGGCTGTTGTTAAACTGGCCAACGCTCAGTGGATCACTTTCCTGTATATGGCTGGCGCGCATGCAACGTCTGAGGATGAGCTTATCACCATCACAGTCGTGGCGACCACCGGCGACGGGGCTGGCTCAACCAGTGCCAACGATACCGCTATTCCGTTCTACTATCGGCTGTCATCGGCTGTTGGGACGGATGCGTGGGGTGAGATAGCTGCCGGCACAACTAATGGCGTGACGCTCAGCGGTGAGCAGGATAACATGAGTTACCTGATCGACGTTGATCCGTCTGTCATCCCGGCATTGGATTCTGACGCGACTGCTATCTATCTTGATTTTGGCACGCCTACTCTGGTTACTGGAGCGGACGCTGTAGTTGCCTTCATTGAGACACGCTACCCGCAGAACAACCCGATTAGCTCGAGTTACTAACGTTATTTGATCGATTAGGGGGAGAGAGCTTTGACGCTCTCTCCCCAGTTTGGAGCAGATTTTATGGCGGATTATACGAATATATCAGACGTCAAGGCAGACATGCCGGACTCGCCGCTATTCGCTTCGACTTCCCAAACGTATGACGGCGTGATAACTGGCATGATAACCGCTGCCAGTCGCTTGATCGACAAGGAAGTTGGGGGCTGGGTAAATTATTTCAACCCTTCCACCGTTGATGAGACAAGATACTTTGACGGCAACGGGGAGGAGGAAATCTACATTGACCCGCTGGTCACGCTGACCAGTCTGTCTGTGGCTGAGAGCGGAGGCAGGGCGGCTACCGATTATACCGCTTGGACGCTCAACACCGATTTTTATATCTTGCCGGCTAACTATTCCAGTTGGAGTATGCCTATCATGGGTTTCGCGGTGGATAACGACTCGGGCAGCAAGGGCGTGTTTACCCGGTCCAAAAAAGCCTTGAAAGTGGTTGGCGTCTTTGGTTACTCCGCCTACCCTCCGGATGACATAAGGCAAGCGTGCAAGATCACCGCTGTGCGCTGGTTCATGCGCGCCAAACAGGGCTGGCAGGATGCAAGCGCCAATGCTGCAATTGGCGAATTGATTTACGCGAAGGCTCTTGACCCGGA
>ENA-UOWO01007498-UOWO01007498.1-activated-sludge-metagenome-genome-assembly--contig:-NODE-7498-length-10763-cov-5.002615_pt1 | contig 10763 bp, 8 predicted proteins | sample MGYA00238148_ERZ761564 | MGnify/ENA primary metagenome ERZ761564 (study PRJEB28885, sample SAMN05720194) | activated sludge metagenome | isolation source: Anaerobic digester | place: USA...
GTGAGTTTGACCACCTTTACCTGGAGTTACACCGCCAACCATTTTGGTGCCGTAGGCAATCGCTTGTTCAGAGTGGAAAGTACCTTGCGCACCGGTAAAACCCTGGCAAATTACTTTGGTGTCTTTGTTAATTAGAACGCTCATTTCATCACCCCTTATTGGTTCGCAGCGGCTGCAACAACTTTCTTGGCAGCGCCAGTCAAGTCGGTATCAGCGATAATGTTCAGGCCACTTTCGGTCAGCACTTTCGCACCAATCTCAGCGTTGTTACCTTGCAAACGAACAACAACAGGAACTTTTACGCCTACTTCTTTAACCGCACCGATTACGCCTTCTGCGATCATGTCGCAACGTACGATACCGCCGAAGATGTTGATGAACACAGCTTTAACTGCATCGTCAGACAAAATGATTTTGAATGCTTCAACAACGCGTTCTTTGGTTGCGCCGCCGCCTACATCGAGGAAGTTAGCAGGTTGGCCACCGTGCAATTTAACGATGTCCATGGTACCCATCGCCAAACCAGCGCCGTTAACCATACAACCAATATCGCCACCGAGAGCAACATAGTTCAATTCCCAAGCAGCAGCATGAGCTTCACGCGCATCTTCTTGAGTTGGGTCTTGCATAGCTTTCAATTCTGGGTGACGGTACAAAGCGTTGCCATCGATAACCAGTTTTGCGTCCAAGCAGTGCAAGTCGCCCGCTGGAGTGATAACCAATGGGTTAACTTCCAACAACGCCAAATCTTTTTCTTTGAACAACAGTGCGAGGCCCAAGAAAATTTTCACGAATTGGTTGATTTGCTTGCCTTCCAAACCAAGTTTAAATGCCAAATCGCGACCTTGGTATGGCTGTGCGCCTACCAATGGATCTACTGCAACTTTCAGAATTTTTTCTGGAGTTTCGTGTGCAACTTTCTCGATCTCAACACCACCTTCGGTAGAGGCCATGAATACGATGCGACGGCTTGAACGGTCAACTACAGCGCCCAAGTACAATTCTTTAGCGATGTCAGTACAGGTTTCAACCAAAATACGGCTTACTGGTTGGCCCTTCTCGTCAGTTTGGTAGGTCACCAAATTCTTGCCCAACCACTTTTCAGCGAATGCGCGAATGTCTTCTTTGCTCTTCACTAACTTAACGCCGCCCGCTTTACCGCGGCCACCAGCGTGAACTTGAGCTTTAACGACGAACATATCGCCGCCAATTGTGTCTGCAGCTGCAACAGCTTCTTCAACGGTTGCGGCAGCAATGCCTTTAGAGACTGGCAAGCCATATTGGGCAAACAACTGCTTACCCTGATACTCGTGCAAATTCATGGTGTTGTTCCATTTGACGAAGTTGAACATGTGTTATTAGGTAGACATGTCAACTGGGGTTATCGATGGCGAACTGACCTTTTGAGTCAGCCGCCGCCTGTGATGAGAACTCTACGGGACTCTTGTTCTTTTTTGCTTAGCGCTTCTTCTTGTTGGCAATGTGAATGGCGTGGCCATGCACAGCCAATGCTGCTTCATGAATAGTTTCAGACAAGGTTGGGTGACCAAACACCATCATGCCTAAATCTTCTGCACTGGAACCGAACTCCATTGCAATCGCAACTTGCTGAACCAAATCGGCTGCGCTTGGGCCAACAATATGGGCGCCAAGAATACGATCAGTTACAGCGTGAGCAATAATTTTTACCAAGCCTTGAGTTTCGTTGGCAGCCATAGCGCGGCCAGAGGCTGCGAATGGGAAAGTACCCACATTGTAAGGCTCGCCAGAGGCTTTAATTTGCTCTTCTGTTTTACCAACAGAGGCAACTTCTGGGTGGGTGTAAATCACGTTAGGGATAATATCGTAATTCATTTGGGTCTTCTGGCCTGCGATACGCTCAGCAACCATTACACCTTCTTCTGAACCTTTATGCGCGAGCATTGGGCCGCGAACTACATCGCCAATTGCCCAAACGCCGGGAGCGTTGGTTGCGCAGAATTCGTTAACGAAAATGAAACCACGTTCATCCAAATTAACGCCGCTATCGCCAGCCAACAAGTTTTCGGTGAATGGACGACGACCAACACAAACGATCAACTTATCAAACGTTTCTTGTTGTTCTTTGCCATCTTTATCAAGGAAAGTCACAGTCACTTCTTTACCGTTTACTTTAGAACCGGTAACGCGTGAGCTGGTGCGAATATCCAAACCTTGTTTGGTCAGAATTTTTTGCGTTTCTTTTGCGATTTGTTGATCCATGATTGCCAAGAAACTATCGAGAGCTTCGAGCACAACCACTTTAGAACCGCAACGATTCCAAACAGAACCCAGCTCCAAACCAATTACGCCCGCGCCGATCACACCGAGACGCTTGGGCACTTCGGTGAATTCCAATGCGCCAGTAGAGTTAACAATAACGTCGTTATCTACAGGTGCTGGTGGTATATTAATGGGGCTAGAACCGGAAGCCAAAATAACGTTTTCAGCTTCGTATACAGTAACTTTGCCATCAAAGTCAGTGACTTCTACTTTTTTGCCAGCCAACAATTTACCAGTACCAAACAAGCTAGTAACACCGTTCGCTTTAAACAAACCAGCGATACCGCCAGTCAAATTTTTAATGATTTGGTTTTTACGCGCAATCATCGAAGAAACATTGAGTTCTACGCCTGAAGTGGTAATACCGTGAACACCTAAATCATCTTTAGCTTCATGGTATTTGTAAGAGCTATCAAGCAATGCTTTAGAAGGAATGCAACCTACGTTCAAGCAAGTGCCGCCGTTAACGCCCTTGCCTTCTTCGTTTTTCCACTTCTCAACACACGCGGTTTTCAAACCTAATTGTGCGGCACGGATGGCAGCAACATAACCCGCTGGGCCAGAACCGATAACTATCACATCAAATTTTTCAGACATAATTTGTTCCTACTTTTAATTGGCTAGTATTTTACTAGCTGCAATTTATTAATTTCGATTAACACCTTGTGAGCACTAATCATTTACATAAAAAAACGCTCTTAGGTTACCAAGAGCGTTTCAAATAAAATTAAATCTCTAGCAAAATGCGCGCTGGATCTTCGAGCAAATCTTTAATTGCTACGAGGAATTGCACTGCATCTTTACCATCCAACAAACGATGGTCATAAGACAAGGCCAAATACATCATTGGTAAAATTTCTACTTTGCCGTTAACAGCCATTGGGCGCTCTTGAATTTTGTGCATGCCCAAAATTGCAGCTTGTGGCAAATTCAAAATTGGCGTTGATAACAAAGAACCGAAAGTACCACCATTGGTGATAGTGAAAGTGCCACCAGACATTTCTTCAATGCCCAATTTGCCATCACGTGCACGCAAACCAAAATCGCGAATGGTATTTTCGATACCGGCCAAGCTCATGCTTTCTGCGTTGCGCAATACCGGAACTACCAAACCTTTGTCAGTTGATACTGCAACGCCGATATCTTGGTAACCGTGGTAAACAATATCGTTGTTATCGATAGACGCGTTCACCGCAGGGAAACGACGCAAGGCTTCTGCAGCCGCCTTTACAAAGAAACTCATAAAGCCCAAGCGAGTGCCACCGTGGGTTTTTTCGAATTGATCTTTATATTTCGCACGCAGTGCCATAATCGGCGCCATGTTCACTTCGTTAAAAGTAGTGAGCATTGCAGTGGTGTTAGATGCTTCGAGCAAACGTTCAGCAATACGCTTACGCAAGCGAGTCATTGGTACGCGTTTTTCTACGCGATCGCCAGTTGCTTCAAGTGCAGCTACTGGAGCAGCAACACTTGCTGCGGGCGCTGCAGCTGGAGCAGATTTCACATGATTAGCAACATCTTCTTTCAACACGCGACCGCCTTTGCCAGTGCCATCAACAGCTGCGGTGTTTACATTTTTTTCATCAGCCATTTTGCGTGCAGCTGGATTAACTAATTTCTCAGCGCTTGCAGCGGCGGCTGGTGCGGCAGCAGCAACTGGAGCGGCTGCAGCTGCAGCAACAGCACCTTCAACAAATATGGCAATGACTTCATTGCTCATAATAGTGTCGCCTTCGCCTTTAATAATTTCAGCGAGACTACCATCAGCCGGTGCAACAACTTCTAAAACCACTTTATCGGTTTCGATATCAACGATTAATTCATCGCGTTTTACCGCTTCGCCCGGCTTCTTGTGCCAAGTCGCGATGGTGCCGTCAGCTACTGATTCGGGGAATGTTGGGGCTTTAATTTCAATACTCATTACTATTCCTTCTCTCTCGGCTTGGGGAAATTTGTTAGTTAATTACGCTGAAACTCTCTCTCAGAGAGGGAGAGTCAGCGCCAGATTTACAAAACGATTTTGTTCTTCAATGTGTGCTGACATGTAACCGCCCGCAGGTGCAGCCGACGCTTCACGACCCACATATTCCAAATACAAACTTGGGTAAAGCTCGTGCGCCATACGACGTAAATGGTGCTGACTGCTATACCAAGCGCCTTGGTTCATAGGCTCTTCTTGGCACCACGCAATGCTCTTCACATTTCTGTATTTGCTAAGAATATTTTTCAGTTCAACATCTGGGAACGGATACAACTGTTCTAAACGGATGAAGGCAACATTCTCTTGCTTGCGTTCAGCGCGCTCTTCGAACAAAGTGTAATAAACCTTGCCGCTGCACAAAATTAAACGCTCAACTTTGCTTGGGTCAGCTGCATCATCAATCACGTTTTGGAATTGGCCATTCGCCAATTCTTCCAAGGTCGATGTCGCTAATTTATGACGCAACAAAGATTTCGGGCTCATCACAATCAACGGACGACGCATTGGGCGAATAGCCTGACGACGCAACATATGGAACACTTGCGCCGGCGTTGATGGAATACAAACCTGAATATTGTGCTCAGCACACAACTGCATAAAACGCTCTAAACGTGCAGAGGAGTGTTCTGGGCCTTGGCCTTCATAACCGTGTGGCAACAACATAGTCAAGCCGCACAGACGACCCCACTTGTGCTCACCAGAAGTAATGAACTGATCGATAACCACTTGCGCACCGTTAGCGAAGTCACCAAATTGCGCCTCCCAAATTACCAAGCCCTTCGGCGCAGTAGTTGCGTAGCCGTATTCAAAGGCCAATACCGCTTCTTCTGACAAGTAAGAATCGTACAAATCAAATCTTGGTTGGTCGGCGTTAAGGTTCGCAATAGGTGTATAGGACTGGCCGTCTTTCTGGCTGTGAACTACTGCATGGCGATGTGAAAAAGTGCCACGACCAACATCTTGTCCGGTCATACGAATTTCATAACCTTGCTCGAGCAAGGTTGCGTAAGCCAAGGTTTCAGCCATGCCCCAGTTTAGCGGCAATGCACCGCCCGCCATTTTACGGCGATCTTCGTAAATTTTTTCAACTTGTTTTTGCACCACAATGCCGTCGGGAATTTCGAGCATTTTGTTGGCAACAGTTTGCAATGCTTTTAAATCCATACCAGTATTGGCAGGCGTTAACCAGTCGTGGCCAATGTAAGGAGACCAATCCACAAACAATGAACGATCCGGCTCGTTGACCAAACCACTAGCAACGTGCTCACCGCGATCCAACGCAGCGCGGTAATTAGTCGTCAAATCATCAGCTGCTGTTTGCGACAACAGGTTCGCAGCCACTAATTTTTCAGCATACAAAGTGCGCGTGGTTTTTTGATTGCGTATAATTTGATACATCAATGGCTGAGTGGCTGAGGGCTCGTCAGTTTCATTGTGACCGCGACGACGGTAGCAAACCAAATCGATCACTACGTCTTTCTTAAATTCGTAACGGTAATCAACAGCTAATTGCGCAACAAACAATACTGCTTCTGGATCATCCCCATTCACATGGAAAATTGGGCACTCGATCATTTTAGCAACGTCGGTGCAGTACTCTGTTGAGCGCGCATCTTCGCGTTTGTTGGTGGTAAAACCCACTTGGTTGTTGATCACAATATGCAATGTACCGCCGGTGCCATAAGCGCGAGTTTGAGACATTTGGAATGTCTCCATGACTACGCCTTGACCCGCAAAAGCAGCATCACCATGCACATTAATCGGTACAACTTTCGCGCCGGTTTTGTCTTTACGACGATCCTGACGCGCGCGTACTGAACCTTCAACTACGGGCGATACAATTTCCAAATGCGATGGGTTAAACGCCATGGCCAAGTGCAATTCACCCCCGGGCGTCATCAAGTTTGATGAGAAGCCTGAGTGATATTTCACATCGCCCGAAGTATTCAATGAACGCTTGCCATCAAACTCGGCGAATAATTCTGCAGGGTTTTTACCAAACACGTTAACCAATGCATTCAAACGACCGCGGTGCGCCATGCCCAATACAATTTCTTTCGCACCATAGGTGCCGGAGCGTTTTACCAACGCATCAACGAGCGGAATAAAACTCTCGCCACCTTCCAAACCGAAACGTTTAGTACCAGGGTATTTACTGTCTAAGTGACGTTCCAAACCTTCTGCAGCAGTTAGGCGCTCTAATAGAGCCAAACGTTGCTCTTTACTAAACTCGGGCTTTGAACGAACACTTTCGAGTCGCTGTTGTAACCATTGCTTTTCAGCTAATGGCGTAATGTGCATGATCTCTGCGCCGATGTGTCCGCAATACGTCTGCTCTAGAGCATCTACAATTTCGCGTAATGTTGCTTCTTCTTTCCCAATAAAAAGATTACCGGTGTTGAACACCGTATCTAAATCTGCATTGGTAAGCCCATTAAAGGAAAGCTCCAAATCAGGCACAGGGTCGCGTTGCATCAACCCCAATGGATCAAGCTGAGCTTTTTGATGGCCACGGAAGCGGTAGAAACCTATGAGCTGCAAGACTTTAACTTGCTTGCGCTCGTGCTCTGCACTGACAGAGTTTGATGCTGAACCGCCAGCAGCGACTGCGCGCACACGTGATTTACCCAGCTGCTCAAATTGAGCGCGAATAACTGAATGGGGAGTATCTTGGGTCAATACGCCGTTTACACGAGGCAATTGATCGAAATAGTTACGCCATTCTTCAGAAACGGCGTTGGGATTGTGTAAATATGTGTCGTAGAGCTCTTCGACGTATGCAGCGTTCCCACCAGAAATGTGCGAACTACTCCAAAAATGCTCCATGATGCTGTCTTGCATTCCACCCACCTTAATCACGGGGAGTTCAACTATTTAGCCAATCTTGCTGGCCGTGAGTGAACTGAAACCCTGCTATCAACTAGCTATTTAGCTACACAATAACGTCTTTCGCTTGTGGCAAATGACGCCGCTTTTAAGTCGCTATGGTTTAAGTCGTTGCATTTTCAGCCGAAACGACAGGTACAGCGAACAGTTTAGAAGCTTAGCCGCAAAACGCGGCTAAGCCATAAAGATTTTCAAGCTGCAGATACAGAAAAGCGCCACCCCTAGGTAGCGCTCTGTAACAACATGTTTCTGATATGACCTATAGCTCGTGTCGGGTTCAAACCTTTCGGGCATACGGCCACACAGTTTTGGATACCATGGCAGCGGAATACACTGAAAGGGTCATCCAAGTTGGACAGACGTTTTTCTGTCGCTAGGTCGCGGCTATCCGCCAAGAAACGGTAAGCTTGCAACAAACCAGCTGGGCCTATGAACTTATCAGGGTTCCACCAGAAAGATGGGCAGCTCGTTGAACAGCAGGCACAGAGAATACACTCGTACAAACCATCCAACTTTTCACGATCTTCCGGCGACTGCAAACGCTCAATCGCTGGCGCTGGAGTATCGTTTTGCAAGTATGGTTCGATTTTCTTGTATTGATCGTAGAACTGAGTCATGTCTACCACCAAGTCGCGGATAACCGGCAAACCTGGGAGCGGGCGCAACACCAATTTATTGCTGCCGTTGGTGGCTTCAGAAATCGGCTTGATACAGGCCAAACCGTTCTTACCATTAATGTTCATACCGTCTGAACCGCACACACCTTCACGGCATGAACGGCGATACGCGAGACTTTCGTCTTTTGCTTTCAACAGCTCTAGCACATCCAACACCATCAAATCTTTGCCCTGAGTGTCTATCTCATAGGCTTTCATATAGGGCGCTGCATCGGTGTCAGGATTGTAGCGATAGATTTCGACTTTTAACATTTCTCTGCTCCCCGATTAGTAAACGCGTTTCTTTGGTTCAAACGCTTCCATTGTGTGTGGTTTAAAATTAACCGCACGCTTGGTAACACGCTTATCGCCAGGGAAATACAGTGAGTGACACAACCAATTAACATCGTCACGATCTTCAAAGTCGTCACGCGCATGAGCACCGCGCGATTCTTTGCGCTCTTCAGCCGCAATGGCCGTTGCTTCTGCTACTTCTAGCAAATTCTGCAATTCCAAAGCTTCAATACGTGCAGTATTGAACGCATTGCTCTTGTCGGTGATCGAAACGTTTTCTATGCGTTTGCGCAGCTCTGCCAATTGCGCAATACCTTTTTGCATAAACTCGCCTTTGCGGAAAACGCCAAAGTAGTTTTGCATAATGGTTTGTAATTCTTTACGCAGAACCGCAGCACTCTCGCCTGACGTAGAAGCATTCAACTTATTAAGACGAGCCATAGCACGCTCAATATCAGCCGGGGTAGCGTTGAGTTGTTCGATGCCCTCACGCAGCATTTTTTCAATATGCAAACCAGCCGCGCGACCAAATACAACCAAATCGAGCAGTGAGTTACCGCCTAAGCGATTGGCGCCATGAACGGATACACAAGCAGCTTCACCACAGGCAAATAAACCTGGAACAACCGACTCATTGCCATCTTGATCTTGAGTTAGCGCTTGCCCGTTAATGTTGGTGGGAATACCACCCATCATATAATGGCAAGTTGGCACTACAGGAATTGGCTCTTTAACAGGGTCTACGTGAGCAAAGGTACGAGAAAGTTCGCAAATACCTGGTAGCTTGCTTTCAAGAACTTCTTCACCCAAGTGATCTAACTTCAACAACACGTGATCACCGTTTGGACCACAGCCGTTACCGGCAAGAATTTCCAAAACCATTGAACGCGCAACAACGTCACGGCCAGCAAGGTCTTTCGCATTAGGAGCATAACGCTCCATAAAACGCTCGCCGTTTTTATTGATGAGGTAACCACCTTCACCACGACAGCCTTCAGTCACCAGTGTACCCGCGCCAGCAATACCGGTTGGGTGGAACTGCCACATCTCGATATCTTGTACTGGGAAACCCGCACGCAACGCCATGCCAATGCCATCACCAGTGTTGATGTGTGCATTCGTCGTGGAGGCATAAATGCGGCCTGCTCCACCGGTAGCAATAACAGTCGCTTTGGACTTCACATAAACGGTTTCGCCGTCTTCGATGTTAATGGCGATAACACCCACCACAGCACCGTCGGCATTTTTAACCAAATCAACTGCAAACCACTCGTTTAAAAATACAGTGTTGCTTTTGATATTGCCTTGATAAAGGGTGTGCAATAACGCATGACCCGTACGGTCTGCCGCTGCGCAAGTACGAGCTGCCTGACCGCCTTCACCAAAGTTTTTAGATTGACCGCCGAATGGGCGTTGATAAATACGGCCTTCTTCGGTACGAGAGAATGGTAAACCCATGTGCTCCAATTCAAATACGGCTTCTGGGCCAACTGAACACATATATTCAATAGCGTCTTGGTCGCCGATGTAATCTGACCCTTTTACGGTGTCATACATATGCCAGCGCCAATCGTCTTGCGGATCTGCACTGGCAATCGCACAGGTGATGCCACCTTGTGCAGAAACAGTGTGCGAACGAGTGGGGAATACTTTAGTAATTACTGCTGTTTTGTAGCCGGATTGCGCTAGTTGCAAAGCTGCGCGCATACCTGCACCGCCGCCGCCAATCACAATGCCATCAAACGAAATCGTGCGAATACTAGCCATTATTTAAAACCCCAGAGTATTTCGATGCCCCATACCAGGTAGGTTATTGCAACGCCACCCAATACCATTTGCGCAAAAATACGCAGCACAGTCGCCTTGCTGCCCATCAAACGCTCAGTCAAATAATCTGTTAACACTGCCCACAAACCAATCCACGCGTGGCTAATAAAAGAAAGCAGAGTCACAAAACTAAATACACGAACCCAAAGCTGGCCAAACAAGGCGCTCCATTGTTCGTAGGTAAGATCGGGATTGAGTGCGATATAAACCGCAAGAAATATAACGTAGGCCGCCATAACCACAGCGCCAACGCGTTGAATTAACCAGTCGTAAAGGCCGCTGCGACCAAAACTTGTTACTGAAGTTACCATACCCAAACTCCTATCAATGCAATTGATACAAAGGCAATTACAAACGCAATCTTAGCGCCCAACTGGCCGCCCTTGAGGCTTTCGCCCACGCCGAAATCCATAATCAAATGACGAATCCCCATTACCATGTGATAAGCCAAACCGGCTAACACAACGAATAATACGAATTTGCAGATGGGGTTGGATGAAACATCACGTACGGCAGCAAAACTTTCTTGTGAATCCAAGCTTGAATCGAGCATCCACAACAAAAAAGCCATACCTGCAAAGAGCAGAATGCCTGATACGCGGTGAAAGAAAGAAGCAAAGCCAGTGATAGGAAGTTTGATGGTAGATAGATCGAGGTTGACAGGTCTTTTCTTGTTCACGGTTTAAGTCACCTTTTTAGCCGCTGTTTACAGCGGTTGATAGCCCATTGAGGCAGGTTATTTAAGAATGAGCACCAGCATTCGCAAAAATGATTGTTTTTGGGGCATCGCTGAAGCATCCTGCAAGTCGCGCAGCATT